>Ga0224505_10000278_pt1 | contig 36493 bp, 27 predicted proteins | sample SF_Jan12_sed_USG_FD_169102 | JGI IMG/M metagenome (GOLD analysis project Ga0224505, IMG submission 169102) | Sediment microbial communities from San Francisco Bay, California, United States - SF_Jan12_sed_USGS_4_1 | ecosystem: Environmental > Aquatic > Marine > Sediment | place: USA: California... | reverse complement strand
TGCAAGCACCTTCGCCCTTCTTGTTAGCTATATCTTTCTGTTCGCCCGCATATTTCTCCAAACGAGCCGCCACCTGCTCCCACTTAAACACCTGTTTCATCGCAGCCCCCTATTTTTGTCAAGGACGCCACATTCCATTCCATCTCTACTCTTCGCAACGCATCCTCATAACGCTGTCCTTCTTCGGTGTATGCTGTTTCCGCAAATGCAGGGCGGAAAGGTGCATGCCATAGCGGACTGAGCGGATTAATCTTTATCTTCTCCCTGAATACCTCGACAACCGAACTGTCAGTAGCTTGAATCAAGCATTGTTCGAGTCGTGTGCACCATGATGCCCAGTCGACCTCGGATATCGCCGTTTGTTTGGCGGCGATATTCTCAACCAATTGCATCATCTGTCTTATCGGATAAACAGCAGCCAGTGTTGGTCTTGCTAATTGTGGCCTGGTTGCTGATTGTGCAACTTGATCATCTTCGTTCACCAACTCTTCGTCGTCTGGCGGCATGGGAAAGTTGGCCAACTGCCACCACGCTTCATCGAGATCGATTTCCGGTAATGCCGTTGCGGCCAACCGGCCGTACTCATCAAGTATGGACACCGTGGATTCTTGCATTTGGCCGCCGACATCCCAGCGAAGCCGCACAAACCGAGGGCGATTGCCTACCCATAAGAATCGGCGTTTCCCGTCTGAATAACATGGCTCACCGCCATCATCTAGAACCTCAAATGGTACAGTTGCATCATCGGCTGCTGTCAACCATCGCTTATCCGCATTCTCGTTCCAGTACAACCAAGCCACAGGAGCCGCAACAAACTGACAATCTCTTTCCGGCATGTCGGCACCTTTGTCTAACGACTCGGGCAAGTCTGAGACATCGGTCTCCCATTGTACCGGCAGCAGATTGGTGATCACGCACTCAGACTTTACGCCTCTGCCGTCACGCCAATATATATCCTCTGGTATGAGAACGACACCGGCCTCCAGGTTTCCTCCATTAGTTGAAGCTTTGTTGGTAAATCCAGGCGAGGTCAGGTTGCCTGATCCAAGATACAGCCAAGCACTATTGCAAAGTGCAGAGTTTTCTCGACAGTTGGCACCGAAGATAAACTTGGCATGTAGTGTACGTTGAAGCTTCTGGCCTAAGTCTGGTTGTCCAGCCGGTCTGACAGTAAAGCCTGCCTCAATCAATGCCTGATAGGAAGCAGCGACCGCCTGACAGGCGTTGGGATTAACGAAGACATCCACCTCCGGATTCGCTGTCAGCAGCTGTTTGTGTTTCAATGTCTCTACAATTTTGCCGAGTACAACTGGAATAACATTATTCTCTGATGTGGCTTCGTAAAAACCTGAACCCAGCGCAAGGTAATTGCGCTTGGCGGCCTTGCCCACCTTTTCGATCATCGCCGGAAGTTGGGCAAGGAGGGGCTTTTCTCGAGTGTCGAAGAAGCGAGATTTCGCCCAACCAGCCTTCGCCGCGGCTTGCATAATCCAGGATTCGAACAAGCGTTTGGCATGGACTGATTCACTATCCGTTCGTCCCGGTGGCAATGCATCCAGAATTCGTGTGTCGTAGTAGTTGCAAAGCCAACTAAACAAATCCTCGGCCGACCTGATATCCGCACAAGCCTGGCGGATAGTATTACTTGAATTTTTCAAATCATCGCTGGCAAGATCAACGCGCCAAGCCAAATCGAGAGTCTTCTCCAGCGTCTCACGCGTCCAGTTGCCGGTGGAAACGATCAATCGCAATTGCCACTGCTCTGCGTCGGTTTCATGACGGAAACCGAGAATAGCAACCTTTGCATGCATCAACCGGAATGGTTTCTCATTGATATCTCTGATTGGTAAGTGCGCCACACCCGGCACATCGATTTGCGAGATACCAGGGTCAAGCATCATCGCCAAAGTGATTCTGCCATTATATGCACGCTGCGCATGAGTTTGTCGCGTGAAGCGCTCCGCGGCATCGTCCATAAATATCGCATCGGCGGAATAACCACACACCCAGCCGAAGCAGCCCAGATATGCAACTGGCGCCTCAAAATGTTGCGCCAACGACAGAGGTATATACGGCTTAGCAGGCATGTTTATTCCTCCTCGCCAGCAGCAGAAACAGTCGCCGCACCTAGCCACTCGGAAAGTTCACCGTGAAGATCGAGATTCAGGAGAAATAAATTTTGAATCCGGTACGAAATCCCTTCCGGCCACTTGATGGCACCCTGGACACTCTCGCCGCCCTCTTCCTCCATTTGAGATTGACCGGATTTCGTTTCACCCCTGAATGCAGGGCCGGGCAGGATAATATGATCCTGAATGCGAAGCCCGTGGTTGTCACGTCCGACGAGTTTAGCGAGCAGTCTCAGATCATCCAAATCCCTACATTCCTCGCAAAAAGCGTTTGCAAGTTCGTTCCTGTGCTGGATTTGTAAAAAGGTGTCAGCGCAGACTCGCAAGGAGTTAATCGCCTCTCTGATGTCTTTGGGTATCCGATCAACTAGCGAGAAGCGCTGCTCCGCCTGATTGTCGACACATGTCTCAAGCCGATCCAGCACACGAATCGCGGCGTCCCGCGCTATGAAGAAACGAGCACCGGCGTGCAGGTCGCTCCAATGAGCATCATCAATCACCAGGGGCTTGCTTCTCCAGGCTAGTTCCTGGGTTGGGTGTTCCCGCAGAGACTCGACCCAGGCAAGGGCCGCACGACGTCGCCCTTTGTTCGTGTCACTTTCCTGAATACCGCCTTGAATCAGCCTCTCTTTCAAAAACTCTCTGGCGCCCTTGGGCATTTGTTCAAGTGGCGACAACACCGTTCGCAGTTTAGCCACTTTCACAGCGTCGCCTCGTACCCAACCTCTCAAATGCTCAATAATATCTTTATAATCAATGCACATTGCTTCGATGAAGTCATGCCCGTACCGCGAACATGTAAAAGCATTGAACCGGCTGCCTGCGGTTTCAACAACACCAAGCGCCGGAAGTGGCTGCACTGTCGCCATGCGCATAGGCTGAGTTACATAAAACTCTCGTTTGCGAGCATACTTAAAGGAAGGTACCTTTCTCTCGCCCTTCATTTTCTCTGCACCGCGCAGACGTGGATCAGATTTCCAGCCGTTATCCTTTAATGCCAACCAGCAAGCCATCGCTTCGATAGCGTTCGCTACCTCAATGTTTTGGAGTTGTGTGCCGTTGCTTCTGGCAAGGTCCACTACCGCTACGCCCAGCGTTGCCAGAAATAACTGTTTACCGAACCAGACATTCCCCATTCCTGGTACAGCAAGGTCATTGAATATACGCACGGCGGCTCCCACACCGAGCGAGCGTGTGCGACGAGCACTAGAAAGAGATTCCAGACCAAGTAAGCCCCAACTACTGTTAACCATATGTTTCCTCTACTCTAGTCGCTTGCCCTTATGTTGAATGTCTTGGATGTAGAGCCATTGTTTTAAACATCCGCCGTGTCCATACTCGACTTCCTTACCCGGAACATTTCTATTGTTGTGCACTTTTCCCTGTCGCCATTCAACCAATCCGGGATTTCATCTGACGAGAAATCATACAATATCCATGCATCATACTCGGCGCGCACGCTCTTAGGTATCCACCAATCTGCATAACTGCCAGGACCTGGCAAATCAGGTATCTTGCGCAAATCGAGCCCCTTGACCTCGTATGAGCACCATTCAACATCTATGTTCCGAGACCAGAATCGCATCAGAACGCGCCCTTTGCTGGTCTTCCAGATATCCATGTGATAGCTCCGCTGGAAATGATCGCCACGGCCGTAAATACATTTCATCCCCCGGGCGTCGAAATGGTCGACTATCTCTACCGACACCCTGGTTCGCGGAGCTTTTGATGCCCAGTAGACCAATTTAGATTGCCAGAATATCCTGTTCTCCGTCTCTACCCTCTCGCCGTTATGTTCTCTGTCGCTCTTTTTAAGGTTATCGCGGAGTTGATTGAGTTCCGCTGTGGTCAACCTTTTCATATGCCCTCCCGTGGTTGAGAAGTCCCTTAAAAACAAGAACCGTTCTTCGAGCATGGTTACACTACCACACCCACAGCCTCACCACGTGATACACTCGCTAATCATTCATTTTCGTACATCTCCAGCGTTTCACGCATTTTTTCGACAACCTTCTCTCTCAGCTCCGGCGGGCTAACAACCGCTACATCCGGGCCGTAGCGAAGAATGTCCATTAGGAGTTCAGTATCCCCGGAGTAGGGCAACTCAAGCAGCCAGCGCTCGCCCTCGAACCATCCTTTTTGCCTCGGATGCCACTGCTCGTCAGACACCCAGCGGGATACCTCGGCGGAGAAGCGTAGCCGTGCGGTTTTTGTCTTTTGCCCCGAAATAATGCCGTAGCCCGAGGCGAGCACCTTGTCGAGCAGTCTCTCCGATACGTTGCGGGCCTTTTTATCCAGCAGCTTTGTAAAGGCAATACGGTCGACGGCGAAGGACCTCAGTTCTTTTCGCATGTGGCACCAGGCGTCGAGATACCAGTTGTCACGGTAGTGGACGAGCCGTTGGGGCGACACTTCCCTTCCTGTTTTTTCGTCTCTGGTACGGCTCTGGTAGGTGATATGTAGCCGTTTACGCTGCAGGAGAGCGGCGGCGATTGCCGCGAAATGTTTTGACTCAACGCGGCGCGAAGCCATGGGCAATACGCGGATGCGCTGCCTGATTTCTTCTGCTGAATGATCGCCCTTTTCGAGGAGCGCGACGATGCGCTTTCTCAGCGGATCGATATGCTGGGTGAGGAGCCCCGGCTGAAGGTTTTCGAGTAGGTGTTCCATGGAGAGGAGGGCATGGGCCTCGGCACTGCCGAACCACAAGCCGGGGAGTTCGCTGCGAGGCGCTTCATAGTCGAGGATGTAGCCCCGCCTCTCCCGGACCCACACAATTGGGACATTCAGGCGGTTACGCAGATATTCGAGATCTCGCTTGACGGTAGCCGGCGAGACCTCAAGGTCATTGACCATCGCTCTCAGAGGCACGGTACGGCAAGACTTGAGTAGTTGTTCGATGCGGTGAAATCGCTCCGTCCGTTCCACTGTCACCCTTTAAGCAGCTTGATTGTCAGCTGAAATACAGTCAGAGCATATTTTTATGTCACAAACCCCAGATGCTGCAACATCGATTTTTGCTGACTGATATTACCGGTTATTTTTAGCTATCGAAATGACACGTTGCAAGTTATTTCAAAAGGGCAAATGAATGCCGACCTTATCCGCTATCGATTCCCTGCTCCCGCCGCGACGCAGAGGTCTTCGGTAAACTCGGTGATCATTCCCGAACGGGTTTCATTCGGCATTGACACTCCCCTCCCCCCTCTTCTCATACCGGCAGATGCCGCGATAGTCGCAGTAGTCGGGGCATTCCATGGGCCAGACGGCAAACTCGCCGCTCCGTATCCTCTCGACCAGGGCTATGGCTCGGTCGATAAAGGCCGGAGCACCCTCGTTCATCAGCGCCCGGCGTCTTTCGGAATTCTCCGTCAGCAGCTCCGACGGGTCGCCGCTGGACTGCCATGGCTTGTCGTACTTCTTGAGCAGATAGATGAGGGCATCGATATGCACCGCATGTTCCGGGAAAAGCCGCTTTGCCGCCATAAGATAGACCGGGAGCTGGAACGACGACACCCCCCAGGTATCGGGGTTGGTCATGGCCTTCTTGTCGAGGCTGCTGCTGTGCTTATAGTCCACCACCCGCAGCCCGTCGGGTTTGAGGTCAATCCGGTCGATCCTCCCCTTAAGCGCCACCTGCTCCCCCTGCAGACCGGTCAGGGTCATGGGGCTGGCCTCATCGCCGAAGGCTGCCTCAAACCGCGAGGGGATGAAACCATCCGCCTCGAGGGCCGGTTCGTGATCGAGCATCCACCCCAGCACGGTCAGCAGCTCCTTTTTCCGCGCCTGCCACAACACCATGTTCCCCGTGGAACGTTCCTCCTCCCATCGGCGGATAACCTGATTTGCTGCCTCGAAAAAGACTTCTCTTTCCTCGGGCCTGCCGGTGAGCGGTACCAATTTCTTGTCGTACAAGCGCTGGAATCCTTCGCGGAGGGCGGCGTGGACCAGGCTCCCTTCCTCGCTCCGCTCCATCTCCAGCGAAGGCTTTTCCTCCTCCAGTATCCCCAGCACCCTTTGAGAGAAGAATACGTAGGGACAGGCGGCATACTGCTCCATTGCGGTGGCGCTCCAGGGCTGGATGTCGGGGAAGACGCGCTCCCGGAGTATCCGCCGGATGTCGTCGCCCGAAAGACGGCCGGAGAAGGGGCCCGCCGTCACTGCGCCGTCCTGTTCGACGACCTGCCGCAGGGCCTCGCGCCGCACGGTCTCCATCATTGAGGGCAGCGAAGCCAGCCGTTCCGGCAGGAGCCGCGTGAGGGCGCCGGACAAGCCTTCCTCATCGACGCGGGAACGGCCGAACAGGTTACGGAAGAGGGCTGTCTCCACCTCCTGTGGTTCCATGGCATCGGCCAGCGGGGCGAAACCGGCAGCCGGTTCCTTTCGGTCATGGGTAATGCCCAGTTCCCTCAGGAAAAAGGAGGGGAGGGTCTCGCGACCGGAAATATCGGTGCAGGACCAGGAAAAGGTTATCCGCTCCCCCGCAGCCAGGGCCATGGCGAAGAGGAGCGGCTCAGACTGGGCCTGTTCGTTTGTGGCGCGAAAGACCTTTTTCCTGAGGGCGCTGTTGAGTGCCTGCCGCTCGGTATCGGGCATCAGCGGGTCGGGAGCGGAGGGAGCAGGCGCCTCCCCCTCGTTGAGTCCGCCGAGGAACAGGCGGGGCGCGCTCAACCCCCGCAGGTCGTGAAAACTCAGTACGGCCACCCCTTCCTCCGCGGGGCTGCCCAGTGACTTCCCCTCCATGGCCGACAGGAGAAGACGGTAGAATTGAGGGGCGGTCACCGGCTCCGTATCACCCAGTCTTCGGTATATCTCCGCTATTTCCAAAATGGTTTCCTCCAGGAGCCCCAGGGAGCGGGCATCCCGCTCGAAGGTCTCGCCGGGGATGAGCGCCATGCGATAGAGACCGGCATTTCGGAGATAACGGCGAAAGACATCACCGAAATCGGTCACCGGCATCGGTTTACCGAGGGCCTTGAGCCTTAGCAGGCAGGCAGACACCCCCTCCCGCAAGGCGTTGATATCAGGCGACCCCTCTTTGGCTGCATAGGCGCGGAGGCGCTGTTCCCAGCCGCCGCCCTCCCGGTCGTCGATAATTCCGGCCTGGAGGACATGTCCCTCCACCTCTTCCGGAGTACAGGGAGAGCCGTCGGCTTTTTTGACGAAGGGTTCGAAATAGCCCGATTTCAACAGCCGGAGCATCTCCTCCCGCTCGAAGCGGCTCCCGATGACCTCAAAGACTGCCAGTGCCGCCTTTACCAGCGGCGACATAGCCAGAGGCATGCCGCGACGGAAGGAGAGAGGGATGCGGTAGCGACGGAAGACGTCCTCCATCATAGGGCCGTAGACCGAAAGATCGCGGAAGGCCACGAATATGTCGGTGGGAGAAACGCCGTCATCCAGCAGCAGGCGCACCTCGCGGCCGATGGCTTCGCACTGGGGGTAGTGGCCCCGGGCGGTGATGACCCTGGGCAGCTCGGCGGAAGGCAGAGCAGTCGGGCTCGTGGAAAGGAAACGGCGGCGAAGCGGGGAAAGGTTGTCAGTGCCGCAGAGGTCGTCGAACTCGACCTCCAGCCGGAGGTTCTCGCCCCCCAATGCCTCAAAGCGGGACAGGGTGCCGGAGACGGCGCCGAAGACCGAAGCCCTAGAGGGGTCCCACGGAAGCGTGATAAAGACGCTGACCACTCGGGCAAGGGCTCCCAGCAGCTCTACCTGGAGCCAGGTAAGGTCATAGATATCGGATACCCGGAGCTCTCGCACGCCTTGCAGCACAGGAGGTATGAAGCCGCCGGACACCCGTTCGATGGCACGGCGGTAGAGTGTGGTCTGGTCGCACAGCCCAAGCCGTTCCATCTCCGCCTCGAAGCAACCGTATAGCTCCGCGATACCCTTGTATTTCTCTCGAAGGGGAGGGAAAAGGGTCGATGTGGCCTCGTCGAACTGCCGGGGCGATACACCGGCGGCCCTTAGCTCCTCAATGAGCGAGAGAAGCAGGCGTAGAGTACCCGACCCTCCTGCGTAAGAGGCGCTGCCTGCCTCACGTTTCCTGCAGATGCTGGCAAGGAGGGCTTTTTTCCCGAATCCTTCGATGCGGTTTCCTTCAAAAGGTGCGCCGGCAATCCGTTCCGCAAGCTGGGGCAGCGTCAGGTACCGGGTTCCACCAAGTGTGCCGCCTGGGGCCTTGAGGAGCGCATCGCGTTCATGCCGGAGAACCGAGAGAGAGGAAGGCAGGATATGGAGGGTATCGGTCTGCATGGGGGAAGTTTACGCCCCGGTGGATGGGGTGTAAAGGGGGAAGAAAGGAGAGCAAGTCATGCGAGCTGCGGCCTGATGTGGGTTACCGCAGACACACCTGTATTAAGCGGTTACGTTCTGGTCGTCCTGCTGTGAAGGATTGTTGAGCTTGGCAAGGACGGCATCGATGGTTTTTTCGGAGATGTCGGGAAGAAAACCGCCAAAAGAGACCTTCGCCATCTCATACCCCTGCATCACGGCGTTCTTTACCTTTTGCAGTTTTTCCGGATCGTTGCCCGCGGCGTTGAGGGCAAAGGCTGCTATTCTGTCCGAGGTCTGTTCCACGCCCCAGTAGCCATCGGAGGCAATCAGTGCCTGGGCATCGGCTTGGGACAGGTTGGCCAAATCTGCGGTGTTGCCTCCCCCGATATCGAGGGTGGTCGAGATACCGAGCTTTCCGAAGAGTTGCGCTATCTGACTATTAAGGGTTCCCCCTTCCTCGCCGATGGCACCAACCCCGCTTTGCTGGGTAACAAGCGTCGAAACTATCTGGCTGGTAACGAGGAACCTGGCAGCCTCGCCTACAGGTTTACTGTAGGTGACGACTTCATTCCTCGAGGCATTAAGCGTTACCCGGTCTCCTCCGACTTCCTTCCCTTCGACCCCTCTGCCCTGCTGACCGCTCTTACCGTACTCGTGGCCCTTTTCTACCTTCTGCGTCGCCTTGAGCATATCCATATAGACTTGGGTAGCGTCTTTTATCATAGCCCTCCTCCGTACCTGGGGTATGGATGCAGTATACCATTTCCACGGTAAAATGCGGAAATTTTTGCGCCATTTGACGACTCTTGGCGATTATAACTGTCCTGTTGGCACACGTTGCTCCCTCCATAATGCTTGGCCGTTAGATCGATCTGCACAGACACCTTGACTTGTTTTGTCTTCGTCAGATAAGATGCTTACCCCTTGACAGCTCGAAGGTTTTTTACTAAATTGTGCAGTCTGTCGCAAATGATGGGGGATCGTCTAGCGGTAGGACAACGGACTCTGACTCCGTTTACCTAGGTTCGAATCCTAGTCCCCCAGCCAAATTACCACCCATATGGTCCCATCGTCTAGCGGTCAGGACGCCGCCCTCTCACGGCGGAAGCAGGGGTTCGATTCCCCTTGGGACTACCATACATCAGAAGGCTGCCTAATCAGGCAGCCTTTTTTCGTTACCATATCGCCTCTTTTCCCCACTCTATCCCTTTGAAATCATGCACGGTCTCGCATCTTTCCATGATCACGCATTGCGGGCGCAAAAATGTGACCAACAAAGTCATACAAAACTGCAAGATTATCTTTGACTACCCGAGAATGCTTGAGGTACCATGCGGACATTCTCAATAGGACTTGCATGGAGGGACAAATGGACAGGAAACTTCCCGAGAAAAAGCTGGCCGTCGCGAAACAGCAACTCAAGTGGTTCCTCGACCTTATCAACCTGAATGTCGAAGAGATGCCTTCCGACCAGGTATTCAGGCTCTGGACAGACCTCCGGTATATCGCTTACGGAAAGCTGGGCGAGGCCTTTATCCCTGACCATGCCATCGTCCGCTGGGACAAGCGCAAAAAGGACCTCATGAGGATACAGGAACACCTGAAAGGGTTTCTGGAGAAGATCCTTGCCGGTTATGCGGCATCCAAAGAGGAGAGAGGGATATCCGGGTCGGGCCAGAAGCTTGCCGGCGGCTTTAACGTAATCAGCAAGCGCCTCGCCGAAGCCGCCTCGGGCGGAGAAGCCGTGGTCGAATGGATCGGCGATCACACCGCATTCAGTCATTCTTTTGAGACAAAGGTGCTCGTTCTTGGCAACACGGTCTATCCCTTTATTCCCCAGATTCAGGACAAACTGCTCCTCGAATTCGTCAATTCCCTCAGCCAGTTCCCCCTGGACCTTATCCTTACCTGCCAGCGTGACGACTGCAGCGGCTATTTCCTCAAAGCCACTGAAAAGGACAAGAGGTTCTGCTCAGCCAAATGCTCCTGGGTAATCGCGGCCAGGGCCCGAAGAAAATTCGCAAAAGAGAGCAAGCGAACGGTAACCGTCGGGCTTTACCACGAAGAACCCGAACCTGTTCCCATGTTCCGATAGGTCGATCAAAGGCGACGCGCAAATTTGACAAGGCCAACCGCTGGTCTAAACAATTAGCAGTACAAACTCTGCTGCTCCCAACCCCTGCAACGCACCCCGAAAAAAGTTAACATTTCTTCATCAAGTTTCTTCTCCTCCTGCCGATAATTCAGTCAGTAAGTGTTACTTGGCTGTTAACTTTCTATCCAGACCCTTCCTCATCGTGAAGCCATTTAATAACATTCTCGCAATTGCCGCCACCCTCGCTTTACTGGGAATGCTGGTAATGCTCGTCATTCATTTTCTGCCGATTTCTCCTGGTATTTCAATGAGTACCGTCGCCGCCAGCCTGCTTATGCTTGCAGGCACTCCCCTCCTCTACTTCGGCTTTATGCGGCGGTATCAACTGGAGACCGGCCGGCTGGCCCAGGTTGAAACCACCCTCAGCGAAGAACATGGACTCCTTTCAACGATAATTAATACTACTTCATCTTTTATGATGGTAATTGACAGGACGGGGCGAATCGTTCGCTGTAATCAGGCCTGTGAAAAGGCTCTCGGATACGCCCCCGGGGAACTCGCAGGAAAAGAGGCCCAAAGGCTGTTTCGCGATCCTGCTGACGCACAATCAATACCGGCCATGGCAGAAAGCCTCCGGTCGGCCGGGTCGCTGGAAGAACGGGATCAGTCGCTGAAAACCCTTAACGGAGAGGTCCGGACCATCAGGTGGACCTATGCACTTCTCGAACAAAATCCCGAAGGAGATGATCTTATCCTGATGACCGGCATCGACGTCACCGGCCAGAAACTTGCGGATGACAAACGGGCCGAGACAGCCGGTCAGTGGGAATTGACCTTCAACTCCATGGTTGACGGTGTATCGATCCACAGCACCGATTTTGAGATCGTCAATGTCAACTCCGTACTGTGCGAAATGCTCGGGATGACCCGCGAAGAGTTGATCGGAAAGAAATGTCACGAGGTTTTTCATCACAAAAGTAACCCTATTGAAGAATGCCCTCTCCTGAAAACCAGAGGCTCCGGGAAAAGAGAATATGTGGAGCTGTTTGAAGAGTCGATCGGCGGCGGAACCTGGCTCTCGGTTGCGACCGCGCCGATGCGAAATGATTCGGGAGAGATCATCAACATCATCCACGTCGTACGCAATATCTCCGAACAAAAAAAGGCGGAGGCAGCCCTCAGAGGGGCGCTTCATCATAACGAGCTCATTCTGAACAATGCCGGTGAAGGAATATTCGGCGTCGATACCGAAGGGTTGATAACCTTTATAAACCCGGCGGCCGCTTCAATGCTGGGATGCATTCCGGCAAAGGTTACCGGAAAGTCATTCCATATCCTCTGGCACCACACCAGTGAAGACGGCACGCCGCTGCCCGAGATCGAATGTGCCATTATGACGACCGCTCGGACCGGCCTGTCGTGCGTCGTTAAGGATGCTGTCTTTCACCGGACCGACGGGTCACGTTTTCCCGTTGAGTATGTAGGGAAGGGGATCATCGATCAGGGGAAATGTCGGGGGGCAGTCGTCATCTTCAGAGACGTCTCGAAAACCCGGGAAACAGAACAGCAGATTCAGCATCAACTCGAAAACCTCGCTGCCCTTCACGAAATCGACCTGGCCATCACCGCCAGTATCGACCTCAATATTACGCTTAAGGTAATCCTTGCCCAGATAATAGAGCAGCTCGACGTCGACGCCGCCGACATACTGTTGCTCGATACCCGGCTCAACACCCTGGAATTTGCCGCCAGCCGTGGCTTCCGGTCCGACCCGGAAAGGTCCGGTGTGCTTCACGTCAACGAGAGCGTGGCTGGGCAGGCGGTTCTGGGTCGAAGACTTGTCGGCATCGCCAACCTGAAAAAAACCGAGGAGCGTTTCGTCCGTTCCCCTCTCTTCTCAAAGGAAGATTTCACTACGTACCACGCAGTACCGCTTATTACCAAAGGACAGATAAAGGGCGTGCTCGAGGTATTCCACCGCCGCCGCTTCTTCCCCAATGACGACTGGAAGGGGTTCCTCAAGACCATCGCCGCCCAAGCCGCCATTGCCATTGACAACGCAGGCTTGTTCGACGACCTGCAGCGCACGAACAGCGAGCTGGTCATGGCCTATGACACCACGCTGGAGGGGTGGTCACGGGCCATGGACCTGCGCGACAAGGAGACCGAGGGGCACACCCGCCGCGTAAGTGAGCTGACGGTGTTCCTGGCGCGGGCCATGAGAGTGCCGGACGCAGAGCTTGTTCATATGTACCGGGGCGCTCTCCTGCACGACGTAGGCAAGCTGGGCATTCCCGACAATATCCTGCTCAAGCCGGGCAGGCTGAACGATGAAGAGTGGAACATCATGAAACGCCACCCTCAGTATGCCTATGAACTCCTCTCCCCTATTTCATACCTTCGCCCCGCCATCGACATCCCCTACTGTCATCACGAAAAATGGGACGGGAGCGGCTATCCGCGCGGCCTCAAGGGGGAACAGATTCCTTCCGCGGCACGTATCTTTTCACTTGTGGACGTATGGGACGCCCTGTGTTCCGACCGCCCCTACCGACCGGCGTGGACAGAGGATAAAGCCCGTGAGCATATAATATCGCTCTCCGGCACTCATCTTGATCCGCAAGTCGTTAAGGCATTTGTCAGCCTGTATCCCGGGAAGACCTACTGAGCGACAACTCCGGCTAGATATAGACAAAAAGCCCGACCACTAAAATGGTCGGGCTTTCGCGTTTCGCAATGGGACAGAAGCCTGGTCAACCTTCCATCACGCAGCTTTCTTCAGGGCCACGGGACGCCCCTCGATCTCGATGTTGACCTTCTTCGGCAGCGCAGCCTTTGCCGCCGGCATCGTCACCTCGAGGATACCGTTCTTGTAAGAGGCGTGAATCTTGTCAGCCTCTACCCCCTCCGGAAGCAGGAGAGTTCTTTCGAATGAGCCATAGCAGGCCTCGCAAAGGACATACTCTTCACCTTTCACGTCCTTCTCGGCCTTCTTCTCACCCTTGATGATTAACTGATTGCCCCGTACCGAGATGTCTACATCCCTGGCGTCAACACCGGGCAACTCCATTCTCACTACAACATTTCCCTTGTGCAGGAAGCTGTCAACCCGCGGATACCATCCGGCTCTCTCTCCGCCGATGAACTCCTGGGTAACACCAAGCGTCCTCTTGAAGAAATCGTCCATTTCTCTGCGAAGGGATGACAGTTCATTAAAGGGATCCCACTTTCTGATCGCGAACATAATGGTCACCTCCTTTTTTGCTTCTATCCCGTTGACTTGCTTCAATAATAGTATACCCCATTTCACCGTTGCCGTCCGAAGCGACACGGGACGATGGGCAGGTATTATTACGACAACAAAATACTCAAAGGACGTCATTCCCGCGAAAGCGGGAATCCATGCCACTGGATGCCCGATAGAATCACTCGGGCATGACGGGATGTTTCACTTGTTTAATTGCCGCCGGAATATTTCAACAAATGGCGGCAACGGGCGCTGTTTTATGACATAATGCTCAGCGCAGGTTTTGACACAAAGGCAAAAACTGTTAGAATCTAAGCAGATACTTATTTAGAGGCCCCTTCATGAAGTGGTCGTTCAAGCTCATCACCCTGTTCGGGATCCCCGTCAAGGTTCACATCACCTTTCTGTTGCTGCTGATCTTCGTCGCCGTTGTACCGAGCGGCTTCATCGGCGGATTCACCGGCCTCAACGCCGTGGGGGTGGTCCTCCTCATCTTTACCTGCGTCCTCATCCACGAGTTCTCCCACAGCCTCGTCGCCCGTCATTACAAAGTCCCGGTAAGAGACATCACCCTGCTCCCTATTGGCGGCGTCGCGCAAATGGACGAAGTCCCCGACAAGCCGCGGCAGGAGATCATTATCTCCCTCGCCGGTCCGCTTGCCAGCTTCGCGCTCGCCATCCTCTTCTACTTCATGGGAAAAGACGAGGCCGGCATCGCCTACCGCCCAGGCAACATCTGGATGCTCCTTTTCCAGATAAACGCCATGCTCGGCCTCTTCAACATGCTCCCCGCCTTTCCCCTCGACGGCGGACGGGCGCTGCGGGCGGCACTTGCGCTCAAAATGACGTGGCTTCGGGCAACCAGGGCCGCCGTGGCCATCGGTCAGCTCTTCGCCATGTTCCTCTTCTTTGCCGGCTTTTATGTAAACTGGTGGCTGTCGCTCATCGCCATCTTCATCTACCTCGGGGCAGAGAGCGAGGAACGGGCGTCGGAGACCAAGGCCGCCCTCAGCTCGGTGACCGTGAGCCAGGCCATGCTCACCTCGTGGGAACAGGTAACGCCCCAGGAGACCATCGAGGAGGTGCTCAGCAAGATCACCCACAGCCTGCAGTGGGACTTTCCCGTCATGGATGGCGACAGGCTGGTCGGAATACTCCCCAAGGACGCCATATTCGGCGCCCTTCGCGAGAAACCCGCCTCCACGCCCGTGTCGGAAATCATGGTCCGCACCTTCTACTGTGCGTCCGAAGAAAACTCCCTCGACGAACTGTTCGTGAAGATGTCGCAGACCCACGTCACCCTTGTCCCCGTCATGAAAGGGACCGAACTGCGCGGGCTTATCAACCCCGAGCAATTGGGGCGCTTTCAGGTGCTAAGGTCAGCGGAAATGGAGACCAAGGCTGCCGTGAACTGGTCGAAGGTGTGGGAGTATCGTGGGAAGGAGAAGGGGGAGAAGTAGTGATGAGCTTGATAGCTAGTTAAGCGGGCAATTTAACAACGTCTCAGTTGTTGTTCCACAAGTCAGCTGGCTCTCTCTTTAATCAATTGCAACGCCCTGGCTTTATCGTGCAAGTTGATTACGTGCAATGACGGGTCCAGCGGGCCTGATTTTGTATACTTCCGATTTCTCGCTATGTTCTTTTTGTAAGTCTTGATGCCATTCATCTCAAGGTAGTCTTTCATATCCTCTATTTCTGTGTCTGTCCCGGCTGAAAATACCATGTCCGAAGCTGGTGCACGAAATATGACGAAGTAAATGATGTATCCAAAGAAAAGGATGCCGAGGATTGACTCTATCGTATCAAAATTGAATCCCATATCGACCCATACCTCACTGAATAAGTTGGGGAGACTTTGTTTCGGCTTTCAGATGCCACTCTCTGTTCAACTTCAATAAGCCATTAATCATGTCCCGAATTTACCAACCCCCTCCAGCCTTTGTAAAGCAGAATAACAAGTAGAACACACTGATTTATAATTGGTCGACTGTGGAGCAGCTATTTCCGCGCGGCGAGGGTAATGCAGAAGATAAGGATCGAGGTAAGAACAATGGTCGGCCCCGACGAGGTGTCGAGCCAGTAAGACGCGGCGAGGCCGAGGATGCTGCTGGAGACACCGAAGATGACCGACCAGGCGACCATCTGCCGAAAGTTGGCGCTGATGTTCTTTGCGGCGGCGGCAGGGACGATGAGGAGCGCGGTGACGAGGATGATGCCGACGATCTTGAGGCTCACGGCGACGGTAGCGGCGAGGAGGAACATGAGCAGGTATTCGTACCGCTCGACCGGCACCCCGGCAACCTTGGCCATGTCGCGGTTAAAGGTTATCTGCAGCAGCGGCCTCATTATGCGGGACATGACGCCTACGACGACGATCCCCATGACTACGGAGATCATGAGGTCGCGGTCGGAGATGGAGAGGATGTCTCCCAGCAGATATTGAAAGAGATCGGTGCGGTAGCCCCTGAGCAGGGCGATTATCAGTAGGCCCAGGGCGGCGGAACCGGAGAAGAAGATGCCGATGGTGGTGTCGGCGGAGAGGTTCCCCTTGTTCTGCAGATAGACCATGCCGGCGGCGACAAGGATGGCGAAACCGAGGGCCGACAGCGACGGGTTTATGCCGAGGAGAAAGCCCAGGGCCACGCCGGTAAAGGCGGAGTGGGAGATGGCGTCGCCGAAGAACGACATCTTGCGGATGACGACAAAGACCCCCAGCAGGGCGCAGACGATCCCGACGATGACCCCCGATACGAGGGCGCGCTGAACGAAGGGGTAGGCGAGTATGTCGAGCACTGTGGTCTCCTAATGCCTGTGGACGTGGTCGTACAGGGATGCCCCCTGTCCGTAAAGCTCCCGCACCGTCTCCTGGGAAAGGGCCTCGTGCGGCGTGCCGCTGCATACAAGCTTCTGGTTAAGGCAGAGCACACCGTCGGCGTAGCGATACACCACCCCTACGTCGTGGGAGACAAGCAGTACGGTCATGCCCCGGGACTCGGCGAGTTGTTCGATCATGTCGTAAAAAACCTTCTCGCCTTCGACGTCGATGCCCGCGGAGGGTTCGTCGAGGATCAATATCTCGGGGTCCTGAATGAGGCTCAGGGCGATGAGCACCCGTTGAAACTCGCCGCCGGAGAGGACGCCGAGCTTACGGTCCATGAGATGCCCCGCGCCGATCTCGTCCAGAGATGCCGCGATCTTTTCCCTACGCCCGGTTTTTTCGAGCAGGTTGAGGTTCAATAGCTCCTCGACGGTAAGGGGGACGCTCCGGTCGAAATCGACCTTCTGGGGGACATACCCCAGCTTGCGGTGCAACTTGCCCAGCTCTTTTACCGGGGTGCCAAAGAGCTTAACGGTGCCGGTATCGAAGGACTGAAGGCCGGTAATCACCTTAACGAGGGTGGTCTTGCCCGAGCCGTTGGGACCGATGATGGCGGTTACCGCACCCTTCTCCACGGTGAAGCTGACATGCTGAAGGATATGGTGCGAGCCGATCCGCACGTTGAGGTCTTCTACTTCGATGATGCTCATGGCTTGTTCTGCGCCTCTTTGAATGCCGCCAGGTTCTTCTTCATGACGCCGATGTACGACCCTTTTTCAAAATCCCCCGTCTCCATGGGATCGAGCTCCAGCACGCTCAGCTTCAGGTCCGACGCGACGGTCTGGATGATCCTCGGCGAAAACTGTGGCTCGGTAAAGAGCGCCCTGACGTTGTACTTTTTGATGGTATTAATAAGCCCCGCCATAGAGCGCGGCGACGGCTCCTTGCCGGGGACCTCCTCGAACACCGCCACCTGCTTCAACCCGTAGCGGTTCGAGAAATAGCTGAAGGCCGAGTGGTAGGCCACGAACTCCTTACGGGCGAAACCCTCAATCTCCCTGCGGCACTCTTCGTCCAGCGCCCGCAGCTGATCGAGATAGCGGACGGCATTGGCCTCGTAAACGGTCTTGTTGGCCGGGTCGACGGCGATCATGGCGTCGCGGATATTCTCCACCTGCTTCATGGCGTTGACCGGATCGAGCCATACATGCGGGTCGCCGCCTTCGTGATGATGACCACCGACGTGCTCGTGCTCGTCGCGGTGATCTTCCTTTTTCTTGAGTTCAAGAGGCGCAATCCCCTTGCCCGCCTCGACGACCAGTGTCTTGTCGGGAGAGAGGGTAACGTCTTCCAGGAAGGTTTCGAGACCGAAGCCGTTCTTGATGAGAAGGCGGGCATTCTCCAGCCGCTGACGGTCCTTCGGGGTAAAGGTAAACTCATGAGGGCCTGCACCGGCCGGTAAAAGGTTTTCCACCCGCATCCGGTCTCCTGCTACGTTTTTGGCAAAGTCATAGAGCGGGAAAAAGGTGGTGATCACCAGGGGTTTGTCCGTAGCTTTTGAAGCCTGCTCAGGCCCCTTGCTACACCCGGCGAAGACGAAAAGGAGCGCCAAAGCACAGAAGATATTTGCAAATCGTTTCATCCTACCCCTTCTGTCCGCAGTCGTAACAGACACCGAAGAATTCCAGCGTATGGCCGGTTATGGTAAACCGCTTCTTCCGCGAAAGCTCCTTTTCCAGGGCGCTCAGCAGGCACCCCTCGATCTCTTCCATCCTGCCGCATTCTTTGCAGAAGATATGGTGATGGTGCTGCTCTCCCTCCATTTCGTAGAGGGCACTGCCGGAGGGAGAGCCGGTTTTGCGCGCCAGTCCCAGATCGAGAAGGAGGTGGATAACCCGGTAGACCGTGGCGAGGTCGACCTTCTTCTGCATCTTTTCGTAAATCTCCTGGACCGAGAGGGGCCGCCCCTCTTTCGCCAGCAGGTCGGCCACCCCTTTTCGCGGCCCGGTGAGGCGATACCCCTTTTCGCGGAGAGCGCTCTTTATGGTTCGGTCGTCTTTTTGTGCCATGGAAATATCCTTTATTGCGTATACAGGAAATACAATCTACCCCAATTGCAAATGATTTGCAACTAGTTCGCGGCGACGGCAAGCGGGAACACGGGCCATTGATTTTGGTCAAAGATGCCGTATAGTAACAACGGTTTATCCCTGTTTGCTGAAAGGAGACTATATGAGACAACTCGCAGCCCTCGTCCTTGCCATTCAATTCCTTATTGCCGGGGGTATCTGCTACGCCCAGGAAAAAACCGATGAGACTGTGGGCCAGAAGGTCGACTCTTCTCTCGACGCGGCAAAGAAGAAGCTGCATGAGTGGGAAGAGAATCTCAAGGAGATGGAGGCGAAGGGGAAAAAGCTGGGGAAAAAGACACGGGAGGAATTTCGCGAACTGAAGGCACAGTTCATCGAGCAAAAGGATAATGCCGTGGCAAAGCTGAAGGACCTCAACGAGCGGAAGGGCGAAATAGGCCAGGAAGTCGGCGATCAGTTCAAAGAGGCGTATCAGAAAGCCGGGGAGACCTTCGACAAGATCAAAGGATTGTTCGGCACCAAATCAGAAAATTCCAGTCAGCAGTGACCGGGGCCCCCGGACGAGAACCGGGGGCCGATCTTTTTACGCCAGTCCCGCCGCCTTGTTGAGCGCATCGATCACCTTGCCGGTGTCAGCGCCGTCGCGCTTGCAGGCTTCTTCGATAGGCACCGCTCCACCACAGCACGAGTCGATATTGAAGTCGTTGAAGACTCCCATGGTCGCGGGGTATTTGGCCAGCACGTTGTTGAGTATCTGATCCTTGGTAATCTTTTCAGACATTACTCCCTCCTGTATGAAAACCTCCTGTCCAACACAACGACTGCTAAAATACCACAACGGCAAAGGGGCGACAATGGGAAACCCTCCCGCCTTCTTGGCCGCTGATTTCCGGCCAGACGGTCCGCACCGCTATTCGTCTTGACTTTGCAAAAACCGTCGGGCAGAATCTGCCCGAAAATAACGGGACGGCCGGATGCCGTCATAACCTTATTAATGGAGATTTATGAGCAAAGGCATGTTCAAATGGTTTGCCATAGCGGCGTCGGTACTTTTCCTTTCTCTGACCGTCCTCGAGCTGGAATCCGAAGCCCGGGCGGGCGGCGGCAGGTCCGGCGGAAGCCGCGGCTCGCGGAGTTATTCCACTCCCCTGACCAGCAAACCTTCAACCCAGACCGCCCCATCTCAACAGCAGGTCGCTCCGTCGCCCGTACAGCAGATGCCCTACCAGCAACAGCCGGCCGGCGGCGGTTTCATGCGCGGCATGGGAGGCGGGATTCTGGGAGGGTTGCTGGGAGGCATGCTCTTCAGCAGCCTCGGGTTCGCCGGCACCGGTGGCTTGGGTGGAAGCGGCATAGGACTCTTCGAGATCATCCTTGTTGCCGGCATTGGTTACATGATTTTCAGGATGGTCAAGGGAAGAAGGGAAGAAAGCTACGCCTACCAGGGCGCCACAGCCTACGGCAGCGGTTCACCGGTGGCAACACAGGAGCCCCCAGTTCAACCCGCCTACGCACCAACCCTCAGCGATCGGGAGACGGGCCTCACGCATATCCGCCAGTTCGATCCGTCTTTTGACGAAGGCCGCTTCAAGGACGCTGCCATGGACACCTTCTTCAAGGTCCAGGGGGCATGGATGAACCGCGACCTGGCCCCGGCGGGAGACCTTCTCACCGACGAAATGCGGCGAATCCTTCAGGAAGACATAGACAGGATGCTGCGGGAGAAGACTTTGAACCGCATGGAGAATGTGGCGGTGAGAGATGTGGAAATTACCGAGGCGTGGCAGGAAACGGGGCAGGATTTCGTGACGGTGCGGATATACGCCAACCTGCTGGACTACACGGTAAAAGAAAGCGGCGAGATTATTGCCGGCAGCAAGACGGAGCCGGTCAAGTTCGAGGAATACTGGACCTTGACGCGGACCGTGGGGAACAACCCCTGGAGGCTGTCGGCAATCAACCAGGCATAACCGGCAAGCCCTTTCCTTTAAGAAAACAACCGATCTCCGGGCACAACACCGCCCGGAGATTTTTTTTGCCTGCGTGGTGTAGAAATCCAGTTTATGGAAAAACTCTTTTCCTTGACAAAAAATTAACCCCGTGTTAGCGTACCGTTTCCATTTTTCCGAAAAACCATAACAAAAACAGCTAGTTCGAGGAGGTTTCGCCGATGAAAAAGTACCTGCTGGCTCCTGGACCAACTCCGGTTCCGCCGGAGGTTCTGTCCGCAATGTCCCTGCCCATTATTCACCACCGGGCTCCCGAGTTCCTTCCCGTCCTTGATGAGGCGAAGAAGGACCTCCAGTGGCTCTTCCAGACGAAGAACGACGTGATGATTCTCGTCTCGACCGGTACCGGCGGCATGGTTGCATCGGTAAACAACTTCCTCAACCCCGGCGACAAGGCCCTTGTCCTCAACGGCGGAAAGTTCGGCGAGCGCTGGACCAAGATCTGCCAGGCCTTCGGCGTGCAGGTTGAAGAGATCAAGGTGGAATGGGGATACGCGATTGACCCGCAGACGGTAAAGGCGGCCCTCGACAAGGACCCCTCCATCAAGGCGGTCTACATGCAGGCCAGCGAGACCTCCACGGGCGTCGCACATGACACGAAGGCCATAGCCGAGATCGTGAAGCCGCGCGCGAATACCATCCTCGTGGTGGACGCCATCACCGCCATCGGCGTCTTCGATATCAAGACCGACGACTGGGGCGTGGACATCGTGGTTACCGGCTCCCAGAAGGCGCTGATGCTGCCTCCCGGTCTTGCCTGCGTAAGCGTTTCCGACAAGGCATGGGCCATGGCCGACAAGGCGAAGAACAGCAAGTTCTATTTCAACCTCAAGAAAGAGCGGGAAAACCTGGCCAAGAACCAGACGGCCTTCACCTCCGCCGTGTCGCTCATCATCGGCCTTCGCGAGGCGCTCAAGATGATGAAGGCCGAGGGGCTGGAGAACGTCTTCGGCCGTCAGCAGAGGCTGGCCGACGCCACCCGCGCCGCCTACAAGGCGCTGGGCATGGAGCTCTTCCCGAAGCAGTCGCCGTCCAACGCCCTCACCGCGGTCTGTGCACCGGCAGGGGTTGACGGTCAGCAGATATACAAGGACCTCCGCGTGAAGTACGGCATTACCGCCGCCGGCGGTCAGGACCACCTCAAGGGGAAGATCTTCCGCATCGCCCACCTCGGGTATGCCGACACCTTCGATGTCATCACCGCCGTTTCCGCGACGGAGATGGTACTGAAGGGTCTGGGTCATCCCGTGGAGTTCGGCAAGGGTGTAGCAGCGGCTCAGGAAATTCTTTGCAAGAAGTAAGAGTCTGAAACGCCTTTGGTTTGTCATTCCGGCGGAAGCCGGAATCCAGCGAATGGGCGCACAACCCCTGGACACCGGTTTTCACCGGTGTGACGACTTTGTTAAGCGGAGGAACTGTTAAATGCGTGTACTGGTGAGTGACAAAATCTCCGATCAGGGGGTAGATATACTGAAGAAGGCCGGGATCGAGGTGGACGTAAACACCTCGCTGGCCGCCAACCCTGAGGAGCTGAAGAAAGAGATAGGGAAGTACGACGGACTCGTCGTAAGAAGTGCCACCAAGGCAACGGCGGAGATCATCGCCGCCGCTGATAAGCTGAAGGTAATCGGCCGCGCCGGTTCCGGTGTGGACAATATCGATGTGAAGGCGGCCTCGGCCAAGGGCATCGTGGTAATGAACACCCCCGGCGGCAACACCGTCACCACCGCCGAGCACGCGGTTGCGCTCCTCTTCGCCGCATGCCGTCAGGTGCCGCAGGCAGCCGGCGCGCTCAAGGCGGGCAAGTGGGAAAAGAGCCGCATGGGTATCGAGCTCTACAACAAGACCCTCGGTATCATCGGCCTCGGCCAGATCGGCAGCCACGTAGCACGGGTCGCCAACGGCCTGTTCATGAACGTCGTCGCCTTTGATCCCTTCCTCTCCCCCGAGAAGGCCGCCCAGCTGGGCGTGGAGCAGGTTGACCTGCCGACCCTGTACAAGAAGTCGGACTTCATCACCATCCACTCGCCGCTGACCCCGGAGACCAAGGGGCTCATCAACGCCGACGTCATCGCCCAGATGAAGAAGGGCGTGGTTATCGTATGTGCGGCCCGTGGCGGCATCATCGACGAGAAGGCACTGTATGACGCCCTTGTGAGCAAGCATGTCGCCACAGCGGCCCTCGACGTCTTCGAGAAGGAACCGGTAGACCCGGCCCATCCGCTGCTGACGCTGGACAACTTCATCGGCACGCCCCACCTGGGCGCATCCACGCTTGAAGCCCAGGAGAATGTGGCGCTGGCGGTGGCGGAGCAGATCGCCGACTATCTCGTAAACGGCGTGGTGCGCAATGCGGTCAACGTCTCTTCCGTGCCGGCGGACCAGCTTCCCCGGGTACAGCCCTATCTGGCCCTGGCCGAGAAGCTCGGGGCCTTCCAGGCCCAGCTCTACGAAGGCGGCCTTACCGAGATAGAGATCGAGTACTCCGGTGAAGTTGCCGAGATGAACGTCGGCCCGGTCACCATCGCTGCGCTGAAGGGTTTGCTGACGCCGATTTCGGAGCATGTAAACTACGTCAACGCACCGATCATGGCCAAGGAGAGGGGCATCGAGGTCCGCGAGACCAAGTCCAGCGACACCCACGACTTTGCCTCCCTCATCACCGTGAAGGTAAAGACCGCGCAGGGAGTCCACGCGGTTTCCGGCGCCCTCTTCCACAAGAAGGAGCCCCGGATCGTCGAGATCGACAAGTTCGCCGTTGAGGCCTTCCCCGAGGGCCATATGCTGGTCATGCAGAACTATGACAAGCCGGGCGTTATCGGAAACATCGGTTCCACCCTTGGCAAGCACGGCATCAACATCGCCCGCATGGAGTTCGGCAGACGCGCCCTTGGCGAGAATGCCATTTCGGTCGTCAATGTCGATTCAGCGGCATCGGCCGAGGTTCTGGACGAGATCAGGAAGCTGCCGAACATCATTTCGGCCAAGCAGATAAAGCTGTAAGGTCGTTGAGCTCCTGAACCTGGTTATCGCAGGGCCCTCCGACGACCGGAGGGCCTTTTGCTTTTCGCCCATATTTCGAAACAGGAAACGATGAAAAAAAGTGACAAGGGGCCACTCACCCCAAAGGGCGTCCTCACCTTTCAACCCGAAGCCGCCGCCCGCAAGCGGTGGATAGAGGAACAGACCCTGGCCGTCTTTGGCCGCTGGGGATACCGGGAGATAGTTCCCCCGCCCTTCGAGTATCTTGACCTTCTCTCGGCGGGCACCCACGAGGATATCCTCAAGAAGAGCTACCGGATCACCGAGCGCTCCACCGGCCGGATGATGGTGCTGCGCCCCGATGTCACTCCGCAGGTGGCGCGCATCGTCTCCACCACCATGGCTGACCAGCCGAAGCCGATGCGCCTCTGCTATTCCCAGAGTGTCTTTAGGTACGAGAGCGAGCACGGGGGGAGACAGAGGGAGATCATCCAGCTGGGGGCCGAACTCATAGGCCTGGACGAACCGGAGGCCGACGCAGAGGTAATCGCCCTGTGCATCGAGGTGCTGAAGGCGGCGGGAGTGGAAAAATTCCAGATCGCCCTGGGGCAGGTGGAGTTTTACCGTGGTATCCTCAACGCCTCGGGAATCAGCGGCACCCTGGCCGACGACATTCAGAAGGCGGTCTGCAAGAAAAATTTCTCCCGACTGGTGGAATTGCTGGCAGGGGTGGAGATTGATGAGGCGCAGCGGGAGGCCATCCTGGGCGCCTGCAACCTGTTTGGTGGTCCCGAGGTCCTCGAGAAGGCGGCGACCTATGCAGGGAACGAGGAGTCGAAAAAGGCCCTCGGGAACCTCTCTGAAATCTGGCGGATGCTCGCGGCTTACGGCCTTGAAGAGCATGTCATCATCGACCTGGGAGAGGTGCGGGGCTTCGATTACCACACCGGCGTCATCTTCGAGATCTTTGCCGAGGGGATGGGCAGCCATCTGGGCTCCGGCGGGCGCTACAACAACCTCCTTGGCAAGTTCGGCACACCGTCCGCCGCCACCGGTTTCGCCCTGGACCTGGAGCGGGTGATGAACGCCCTGGAGACACAGAAGAGGCTCCCCGAGACCAAGGGGACCGACATCCTTGTCATCGACTACCAGGCCGACAAGCGGGAGGCCTTTCAGCTCTGCGGAAAACTCAGGGAGGCCGGTTACTCGGTGGCGAGGGATATAGTAAAGCGCTCCGTAGAAGAGTCGATGAAGTACGCGCGGAAAAACCGCTGCCGCTTTGTGGTAATCCTTGGGAGGAGCGATCTGCCGAAAGGTACGGTAGCGCTGGTCGATCTTAAGGATGGCGGTGAACAGGCCATACCGGCGGAGAAACTCCTGGGCGCGCTGCGTCGCTGATGAACAAAGACGCTTTCTGAAAACCCTCGGCAAAGCGTTTCAACCGGTAGACCCCTTGCTTCCCTTTCACCCTTTTCGCTTCAAGACCGCTATCCCGTGCCCCCCGAGATCAACCCTGACCGCATGCCTTCCGCCTCGCGCCTCGACCTTAAATTCTTCCGACGGCTTGAGCAGGTTGACCATCGTCGTGCCTTCCGGGCAGAGATTTGAATCCACTGTCACGTAATCACCCCTCGCATTTAACCCAAGGTTCAAGGCGACAACTATTTCGGTGGTATCCAGCACTCGTGAATAAGCCAGTGTACAATTGCCGTCCTGGGGATGACCGAAGTCCGTGCCATTCCCCGATATCTCACGGAAGTATTGCCTCCCGTAGCGCAGCGCCGGTTCATTTCTTCGGGCCTCGGCAATCTTTGAGATGCCCTGGTAGATCGGATGCGCCGGGGCGAAAAAGTGGCGACCCGTGCTGTTAAAAGCGCCCCATGTCCCTCCGAACATGCACTCCCGCACATAGAAGTCCTGATCTCCGCCGCCGTCAAAACCCTGCTCGGTCCCATAGTAAATACATGGGATCCCCTGGCTGGTCAGGAGATATCCTATGGCCAGAACCGCTTGTTGAGGGTATGGGTTGCCGTGCATGAACCGATTGTACTTTCTTGACATCTGGTCGTGATTGTCGACAAAGGTGACAAAGTTTTTGCCGGCAGCGCCATGGTCGGCATAGAGCGTATGGAAGCGCTCATATCTGTCTCGAAGTGCGTCGGGCTTCCTGAACCCTTTCAGGACTTCTTCCAGAACAAAATAGAGCGGGAAATCGAGGGCGGCGTCAAGGGAAGGGAAACGCTCGCTGGTATGCGGCAGACGGCTGTTGCGACCGATATAGCTTTGAATGATGTTGTCGTCGCCAACGATCTCTCCGAAGATGAAGAAGTTCTGTTTGCCGATACTCTTCGCATATTCCCTCACGGCATTGCAGAGGATTGCCGTGGCGCTGCTTTCCATATGCTTGACCGTATCGACGCGAAAACCGTCGATATCGGTCTCGCATATCCAGTATTTGTACGATTTAATCAGGGCGTCCAGCACATCGGGCCTGTTGATGTCCAGCTCCTTCAGGCTAAGAAAATCGCCGTTCATCGCTTCATTCTGGTCATACCAGTCCCTGATCTCCCCTCTCCTTTTGTAGCAGTCCTCACGCTGGAGCTCTTTGGGCCAGACAGCATCGTCATGCTGAAATCCCGCTTGAGGATCCTTTTCCCGCCAGAAGCCGAAGGGGAAAGGTTCCTGCGCTTCTTTCCAGTAATAGTAAGGATAGTTTTCTGGATAGGCCCAGTTGTCTCCTGTATGGTTGAAGATGATGTCGAGGATGACGTACATTCCTTTCGCGTGCGCCTTGTCTACCAGCTCTCTGAGGTCTTCTCTTGTCCCGAAACGCGGATCTACTTCAAGGAAATTCTGGATACCGTAGCCGTGGTAACTGTCGTTCATTTCCTGGCGGTTCCTGAATACAGGGCTAAGCCATACCGCATTTGCACCGAGCCCTTTAATGTAATCGAGCCGTCGGGTGATCCCTTTCAGGTTCCCGCCCTGAAAAACCCTCCCGTCCGCTGAATCTCTGCCATCCGTCGGCGCTGCCGGGTTGTAGGGCTGCGTGCCGTTATCATTATCGTCGAACCGGTCCACCAGCAAAAAGTAGATGAATGTGTCTCTCCAGTCCGCGGGCGAGGGGTAGATGCTGCCGGTCGGAACAAAGTTCATTTCGAGAGTAGAGGTAATCATTGCGTCTCCTTGTCAGCAGAAGATTGAGGTCGTCATTTATCCGCGGCATCGCCGCCGGCACGACAACTAATAAAGCATCTGGACGGTTTGTTGTCGCGGACTTTCTTGCCGTATAAAGAGGACTTTCTTGCAGAGTGGTGGCAATGGCAGCCCTGGGCCTCTTGAACGGAGATACCCTGGCTCGGCCAAAGGGCCGCCTGAACCGTGCGGTTTGGCAGCAATTGCGCTGAACGATTGACAGGGGCCGGCTTACCCCATATAATCAGACGGTTTTTTCAGGCTGTTGTATCCGCGGCTCTGGTTCCGTGAGATGAATCAGGGCCTTTCTTGTGTTGTGGAGGATTCACGATGCCGTGTATCGTGGTAGTCGGCGCCCAGTGGGGCGACGAGGGTAAGGGCAAGATCATAGACATACTGACGGCCGAGGCCGATGTGGTAGCCCGCTACCAGGGCGGCCACAACGCCGGGCACACGGTCATCATCGGCGACGAAAAGTTCGTCCTGCACCTTATCCCTTCGGGCATCCTTCATGGCGGCAAAACCTGCATCATCGGCAACGGCGTCGTGGTCGACCCGGCCGCTTTTCTGGACGAAGTGGAGGAGCTGCGACAGAAGGGGATTTCCGTCGCCGGCAACCTCTTCGTGAGCAAGAGCGCCCACCTGATCATGCCCTACCACCGCGCCCTGGACAAGGAGAGCGAGAAGACCAAGGGGACCAAGAAGATCGGCACGACCGGCCGCGGCATCGGCCCGACCTATTCGGACAAGATGGCCCGGGTGGGGATCCGCATCTCCGACCTGTTCGACACCCAGGTATTCCGCGAAAAGCTGGAAAAGAACGTGGAAGACATGAACTTCTTCCTCGAGAACCTTTACAAGACCGAGCCGCTCAAGGCAGATACGATCTACGCTGAATATCAGGGGTATGCGGAAAAGATCGCCCCCTTTGTGGCAGACACCACGGCGATGGTGAACAAGCATATCGCGGACGGAAAGAAGGTTCTGCTGGAAGGGGCCCAGGGGACCATGCTCGACGTGGACCACGGGACCTACCCCTTTGTGACATCATCGAGCGCAGCAGCAGGCGGTGCCTGCACTGGTCTTGGGATCAGCCCCGTGAAGATCGACAAGGTGCTGGGCGTGGTCAAGGCCTATACGACCCGCGTGGGAGAAGGGCCGCTCGTCACCGAACTGAATGATGAAGTCGGAAAGGGCTTGCAGGACCGGGGCAAGGAGTTTGGCGCCACTACCGGCAGGGCGCGGCGCTGCGGCTGGTTCGACGCCGTGGTGGTAAAGCACGCCTCCATGATCAACGGCTTCTCGGGCATGGCCCTCACCAAGCTGGATGTACTGGACGAGTGCTCCGAAATAAAGGTCTGCACCGCCTACAAGTACAAAGGGGGCGAGCTGTCGGAGTTCCCCTCCGAACTGCATGTGCTGGAGCAGTGCGAACCGGTCTACAAAACGGTTAAGGGATGGCGGAAAAACACCGTGGGCGCCATGTCCATGGCCGGCCTGCCGCAGGAGGCGAAGGATTATGTCTCCCTGCTCACCGACCTCACCGGCCTTCCGGTAGACATACTCTCCACCGGTCCGCGACGGGAAGAGACGCTGGTACTGAAAACCAGCTTCTGATTTTTTTGAAAAACGAGAAAAGCAATGCAGGGGCGTGATGATTCACGCCCCTTTTTTTATATCCTGAGAGGCATGATCACCGCGAGACAGTCGGTATCCCCTGCTGCGGTAATGATGGAGGGGCTGACCTGGTCGGCCAGGCTGATGGTCACCTCGTCGCCGTCCACGGCCTGCAGGGCATCGAGGACGTAGCGGGCGTTGAACGCAATGGAAAGCGGTTCGGCCGAATAGCTGACGGCCATCTCCTCCGTTGCCTCCCCCAGCTCGGGATTGTTCACCACCAGGGTGATCTTCTCCGGGGCAATATCCATCCTCACCGCGCTTACCTTGTCCTTTGCCAGGACCGAAACCCTCTTGATGGCGCTGGCGAAGACCTTCTTGTCCTGGATGGCCAGTTTCTTTTCGTTCCGCGAGGGGATTACCTGGTTGTAGTTGGGATAGTTCCCTTCGATCAGGCGGGCGAAAAGTTCAACGGAATCCTTCTTGAAGAGGATCTGGTTCTTACCTATGGAGAAGGAGACCTTTTCGACCTTGTCGTCCAGGAGTTTCCTCAGCTCGAGAAGCCCTTTCTTGGGGATGATGACGCCGGGTCCTTCCGTTGCCTCCGCGCCGGGAATATTTTTCTTGATCAACGCAAGGCGGTGTCCGTCGGTGCCGACCATCTCCGCCATGGTCCCTCCATCCGCCGGTGCTATCTTGAAGCAGGCGCCGTTGAGGACGTAGCGCGTCTCGTTCTCCGCCACGCAATAGATGGTCTTTCTGATCATGTCGCTGAGCAGGCCGCCGTCGATCTCGATCATCCTGCCGCTATCGAACTCGGGCCACGAAGGGAATTCCTCTGCCGATAGTCCGGCAATCTTGAAGTCGCTCTTTCCGCAGGTGATGCTGACCCAGTTGTTATCAAGGCTGCCGATGGAGATGTCGGCCGCGGGCAGTTCCCTGACGATATCCATCAGGTGGCGGCAGGAAAGGGTCACCGCCCCTTCCTCCTGCACCTCCGCCGGGAAGATGCCGCGGATTCCTATTTCAAGGTCGGTCGCAAAGACGACGATGGTGTCCTTCCGCGCCTCCAGCAGTATGTTTGAAAGGATGGGCATGGTGCTCTTCCGCCCTGCAACGCTGTGAAACTGCTGGAGTGCCTTAACCAGTTCTTCCTGAGCTATTCGTATCTTCATGATGACTCCCCGGGGATTATATCTCTCGCGGTATTATTATGATTCTTTTCGTAAAAGGTCTATGAGGGTGTCGATCTCGGCGGCAAACCCTCCGCCTTGACCTTTCCTCTCTTCTATCTGTTTGCACGCATGGATTACGGTGCTGTGGTCACGGTTTCCAAAGAACCTCCCGATATCGGGAAACGACATATTCGCCAGCTGGCGGCACAGGTACATGCCGACCTGCCGTGGCTTGGCAATGCTGTTGGTCCTTCTCTTCGAGCGAATGTCGGCTATCTTTATCCCGTAATAGTCGGAGATCATCTTTAACACCGCATCAGGTGTAATGAGTTTTTCCTTTTCTCCCAGGGTATCCCGCAGAATGTCCCTGGCAAGAGCTGTCGTTATTTCGCTGCCGGTAAGGGATGAATAGGCGAGAAGCCTTGTCAGCGAACCCTCCAGCTCTCTGACGTTGGAGTGAATTTTTGACGCAATAAAAAGCGATACCTCCCGAGGAATGGTCTTGCCTTCCTGTTCGGCCTTCTTTTCAAGGATGGCGATCTTGGTTTCGAGGTCGGGGGCCTGTATATCGGCGATAAGTCCCCAGCTGAAGCGGGACCGCAGTCTGTCCTCGATCATGTTGATGTCCTTGGGAAACCGGTCGCTGGTTATGACGATCTGCTTCTTTGCCTCAAAGAGGGTATTGAAGGTATGGAAAAACTCCTCCTCGGTCCGCTCCTTGCCCGCAATAAACTGTATATCGTCGATAAGAAGGACGTCAACCCCGCGGTAGCGCTCCCTGAATTCGGTCATCTTGCTATACCTGAGGCTGTTGATCATTTCATTGGTAAACTGCTCGGCAGAGGCATAGGTCATTTTTGCCGATGGGTTTTTCACTTTAACGGTGTGTCCTATGGCCTTGAGCAAGTGGGTTTTACCGAGGCCAACGCCGCCGTAGATGAAGAGAGGGTTATAAGAGGAGGCGGGTCTTTCAGCAACGGCTATGGAAGCGGCATGGGCAAACTGGTTGGAGGAGCCGACGATGAAGTTGTCGAAGGTATACCGAGTATCTATTTCATCGTATTCCTTCTTTTTAGCGGTTGTCCTGGGTTGATCCGTCGCCGCGGTTTCCTTCATTATTGCCAAAGATTCCTTTGGCACTGATTTGGAAACGATAAAACTGACCTCTATATCCCTTTTCTTGGTCACCTCTTTCAGTGACGACTCGATAAGTCCCAGATACTTGTCCTGGAGCCACTCTACACAGAAGTTGTTGGGGACTTCTATCCTGAAGTCCGACTCGTTCAACCCAACCCCTTTTGTAGCCTCGAACCACGTCTTGTAGTTCTGCTCCGTAATATTGCCCTTTATGAGCTCAAGACTCTGTTCCCAGATAGTCGTCGCCTTCATAAAATCGGTTTCCTGTTTTTTTACGGGGTATTACAAAAAGTCAATAGCACTATATTATAAACAGAGTTATCAACAGATGTGTATAATCCGATTTGTTTATATTTTTCAATAAAATACGCTACCTGAAAATCTTTTTAACATCATTTATTACAACTCTCTAAACTACCCTTTTTCGTCTATATTTTTCAGAGAGTTCCATTTATCCGGCCGAAACTTTCTATTACCTGCCATGAAGGCCCGAATAATAACCGTTTTAACTAATATATCCCTTATATACGACATCAAAAAACAGTACCGCCCCCAGGTTCAAAAATTCCTGAACGCGACGTAAGGCTCAGGGGAGGAGTTTTTTTGATAAGATATATCAGGTACTTTAATTTAGAGATCAGCAAGGAGTGAAGTACAACATCGACTCCAAAAAGGCAGAGAGACTATAGCAAGGGGGATGGCCCTCTATCAAGAGTTTTTTACCGGAAATCTTCACACAGGGTTTACCGGTCTCCCCACACCGGTAGTCGGATTTTCAACAACATACCAACAGTATGAAGGAGGGGTACCTTATTGATATCAAATACTAATAATACACCATCCACAGAGTTTACCCGCCTTACTATCGATTACTACGATATTCTGGATATAGTTTAGAAAGAGAAATTCAATAAACCTTTGGGGAACTCACAATATCCAGGTAACTTCCTTGACACATAAAAGAACCAAATGATAACATCCCCGCTCAAATCTTTGATTTATGGATAAAAAAAGATGACCACCGACTACAAATCCACACTGAACCTGCCCAACACACCGTTTCCCATGAAGGCGAGCCTTACCAGGCTTGAGCCTGACCTGCTTGAACGATGGCAGACTCAGAATATCTACCGACAAATCCAGGAGAAGAACAAAGGGAAGCAGTCGTATATCCTGCATGACGGCCCCCCTTATGCCAATGGCAATATCCATATTGGTCATGCGCTCAACAAGATACTAAAAGACATCATTGTAAAAGCCAGGTCGATGCAGGGGTACTACGCCCCTTACGTGCCGGGCTGGGACTGTCACGGTCTTCCTATAGAACATCAGGTGGATAAAAACCTTGGCGACAAGAAGTATGAAGTATCCAAGGAGGAAAAGAGAAAGCTCTGCCGGGAGTATGCCGGGAAGTTTATCGATATCCAGCGCGAAGAGTTCAAGAGGCTGGGAGTCTTTGGCGACTGGCAGCGCCCCTACCTTACCATGGACTATTCATACGAAGCGGCCATTGTTCGGGAGCTGGGGATATTTGCGAAGAACGGCAGCCTCTATAAGGGAAAGAAGCCTATCCACTGGTGTTCCTCATGCGAGACAGCCCTTGCCGAGGCTGAGGTTGAATATGCCGACAAGGAGTCACCCTCTGTCTATGTAAAGTTCCCTGTGGATAACCCGGGGGAGAAGTTTCCGGAGCTGGGGGGGAAACCGGTAAGCGTGGTGATCTGGACCACTACCCCATGGACGCTGCCTGCTAATCTTGCGGTATGTCTGCACCCTGATTTTGATTACTCCCTTATAGATACAGGCAACGGAGAAGTTTTAATCGTTGCATCGGAACTGGCCGAACAGTGTCTTTCGAAGTTCGGGATTACCGATAGCCCTACTTTAAAGACTGTAAGGGGCGGCGAGCTGGAAGGGATAAAGTGCCGCCATCCCTTTGTAGAGAGGAAGGTACCGATCATCCTTGGCGACCATGTCACGCTGGATGCGGGCACGGGATGTGTCCACACCGCACCGGGTCACGGACAGGAAGACTATGAGATAGGCCTGAAGTACAGTCTTGATATCTACAACCCCGTCAACAACCAGGGGAAGTTTACAGCCCAGGTCCCCGAGTTCGAGGGACAGTATGTCTTTAAGGCCAATGCCGGGATCATCGAGCTTCTTAAACAGAAAGGGGCGCTCCTTGCCGGGGAGAATATCAGGCATTCCTACCCCCATTGCTGGCGCTGCAAGAACCCTGTTATCTTCCGGGCGACGGAGCAGTGGTTCATCTCCATGGAGAAGAACGACCTTAAAAAGAAGGCACTGGAGTGGATAGACAAGGTACAGTGGATCCCTTCATGGGGCCGCGACAGGATACTGGGGATGATGGAAAACCGCCCCGACTGGTGTATATCGAGGCAGCGGTCCTGGGGAGTGCCGATTACTGTCTTCACCTGTACCAAGTGTTTTTACACCCTGAAGGACCAGAGCGTCATCAACCATGTGGCGGATTTGATGGAAAAAGAGGGGGCCGACGTCTGGTTTACCAAATCAGCATCAGAGCTCCTGCCAGCCGGCACTACCTGCCCCGTGTGTGACGCCACCGAGTTTACCAAGGACAACAACATCCTCGACGTCTGGTTTGATTCCGGTGCCTCCCAGGCGGCGGTGCTCAAGCAGCGCGAAGACCTCTCCTGGCCGGCTGACCTTTATCTCGAAGGGAGCGACCAGCATCGAGGATGGTTCAACTCATCCCTTATGGTATCGCTCAGCTCCACAGGCCAGGCGCCATTCAGAAGCGTTCTCACCCACGGCTTCGTCGTGGACGGCGCGGGGAAAAAGATGTCGAAGTCGCTGGGGAACGTTGTCACTCCGCAGGAGGTCATCAACCAGTTCGGCGCCGACATCCTGAGGCTCTGGGTGGCGGCCGAGGACTACCGCGACGACATCCGCATCTCGAAGGAGATACTGAACCAGCTCTCCGAGGCCTATCGGAAGATCCGCAACACCTGCCGCTATATCCTCGGAAACCTGTCGGACTTCGACCCGGCAAAAGACATCGTAGAAGACAAGGGCCTCTCCGAGCTCGACCTGTGGGCCATGGACCGGCTTCAGCAGCTCATCCAGAAGGTGGGCAAGGCCTACGACAACTTCGAGTTTCATGCGGTCTACCACGCCCTCAACAACTTCTGCTCAGTGGAGATGAGCGCCTTTTATCTCGATATACTCAAGGACCGCCTCTATACATCGGGGAAAAACTCCCCGGACCGCAAGGCTGCCCAGACCGTCATGTACCGCATCATCCACGCCATGACCCGACTGATGGCCCCGATCCTGTCGTTTACCGCTGAAGAGGTGTGGAGCTATCTGCCGGGGAATGCCGACACAGGGAGCGTCCATCTGGCCGACTTTCCGAAGGTGGAAGACAAATATGTCAACGAAGGGCTGCGAAACCGCTGGGACCGTATTCAGGCAGTACGGACGGCAGCGGCAAAGGTCCTCGAGGCGGCGCGGCGGGACAAGGTCATCGGCCATTCCCTCGATGCGAAGGTAGAGCTCTGTGCCGACGGCGGGCTCAAGGAGTTTCTGGCCCCCTATGCCGAGCGGCTGGCGGAGATATTCATCGTATCGTCTGTGGAGCTGAAGGGGCTTGAAGCTGCCCCTGAATCGGCGGTGGGCTCGGATGAAGTCGAGGGGTTGAAGATTGCCGTTTCGTCCGCCCCCGGCGCAAAATGCGAGCGGTGCTGGACCTACAGTGTCCTGGTGGGCAAGGACAGCGAGCATCCCTCCCTGTGCGGGCGCTGCAGCGCGGTGGTGCGCGAGACCGCGGTTGCCCCGCTTCCGGAGAGATAGTTGAAAGGTAAGGTAGCCGCCCTCCTGCTGACGGCGTTGCCGGTGGTGGTCCTGGACCAGGTGACCAAGATACTGGTCGACAGCACCATGATGCTGGGGCAGTCGATCACCATCCTTGAGAACTTCTTTCACCTTACCTATCTGCGGAACCGCGGGGCGGCCTTCAGCCTCTTTGCCGGGACTGCTGATAGCTTCCGTCTCCCCTTTCTCATCGGTGTCTCCCTGCTGGCCTTTGCCGTTCTTATCTACCTGTGGCGCCAGTTGAAAGACGATGAAACCCTGCTGGCCACGGCCTACGGACTGGTCATGGGCGGCGCTGTCGGCAACCTGATCGACCGGGTACGGCTCGGAGAGGTGATCGATTTTCTCGACGCCCACTGGTACAATGCTCACTGGCCGGCCTTCAACGTGGCCGATTCGGCGGTCTGTATCGGCGTGGCCCTCCTTTTCTGGGACGCCCTTTTTGGTAAAGGCAGGTTGAAGGCTGAAGGTTGAAGGCCGAAGGAAATGCTTTAAGGCTTTTACCTTCAGTCTTCAAGCTTCAGCCTGATCCCCTGGTTTATCCCCATGCTCTACCCCCGACAGTATGACGTAATCGTGGCAGGCGCAGGCCATGCGGGATGCGAGGCCGCCCTCGCCGCCGCCCGCATGGGGTGCGAAACCCTCGTCTTCAACATAACCCTCGACACCATCGCCCTCATGTCGTGCAACCCGGCCATCGGCGGGCTTGCCAAGAGCCACCTCGTCCGGGAGATCGACGCCCTTGGCGGCGAGATGGCGAGGAACATCGACAAGACCGGCATCCAGTTCCGCACCCTCAATACACGCAAGGGGCCTGCGGTGCAGGCGCTTCGGGTGCAGGCCGACAAGCAGGCCTACCGCCGTTCCATGAAGGCGGTGCTGGAGAAGCAGGAGCGGCTGGAGGTCAAGCAGGAGGTCGTCGAGCGGCTTGTCGTTGAAGACGGCCGCGTAGTGGGAGTGGAGAGCAACCTCGGCGTTGTCTATCACGCCAAGGCGGTCATCCTCACCACCGGCACCTTTCTCCGCGGGCTTATCCATATCGGACAGACCAACTTCAGCGCGGGGCGGGCGGGAGAGTTTGCCGCCATGGGGCTTTCGCCGTCACTGGAAGAACTGGGGTTCAGGCTGGGGAGGCTCAAGACCGGCACTCCGCCCCGGGTCAACGGCGCCACCATCGACTTCGACCGCACCACTGCCCAGCCCGGCGATGAGCCACCGCTTCCCTTCTCCTTCTCCACGGAGCGGATTGAATGCCGCCAGCTCCCCTGCTGGCTCACCTACACCAACGCCGAGACCCATCGCATCATCCGCGAAAACCTCGATCGGTCGCCCCTTTACGGCGGGGCCATCCAGGGGGTGGGGCCGCGCTACTGCCCCTCCATCGAGGACAAGGTGGTGCGCTTTGCCGACAAGGAGCGGCACCAGATATTCCTCGAACCGGAGGGGTACGATACGGAGGAGTACTACGTCAACGGTCTCTCCACCAGCCTCCCTTACGATGTTCAGCTGGCCATGCTGAGGACCATCCCCGGCATGGAAAAGGTGGAGATGATGCGCCCCGGCTACGCCATCGAGTATGACTTCGTCCCGCCGACCCAGCTTAAGCCGAGCCTCGAGACCAAACTGGTGGAAGGACTGTTTCACGCCGGACAGATCAACGGGACATCGGGATACGAAGAGGCGGCGGCCCAGGGGATCATGGCGGGGATCAACGCGGCGCTGCAGGTCCACGGCCGGGAGCCGCTGGTTCTCGACCGCTCCGAGGCCTACATTGGCGTGCTCATCGACGACCTGGTGACCAAGGGGACCAACGAGCCGTATAGGATGTTCACCTCCCGCGCCGAATACCGGCTGCTGCTTCGGCA
>Ga0224505_10000277_pt1 | contig 36508 bp, 28 predicted proteins | sample SF_Jan12_sed_USG_FD_169102 | JGI IMG/M metagenome (GOLD analysis project Ga0224505, IMG submission 169102) | Sediment microbial communities from San Francisco Bay, California, United States - SF_Jan12_sed_USGS_4_1 | ecosystem: Environmental > Aquatic > Marine > Sediment | place: USA: California... | reverse complement strand
ACATCGCGCAAGGCCCAGTGCCTGCCGAGCCGGACGTTCGCGTGGCCGACTTCGATGCGCCGCAGCCTGCGTCCGGCCGGCACCGTCCGGCTCACGCCGCGAGCCATGTCCAGCGTTCGCCGTCCTGCGCGACGCGCCGTTCCTCGAGCAGCTTCTGCAGATGAGCGAGCAGCGAATACCGCGCCAGCGGATGCAGGGCGACCGGCGTGTCGGCATACACGATCGGCACCAGTTCGCCGAGCGTGGCGGCGCCACCGAGTTGCAGCAGGCCATTCACCACTTTGCCTTCGCGCTGCAGCCGATGTGCGATCACGCGATCGATCTCGCCGAGCGGATCCGGCATCACCGCGCCGTGCCCCGGCAGCAATGCCGTGAGGGGCAGCGTGCGCAGGCGGCGCAGCGATTCGAGGTACAGGCGCATCGAACCGTCCGGCGGCAGGATGACCACGGTCGAGCCGCTCATCAGGTGGTCGCCGGTCAGCAACCAGCCCTCCGGTTCGAACAGCAGGCAGACGTGGTTCGAGGCGTGCCCAGGCGTATGGAGCGCACGTACCCTCGCGCCCGGCGCCTCGATGACGTCGCCTTCTGCGAGCGTTGCGTCAGGACGGTACGACTCGTCCTGGTGATCGTCGTGCGGGGCCGGCTGCCCCAGCACCACGGCCTGCGTGAGCGCCTTGAGCGCGGCCGCACCGGGCGAATGATCCGGGTGCGAATGCGTGCAGAGCACGTGGCTGATGCGGGCGTTCGTCGCAGCGAGGATGCGGTCCAGGTGCCTCGTGTCCGCGGGGCCGGGATCGATCACGAGGTAATGCGGGCCGCGACCGGCGACGTAGGTGTTCGTGCCTGGTCCGGTCAGCGGGCCGGGATTGGGGGCGACGAGCCGCTGCAGGTTCGGCGCGAGTCGCCGCACGCTGCCGGTCTCGGCGGGCGCGGACAGGTCGTCCGGGACCATCCCGACCACCACTGCTTCACTCCGCCGGCAGCTTGAAGGCGAGTCCGCCCTTGATCACGACCACAACGTCCTGCAACCGGGTGATGTCCTCGAGCGGATCGCCCTTGACCGCGATGAGGTCGCCGAAACGGCCAGGCTGCAGGCTGCCGATCCTGTCGGCCCATCCCATGTGCCGCGCTGCCAGCGAAGTCGCCGACTGGATGGCCTCCATCGGCGTCATGCCACGCTGGACCATGATCGGGAACTGGCGCGCATTGAGCCCGTGCGGATACACGGCCGCGTCGGTGCCGTAGACGATGTCGACACCTGCGGCGTGCGCCCTGGTGAAGCCCTGCCGCTGCGCTTCGGTCGTCTCGACGTTCTTGCGCAGGAATTCCTCCGGCCATTTTTCTTCGCGGCCGACGGTGTCGATCCAGTCGCCGTTGTAGACGTCCATCGACAGCGCGGTGCCGTGTTCCTGCGCGAGCCGGATGTCCTCGTCGTCGATCAGCGAGGCATGTTCGATCGTGTCGGCGCCGGCGAGGATCGCATCCTTGATCGATTGCGCCCCGTGCGCGTGCGCTGCCACCTTGATGCCGTGCGCGTGGGCGACGTCGACGACGGCCTTGATCTCCTCGGGCATCATTTCGCGCTCACCCGGCACGCCGCCGAACGCGAGCACGGCGCCGGACGCGATGAGCTTGAGCAGGTCGGCGCCGCCTGCGACGGCCTGTTCGGCCTTCTGCCGGAACTGCTCGGGTCCGCGCGCGACGCCCAGGCGGACCTGGGGCGGGATCTCGGATTCCGCGTGGCCCGGGATCACCAGGTCGCCGCCGCCCGCCGGAACCGTCAGGTAGTAGCCAGCGATCTGCATGCGCGGACCGACGGCATTGCCCTGGTTGATCGCATCCCGCAGGTCGCGATCGACCCAGGCGATGTACGTGCCGACGTCGCGCGCACCGGTGAAACCGGCGAGCAGCGTGGCGCGCGCGCTGTCCCGCGCGATGGCGCCCTGCTCTGCCTGCGTGCGCTTGTAGTAGACGCTGAGGTCCGACGTCTCGTGCCCGCTATCCGTCAGGTGCGTGTGCATGTCGATCAGGCCGGGCAGGCAGGTGTACAGCTTGAGGTCCAGGACGGTCATGCCCGTGGGTGCAACTGCGCCCGGTTGCACCGAATCGACGCGGCCACTGCGAATCACGACGGTCGCAAGGCCTTGCGCCTGCGCGGCAACTCCGTCGATCAGCCTGCCGCACTGGACCGCGACCGAGCCGGAATCAGCGTTGTAAGGCACTCCCGACACGACCGGCATTGGCGACGCCGCGACAGCTGGCAGGACCGCTGCGAGCCCGATCGCCACGAGCCACGAGACGCCACCCGCGGTACGCCTCAACGCCGCCTGCGCCGCCTGCGCCGCGTGAGGACGACATCGTGATCCGGAATAATTCCTGTTCGACATCGGATCGTTGTCTCCAGACAACATACGGGCCGCAGCGCCAGCAGGCGTTTGACATTGCGTCGACCGAAGTCTTTCATTGGCCGACTGCGGTGTCAAAACACGGGGATTCTTGAAGATGGGCGGGCCGGAACCCGTGGGAACTCTCGACGTGGCACTTGCCCACGCCGGGAAACTGCTCGCGTCCGAACCGCACCTGGCCGCCGAGCAGGCGCGTGAGATCCTCGGCACCGTCCCGAATCACCCGGCCGCGACGCTGCTGCTGGCCATCGCCCTCCGCCGCACGAACGCTGCCGCCGAAGCCGTGCGAATACTCGAACCGCTCGCCGTCTCGCAGCCCCATTGGGCTGCAGCACAGCGCGAACTCGGCCTGGCGCTTGGCGACGCAGGGCGAGGTGACGAAGCCGTAGCGGCCCTGCGTACGGCCGTGCGCCTGCAACCGACGATGGCCGATGCCTGGCGCGCCCTCGGCGACCACCTGTTCGCGATGGGCGACACGGCGGGTGCCGACCAGGCCTACGCCCACCACATTCGCAACTCGACGCGCGACCCGCGCTTGATGGAACCGGCGCTGGCACTGTCCGAAGGCCGCATCGCCGTCGCCGAACCGCTGCTGCGCAATCACCTGAAGCAGTTTCCGACCGACGTGGCCGCGATCCGCATGCTGGCGGAGATCGCCGCGCGCATCGGGCGCTACACCGACGCCGAAAACCTGCTCACCCGCTGCCTGGAACTGGCACCGGGCTTCAAGGCCGCACGCCACAACTACGCCGTCGTCCTGCACCGGAACAACAAGCCGGTCGAGGCTCTGGCGCAGATCGCTCAGTTGCTGGCAACCGAGCCGCGCAGCCCGAGTTTCCGCAACCTGAAGGCCACCGTGCTCGCGCGCGTCGGCGAGTACGACGAGGCCATCCGCCTCTACGAGCAGCTGCTGCGTGAATACCCGCTGCAGGCGAAGGTCTGGCTGAGCCACGGCCATGCGCTCAAGACGGCGGGGCGACAGGACGATTCGATCGCCGCCTACCGCAAGTCGATCGAGCTGGAGCCGCGTCTCGGCGAGGCCTACTGGAGCCTGGCGAACCTGAAGACGTTCCGCTTCGACGCTGCGGACGTCGCGGCGATGCGCACGCAACTCGCGCGCAGCGACCTCGCGCAGGAAGACCGGTTCCACTTCCACTTCGCGCTCGGCAAGGCCGCCGAGGATGCACAGGACTACGCCGCGTCGTTCCGCCACTACGCCGAAGGCAACCGGCTGCGCAAGGAAACGGTCCCCTACGACAGCGACACGGTCACCGGGAACGTCCGCCGTTCGCGCGCGTTGTTCACGCCCGGGTTCTTCGCCGCACGCCGGGGAGTGGGATGCACGGCTCCCGATCCGATCTTCGTCGTCGGGCTGCCGCGCTCAGGGTCGACGCTGGTCGAGCAGATCCTGTCGAGCCATTCCGCGATCGAAGGCACGATGGAACTGCCGGACATCGTCGGCATCGTCAAGGAGCTGAGCGGGCGCAACCGACGCTCGGAGGTCTCGCGGTACCCCGAGGCGCTCGAGTCGCTCGGGCCCGGTGCCCTGCGCGAACTCGGCGAGCGCTACCTGCAGCAGACCCGCATCCAGCGCAAGACCGACGCGCCGTACTTCATCGACAAGCTGCCGAACAACTGGGCGCACGTCGGGCTCATCCACCTGATGCTGCCCAATGCGAAGATCGTCGACACGCGCCGCCACCCGCTGAGCTGCTGCTTCTCGGGCTTCAAGCAGCACTTCGCCCGCGGCCAGAACTTCACCTATTCGCTCGACGACATCGGCCGCTACTACGCCGATTACGTCGCCCTGATGGCCCATTACGATGCGGTGCTGCCCGGCCGTGTCCATCGCGTGATCTACGAACGCATGGTCGACGACACCGAGACCGAGGTGCGCCGGCTGCTGGACTATTGCGGGCTGCCGTTCGAGGACGCGTGCCTGCGGTTCTACGAGAACGACCGCGCGGTCCGCACGGCGAGCTCGGAGCAGGTGCGCCAGCCGATCTTCCGCGACGCCGTGGATCACTGGCGTCACTACGAGCCCTGGCTGGACCCGCTCAAGGCGGCGCTCGGCCCGGTCCTCGACGCGTACCCCGCAGCGCCGCCGCTGCACTGAATGCATTCGCGCACCCGCCGGCGGGTGCCTCACTGAGGGAGGCCGAACCAAATGACTCGTAGCCGCAAACGCAAACTGCAGCGCCAGACCGGCAGACCGTCTGCCATGCGAGCGCTGGCCGCCGGCGTGCCGACGCTGCTCGCCGGCATGTCCGTCGCTTATGCGCAGACCACCGAGGGAGGTCTCGAGGAGATCATCGTCACCGCACAGAAGCGCTCGGAAGACCTGCAGTCCGTGCCACTCAGCATCCAGGCCTTCAGCACGCAGAAGCTCGAAGAGCTGAACGTGCAGAAGTTCGATGACTACGTGAAGTACCTGCCGAGCGTCTCATACCAGACGTTCGGCCCGGGCTTCGCCAGCGTCTACATGCGCGGCGTGGCGAGCGGCGGCGACGGCAACCACTCGGGGTCGCTGCCGAGCGTCGGCATCTACCTCGACGAACAGCCGATCACGACGATCCAGGGCGCCCTCGACGTCCACCTGTACGACATCCAGCGCGTGGAAGCGCTCGCCGGTCCGCAGGGTACCCTGTACGGCGCAAGCTCGCAGGCGGGCACGCTGCGCATCATCACCAACAAGCCGGATGCGTCGGCATTCGAAGCCAGCTACGGGCTGGAGGTGAATTCAGTCGAAGGCGGCGACTTGGGTTACCTGGCCGAGGGCATGGTCAACCTGCCGATCAACGACCGCACGGCGGTTCGACTGGTCGGCTGGCACCGTCACGACGCCGGTTACATCGACAACGTCTACCGCGAACGCACCTTCCCGACGTCGGGCATCACGGCGAACAACGCCGATTTCGTCGAAGACAACTACAACGAAGCCGACACGACCGGTGCGCGCGCGGCGCTGCAGGTGGACCTCACCGACAACTGGACCATCACGCCGCAGCTGATGGCCCAGAAACAGGAAACGAACGGCAGCTGGGCTTACGACACCACGGTCGGCGCACTCAAGCTCGCGCACGGCTATCCGGAAACGTCGGACGACCGCTGGACGCAGGCCGCGCTCACCGTGGAAGGCAGGGTCGCGAACCTCGACCTCGTCTACGCGGGTTCTTACCTCAAGCGCGACGTCGACACGGAATCGGACTACTCCGACTACTCATACTGGTACGACACCCTCTACGGCTACGGCGCCTACTGGTACGACGACAACGGCGACCTGATCGATCCTTCGCAGTACATCCAGGGCAAGGACCGCTACAACCGCTACACGCACGAGTTGCGCGTGTCGTCGGATGCGGACCAGCGTTTCCGCTTCGTCGGCGGCGTGTTCCTGCAGCGGCAGGAACACGACATCCAGCAGCGCTACAAGATCGACGGCCTCGGCTCGCAGCTCAGCGTCACGGGTTGGGAGGACACCATCTGGCTGACCAAGCAACTGCGTGTCGACAAGGACTTCGCGGTGTTCGGGGAGTTCAGCTTCGACTTCACCGACAACCTGACCGGCACCATTGGCGCGCGCTACTTCGAGTCCGACAACTCGTTGAAAGGCTTCTTCGGCTTCAACGACGGCTACGTCAGCAACCCGGCCTATGGCGAGGGTTACTGCAATTCGCTGCCGGCGACGCCGGACACGTTCAACGGCGCACCCTGCAAGGTCTTCGACAAGACCACGAAGGAAGATGGCGTGACCCCGCGAGTGAACCTGACCTACAAGTTCACCGACGAGGCGATGGTCTACGCCACCTACTCGGAAGGCTTCCGTCCGGGCGGCATCAACCGTCGCGGCACCCTGCCACCGTACGAGGCGGACTGGCTGACCAACTACGAAATCGGCTGGAAGACGACCTGGTTCGACAACCGGCTGCGCTTCAACGGCGCAGTCTTCAGCCAGGAATGGGAAGACTTCCAGTTTTCCCTGCTCGGCGCCAACGGCCTGACCGAGATCAACAACGCGGGTGCGGCGCAGATCGACGGCGTCGAAATGGACTTGAGCTGGGCAGTCACCGACCGGCTTGGCATTTCAGCGGGCTTCGCCTGGCTCGATTCCGAGCTGACGGAAAACTACTGCGGCTTCGTCAACGCGAACGGCAAGCCGGAGACGCGTCCGGACTGCCCGAGCGTCGACGACGACGGCAATCCCACGACCAGCGATCCGGAGGCTCCGAAGGGCACGCCGCTGCCCGTCACGCCGGAGTTGAAGGCGAATGCGACGGTACGCTACAAGTTCCCGGTCGGGACGTTCGACAGCTACGTGCAGGGCTCGGTGATCTACTCCGACGAACGCACGACCGACCTCCGCGTGGCGGAAAACGCCATCATCGGCAACATGCCGAGCTACACCATCGCCGACTTCGCGGCGGGCTTCGGCAGGGACGACTGGACGCTCGAGCTGTTCGTGTCGAACGTGTTCGACAAACTCGCGCAGGTCTCGCGCTTCGCGCAGTGCGCGGAATCGGTCTGCGGCGAGGAGGTCTACGTCGTGCCGCAGCGTCCGCGCACGATCGGGATCAAGTTCTCGCAGGAGTTCTAGCCGGCAGCGCGCCGGGACGGTGCTGGGCGGGGGCGGATCGGCAACGATCCGTCCCTGTTTCTTCACCGCTCCCGCTGCAGCGGGGCGGGAGCAAGGCCTCAGAGCTTGAAGGTGAACCGCGCACCCCACGTCCGTGGCGGCTCGATGAACGCGTCGGCGTACGGCCCGAACTGGCCGGTCGTCGTCGCCGCCAGCACCGCTTCGTTCTCGATGTTCCTGACCCAGAGACCGAGGCTCCAGCGATCGTCGGGCGCGTAGTAGGTGATCGAGGCATCGGACTTGAAATAGTCCTGCTGCTCGGTGCCGCGGAACTGCGCGAACGTGCCCCAGAACGAATCCTCGTACCGCGTCTCGATGCGCGCCAGCAGCCGACCCGGTCCAAGCAGGAACTCGTGCTGGTAGCCGGCCGAGACCGTCCACTTCGGCGCGTACTGCAGCGGATAACCGCCGAAGTCGCGGTTCGGAACACCGATGTTGACGCCGGCCGGCACGATGAAGTCGTCGTACTCGGCGTCCAGGTAACCCACCGACAGGTTCAGCCGGTCGCTGCCCGTCGGCACGAACAGCACGTCAAGCTGGTTGCCCCAGATCGTGGTCTGCGCGGCATTGAACGTGGTGAGCAGGGCGGTGTTCAGGTTGAACGACTGCACCAGCAGGTCTTCGTAGTCATAGTAGAAGACCTCGTCGTTGACCTGCAGGCGGTCGTCGAGGAAGCGGCTCTTGATGCCGGCCGTCCAGGCCGTCATCGTCGCCGAGTCCACGAGGTTCGACTGCCCGGGTGTGGCCGGGAACGAGTTGTACGTGCCCGGCTGGTAACCCGTCTGGATCGTCGCGTACGCCATCGCGCTCGCGCCGATGTCCACTTCGACGCCGAGCTTCCAGTCGACGTTGTCGTAGTCCTCGTCGGCGGAATACGCCTGGCCAAACGCGGTCAGGCCCTCGCCCTCGCGCTGGTCCCAGCTGAGGCGCGCCCCGGCGATGAAGCGGAAGGCGTCAGTGAACGAATACGTCGCCTCGCCATACGCGGCATAGCCCTCGAGCCGGTTGCGCGAGACCTGCGCGAGCGGAAAGCCGCCGGCGATGAAGTCGCCGTCGTTCGTCACCCGGTATGCGTACAGGCCGCCGAGCCACTGCAGCCTTGAATCCGTGTCGCTCGCCAGACGCAGCTCGTTGGTGACCTGGTTGTAGTGCGCGGTGAGCAGCGCGGGAATGTTCTCGAGCCAGTAGTCCGCGGCCCAGTCGAGGTAGAAGTAGCCCGGGATGTACGTGAGATTGACGTCGCCCAGGTCCCAGTTGACCTCCGCCCCGATCACCATGCTCTCGTAGTCCTGCGGCGACGCGGTCGGCGCACCCGGATCGATGCGGTCGTCCCACGGGTCGCTGGTATTGAAGGCGTTTGGATCGCCGTCAAACGTGCCGCCGTTGTAACCGCGGCGCACCAGGTTGGGCGACTTGCCGTCCTTCTTCGCGCCGTGCAGCCAGACGTAGATGTCGAGGTCGTCGCTGGGAGCATAGAGAGCCGAGAGCCGGCCCGCGTAGTCGTCCTTGGAGTCAGCGCCGGTCCGCAGGTAGCCGTCGTGCTGGATGTAATCAAAGGCACCCCGCAGCGCGAGATGCTCCGACACGGGCAGGTTCTGCACGATCGTCCCGTGCAACAGCGAATAGTCACCCACCTCGAGCAGGCCGCTCGTCTCGAGCTCCTGCGTCGGCCGGTTGAACTCGACGTTGACCGCGCCGCCGAGCGCCGCGCGCCCGTACAGCGTGCCCTGCGGGCCCGGCAGCAGCTCGATGGACGAGATGTCGAACAGACCGACGCTGGTGCCTTCGCGCGGGATGTAGACACCGTTGAAATTGAAGGCGTTGGGCGGCTCGATGTTGGGCAGGTCGAGCGTCGAGCCCACACCGCGTATGTAGAGCTCGGTCGAGGCGTTCTCGGCCTGGAAGCGGACCGACGGCATCAGGTTCTGCACGCCGCGAATGTCGTACACGCCGGCGCTCACCAGGACGTCGCCGGAAATTGCCGTGACGGCAGCGCCCGTCTTCTGCAGGTCCTCGGTGACTTTCTGCGCGGTGACCGTGATGACTTCGAGACCGGCGCCTGCGGCGCCGGCATCGTCAGCAACGGCGAGCGTGGGAATGAGCTGCAGGGCGATGGCGGCCCGCAGGAGCAGTGAACGCGAATAATGCTTGTGCATCGTGAGCTCTCAACGGCCCGATGCGGGGCTGAGCCCCGTCGGCCTGAAGGACTGTCTTTGGGTGGATTGACTGGCGCGGCCGGAGGGATTCGAACCCCCGACCCTCAGGTTCGAAGCCTGATGCTCTATCCAACTGAGCTACGGCCGCGCGTAAGGTAGGCGAAGTTTACCGTTACTTCATCGTTGGCATGACGAATTGCGCGCTTTCCCGCCGCGCTGTAGGCCAGCGCGACGTGACGGTCTTGAGGCGGGTGTAGAAGCGCACGCCGTCCGGACCATGCACGTGCAGCGCCCCGAACAGCGAGCGCTTCCAGCCGCCGAAGGAGTGGAACGCCATCGGCACCGGAATCGGGACGTTGATTCCAACCATGCCCGCCTGCACGCCCTGCGTGAACGTGCGGGCTGCCTCGCCGCTGGCGGTGAAGATCGCGGCGCCATTGCCGAACTCGTGCTGATTGACGAGGCGCGTCGCCACGGCGAGGTCTGGCGCGCGCACGACGCACAGCACCGGCCCGAAGATCTCTTCCTTGTAGATGCGCATCTGCGGCTCGACGCCGTCGAACAGGCACGGTCCGATGAAGTAGCCGTCTTCGTGACCCTTCACCCTCAGGCCGCGTCCGTCCACGACGAGCTTCGCGCCTTCCTGCACGCCAAGGTCCACGTAACCGCTGACCCGGTCGCGATGTTCCCGGGTCACGAGCGGACCCATCTCCACGCCGTCGTCGAGCCCCGAGCCGACTTTGAGCTGCCTGAGCTGGCGCTGCAGCGCAGCGACCAGCGGATCGGCGGCGTCGCCCACCGCAACGGCCACCGAGATCGCCATGCAGCGCTCACCGGCCGATCCGTAAGCCGCGCCGATCAGCGCGCTGGCCGCGTTCTCGGTGTCGGCATCGGGCATCACGACCATGTGGTTCTTCGCGCCGCCGAGCGCCTGCACGCGCTTGCCGTGCGTCGAGGCCGTGCGATAGATGTATTCGGCGACGGGTGTCGAGCCGACGAAGCTCACGGCGCCGACGCGCGGATCCGTGAGCAGCGTGTCCACGGCTTCGCGATCGCCGTTGACGACGTTGAACACGCCGTCCGGCAGCCCGGCCTGCTTGAGCAGTTGCGCAACACGCATCGGGCAGCTCGGGTCCTTCTCGGACGGTTTCAACACGAACGTGTTGCCGCACGCGATCGCGACCGGGAACATCCACATCGGCACCATGGCCGGAAAGTTGAACGGCGTGATGCCGGCGCAGACGCCGACCGGCTGGCGCTGCGACCAGCTGTCGACACCGGTGCCGACGCTCTCGCTGAACTCGCCCTTCAGCATCTGCGGGATGCCGCAGGCGAACTCGACGACTTCGGTGCCGCGGATCACTTCGCCGCGCGCATCCGAGAACACCTTGCCGTGCTCGACCGTGATCAGCCGCGCCAGCTCGTCCAGGTGTTCCTCGAGCAGGGTCTTGAACTTGAACATGATCCGGGCTCGCTGCAGCGGGGGCATCGCCGCCCAGGCAGGCAGTGCCGCCTCGGCCGCGGCGATCGCCGTCCTGGTCTCGTCCGCGCTGGCATAAGCGACCTCGCCCCGCAACTCACCGGTCGCCGGGTTGTGCACCGGGCCCTTGCGACCCGACAGGCCCGCGACTTCGCGGCCCCCGATGAAGTGGCCATGGTCGAGAGCAGGCGTGACGGGGGCAGTTGATTTCAGGAGGTTCATCGCGGGGATTCCAGGCGGGTCCGGTCGGGCGGAGGGCGCATTGGACACGAACCCCCGGCACGCTGCCAACCCCGCGTACCGGCAAGGGGACCCGGTCGGCTCCCGTCCGGGCATGTCCGGACCCTTCCGACCCGGACCGGACCGCGCCGGGGCTGCGGTATAGTGCCCGTCCGCGAACCGCCAGCCGCCCTGGCCGGCTGCGCGCCCACTGGCACTATCGAGGTTCCAACGACATGAAGATGCTGACCGCCCTTGCCTTCGCCCCGGCCCTGCTGGCGTTGAGCGCCGCCGCCGAGGCTGCCACCTGCGTCTATCCCCAGGCCCCGCAGTCGCTGCCGAACGGCGCATCCGCGACCAAGGAGGAAATGCTGGCGGCGCAGGCCCTGGTGAAGGACTACGCAAAGAACGTGCAGGAGACCTACCTGCCCTGCCTGGATCAGGACCAGACCGAGCAGCTGGCCGCGATCGATCCGGCAGACCCGAAGATCGCCGAGAAGAAGGCCGCCGTGGAATCGATCCACGCCAAGAAGCACAACTCGGCGCTCGACGAACTGCAGGCGCTGGTGGACCGCTGGAACGTCGAAAAGAAGGCGTTCGCGGAGAAGGCCGCCAAGTGAACCGGGGCGTCCGCCCGAGGGTCATGTCCGCATGACGGCCGGCGCGGCCCTGCCGACCCCGGCCGAGGCCGAGGCCCTCGTGCGCGAACGCGTGCGCCCGCTGCCCGTCGAATCGCGCCCGCTGGAATCCCTGGCGGGCGCGGTCCTTGCCCAGTCCGTGCGCTCCGAGCGCGACCAGCCACCGTTCGATCGGGTCACGATGGACGGCATCGCCTTCGCCTCGCTGGCATGGCGCCAGGGCCAGCGCCGGTTCCGGGTCGCCGGCACCCAGGCGGCCGGCCACCCACCCCTGGCCCTTGTCGATCCCGCTGAATGCTTCGAAGCAATGACCGGCGCCGTGCTGCCGCAGGGTTGCGATTGCGTCGTGCCGGTCGAGCGCCTGCGGGTCGAGGACGGTGTTGCCGTCGTCGACGATGACATGCCCGTCGAGCCTTTTCTCAACGTGCATACGCGCGGGCTGGATGCGCGCGAAGGCGACCTGCTGCTCGCGCGCGGCACCTGTCTCGGCGCACCCGAGCTTGCGGTGCTCGCCTCCGCCGGCCTGTCGCGGGCCGACGTGCGCGCCGAGCCGCGCATCATGATTGCGACCACGGGTGACGAGCTCGTCGATCCAGACCAGCCGATCGCGGCCTGGCAGGTCCGCCGTTCGAACACTTACGCGCTGCGCGGCGCATTGAGCCTGCGCGGCCACCGGCGGCTTGCTGCAGACCACTTGCCGGATGACCACGCCGTGCTCGCCGAGCGACTCTCGGCGCACCTCGCGACGCACGACGTGATCGTGCTGACGGGAGGCGTCTCGATGGGACGCTACGATCACGTGCCGAGCGTCCTGCGGCAGCTCGGCGTGCAGGAAGTGCTGCACAAGGTCGCGCAGCGCCCGGGCAGGCCCATGTGGTTCGGCATCGGACCGACGGGCCAGACCGTATTTGGACTGCCCGGCAATCCGGTGTCTTCCCTGGTCTGCCTGTTGCGCTATGTCGTGCCCGCGCTCGCCGCGATGGCAGGCGCGACGGCACGCGCAGGCGAGCACATCCCGCTGGGCGCGCGGTTCAAGGTCAGTCCTGCGCTCGCCTATTTCCTGCCGGTGGGCGTGGAATACAGCTCGGCCATGGGCATGGTCGCCATGCCGCGGCCCACGCGCGGCTCGGGCGATTTCATTTCCTTGCTCGGCACCGATGGCTTCGTCGAGCTGCCGCCGGGCCCCCGCGAACTCCCGGCGGGTTACCTCGCGCCGCTGTACCGCTGGTGAACGCACATGCCTGATCCGAGCAGCTCCGCCGGTGTCGTCAACCTGGGCCCGTTCAACCCGGTGGTCGACAAGCTCGGCCGGCCGGTGCACGACCTGCGGATTTCGGTGATGGATCGCTGCAACTTCCGTTGCCCGTACTGCATGCCGCAGTCGACGTTCGACGAGAAGTACCGCTTCCTGCGCGCGCAGGAGCGGCTGTCGTTCGAGGAGATCGTGCGGCTGGCGCGGGCCGCGGCCCGCCTCGGCGTGCGCAAGGTGCGCCTCACGGGCGGCGAACCCCTGTTGCGCAACGGCTTGCCGGACCTCGTCGCCGAGCTGTCGGGCATCGAAGGCATCGAAGACCTCGCGCTCACGACCAATGGGGTCCTGCTCGCCCAGCACGCGGCCGAGTTGAAGGGCAACGGCCTGCACCGCGTGACGGTGAGCCTCGACTCGCTCGACGAAGCCGTGTTCGCCAGGATGAGCGGCGGCTTCGGCGGGCTGCCGCAGGTGCTCGAAGGCATCGAGGCTGCGCTCGCGGCAGGCTTGCGGCCCGTGAAAATCAACACCGTGGTCCAGCGCGGGCTCAACGACCACACGGTGCTCGACCTGCTCGACCGTTTCCGCGGCACGGGCGTCACCGTGCGGCTGATCGAATACATGGACGTCGGCAACCGCAACTCGTGGGAGCCCGCGCAGGTCGTGCCGTCGGCCGATATCCTGCGACAGATCAAGGCGCGCTGGCCCGTGACGGCCGCGGCCGGCCGCTACCGGGGCGAGGTGGCGTCGCGTTACACCTACGACGATGACGCCGGTGAAATCGGCTTCGTGTCTTCGGTCAGCGAACCGTTCTGCGGCGACTGCAATCGCGCGCGGCTGTCGTCGGAAGGCGTGCTGTACACCTGCCTGTTCGCCACGCGCGGACTCGACCTGCGCGCGCCATTGCGCGCCGGCGCGTCGGATCCCGAGCTGCTCGAGCTGATGCGCAGCGCATGGGCACAGCGCGCCGACCGCTACAGCGAATTGCGCAGCGAACTGCGGAGTCGGGCAGCCCCGCTGCGCAAGGTCGAAATGCACTACATCGGCGGATGACAGGATGAGCGAACTCACGCACGTCGATGCACAGGGCCGCCCCACGATGGTGGACGTGAGCGCCAAGGCGGTGACGTTGCGCACGGCCGTTGCCGAATCACGGGTCCGCTTCCCGGCCTCCGTCGCCAGTGCGCTGCGTGACGCTGGATTCGCGACCAGGAAGGGACCCGTGTTCCACACTGCGATCGTGGCCGGCGTGATGGCCGCCAAGCGCACGCACGAACTGATCCCGTTCTGCCACCCGCTCGGCCTCGAGCGCTGCGACGTCGTCATCGAAATGCACGACGACGACGCCGTCGTGCGCTGCACGGTTGCGCTGCACGACAAGACGGGTGTCGAGATGGAGGCTCTGACCGGCGCCTCGATCGCGGCGCTCACGATCTACGACATGTGCAAGGCACTCTCGCACGAGATCGTCATCGCCGAAACGCGGCTGGTCGCGAAGCAGGGCGGCAAGCGCGACGTGCGCGCGGGCAGCGCGCAATGACGCAGGGGCTCGCACCACTGTACGGCCTGGTGCTGGCGGGGGGCGCCAGCCGGCGCATGGGACAGGACAAGGCTGCCCTCGCCCTCCACGGCCGCCCGCAGCTCGACTGGGCGCGCGACACGCTGGCTAGACACTGCGATCGCGTGTTCGTGTCGATTCGCGCCGACCAGCAGGACGACCCGGTGCGGCGCGGCCAGCCCGTGATCGTCGACCTGCACGACGGCGCCGGACCGATGGCGGGCATCGCCGCGGCGCAGGCGGCGTACCCGGATCACGCGTGGCTCGTTCTGGCCTGCGACCTGCCCTTCGTCGACGATGTCGCCATCGGCCACCTGACCGGCTGTCGCGACGGCCGGCCGGTCGTCGCCTACGCGAGCAGTCACGACGGCTTGCCCGAGCCACTCTGCGCGATCTATGAACCTGTATCGCGCGACGGCGTGCTGTCAGCCATCGCGTCGGGCCGCAACTGCCCGCGAAAATTCATCATTGGCACCGGCGTCGCGCTGCTCGAGCAGCCCGACCCCACTGCTCTCGACAACGTGAACACCCCCGAAGAACTGCAACGCGCCCGGAGCAGCCTCGGCGGGCCGGCGAACCCATGAAGAAGATCACGCTCCAGTACTTTGCCGTGCTGCGTGAGCAGGCCGGCTGCAGCGAGGAACGCCTGGAAACAGCGGCCGCGACGCCTGCCGAGCTGTACGAGGAAGTGCGGGTGAAGCACGGCTTCACGCTGCCGCTCTCGATGCTGCGCGTTGCCGTGAACGAAGAGTTCCAGGACTGGTCATCGCCGCTCGCATCCAACGACCGCGTCGTCTTCATTCCTCCCGTCGCGGGCGGCTGATGCAACCCTTTGCCTTCAGCACGGTGCCGATCGACGCGGCCCGCGGGCGCGAGGCGCTCGCCGATCCGGCGTGCGGCGGCTATGCGACGTTCGAAGGCTGGGTGCGCGACCACAACGAAGGCCGCGCGGTGCATCGGCTCGAATACGAAGCGTATGCTGCGCTCGCCGAACGGGAGGGCGAACGCATCGTCGCCGAGGCGATCGCGAGATACGGCGTGCAGCATGCCGCCTGCGTCCACCGGATCGGCGACCTCGGCCTCGGCGAAATGGCCGTGTGGGTTGGCGTGAGCTCACGCCATCGCGCGGAAGCATTCGCGGCCTGTCGCTACATCATCGACGAAGTGAAGCACCGTGTGCCGATCTGGAAGAAGGAACACTACGTCGATGGCGATTCGGGCTGGGTGAACTGCGAGCGCTGCGCGCAACCGGGTGACCACGCGAGCCACTCCCCTGCGCCGGCGGCTGACCGTTCGCCCGGCCATGAACACCGGCACGAGCGGGCGCACGTTGCGGACTCTCATCCGCACGGCGCACCGGACTTCTCGCGGCAGATCGCGCTGCCCGAAGTCGGCGTCGCCGGACAACAGCGCCTGCACGCAGGCTCGGTGCTGGTCATCGGCGCCGGCGGTCTCGGCGTGCCGGTGCTGCAGTACCTCGCCGCGGCCGGCGTGGGACGCATCGGCATCGTCGACGGCGACGTCGTGGAAGCGAGCAACCTGCACCGGCAGCCGCTGTACGGCGTCACGGACATCGGCAAGTCGAAGGCGACCGTGGCTGCGACGCGGCTGCGACAACTGAACCCCGAGGTGACGCTCGCGGTGCATGCGGAGCGCGCCGACTCCGCCAGCCTCGTCGACTGGCTCGCGCGGTATGACCTCGTGGTCGACTGCAGCGACAACTTCGCGACCAAGTTCACCGTGAACGACGCCGCGGTGATCCTCGGCAAGCCCGCCGTCTTCGCCAGCGTCTATCAGTACGAAGGCCAGTTGCAGGTCTACCTGCCGCGCGAGGACTGGCCCTGCCTGCGTTGCCTCTGGCCCGAAGCGCCGCGCGACGGGCTGGTCGGCAACTGCGCACAGGCCGGAGTTCTTGGCCCGGTCCCGGCGGCGCTCGGCGCGTTGCAGGCGATGCAGACGTTGAAGATCCTGCTCGGCCTGCCGGTCGAGGGCGCCCCGGCGCTGCACGTGTTCGACCTGCTCGGCATGCACTGGCGCACGCTCAAGGCGGCGCGCAATCCGGCCTGCGACCACTCGCCGCGGGAGCTGCGGGTGGACGCCATCGACACGGCCGCCCTCGAACTCGTATACCCGACCCTGGCTGCCGCCCGCGCGTCGGGCCTGACGCTGGTCGACATCCGTGAGTCGTGGGAACGCGCCATGGACGACCCGGCCAGGCAGATCGAGTGGCACCTGCCGCTCAGCGCGTTGCTGCAGGGCTCGACCGCGTTGCCGCCCGAGGGCCGTTACCTGATCGTGTGCGCCCACGGCGTGCGCAGTCTCGCGCTTGCAGAACACCTGCGCTCGCTGGGATACGCGGCGGTCTATTCGCTGGTCGGTGGACTCGCCGCCGTCGACACCTGAGCAATCAGGGCCGGACCTGGCCGCTTCCCCGCACGACGTACTTGTAGCTCGTCAGCTGTTCGACGCCGACCGGACCGCGTGCATGGAACCGGTCGGTCGAGATCCCGATCTCCGCACCCATGCCGAACTCGCCGCCGTCCGCGAACTGGGTGGACGCGTTGTGCAGCACGATCGCGCTGTCGACCCGCGCGAGGAACGTCTCGGCCGTCGCGACGTCGTCCGTGACGATCGAGTCCGTGTGATCCGAGCCGTAGCGCGCGATGTGTCCGATCGCGCCCTGCACGCCGTCCACGAGCTTCACGGCGATGATGGCGTCGAGGTACTCGGCGTGCCAGTCCTGCTCCGTTGCGGGGACCACGCGCGAATCGACGGCGCAGGTCGCGGCGTCGCCACGGACTTCGCAGCCCGCAGCCAGCAGTTCGCGCACCAGCGGTGCGAGGTGCGTGCGTGCGGCCGCGGCATCGACCAGCAGCGTCTCGGCTGCCCCGCAGACCCCGGTGCGCCGCAGCTTGGCATTGAGCACGATCGAGCGCGCCATCTCGAGGTTGGCCGCGCGATCGACATACACGTGGCACAGTCCTTCGAGGTGACCGATGACCGGCACCCGCGCTTCCTGCTGCACGCGCGCGATCAGGCTCTTGCCGCCCCGCGGCACGATCACGTCGATGAAGTCGGTCATGCCCGCGAGCATCTGGCCGACCGCGGCGCGATCGGTCGTGGGCACGAGCTGGATGCAGGCGTCCGGCAGGCCGGCGGCACTCACCCCTTCGACGAGGCACGCGTGGATCGCAATGCTGGAGTGGTGGCTCTCGCTGCCCCCGCGCAGGATCGCCGCATTGGCCGCCTTGAGGCACAGCGCGCCCGCATCGCAGGTCACGTTCGGGCGGCTTTCGTAGACGATGCCGATGACCCCCAGCGGCACGCGGACGCGCTGGAAGCGCAGCCCGTTCGGGCGCGTCCACTCGGCCAGCACCGTGCCGATCGGGTCGGGCAGCGCCGCGATCTCCTCGACCCCGCGCGCCATCGCATCGATGCGCGCGGCATCGAGTTGCAGGCGATCCAGTGCCGCGCGCCCGAGCCCGGCGGCGATCGCAGCACTCATGTCGCGTTCGTTGGCCGCGAGAATCGCGGCTCGGTGCAGCCGCAGCGAGGCAGCGATCGCGTGCAGGGCCCGGTTGCGCTGCTCGCCGCTCGAGATCGAGAGCACGCGCTGCGCCGCGACCGCGTCGCGGCCGAGCTGCTGCATGGTCTGGGCAATGGCTTCGTCGGTGGTCACGTCAGCACGAGGTCGTCGCGGTGAATCAGCTCGTCACGGCCACGATACCCGAGAATCGCCTCGAGCTCCTGGCTGCGGCGACCGCTCGCGCGACGGGCGTCCTCGCTCGAATAGGCGCTCAGGCCGCGCGCGATCTCCGCGCCATCCGCGTCGCGCACGATGACCGCATCGCCACGGTCGAAGCGGCCCTCGACCCTGGTCACTCCCGCCGGCAGCAGGCTCTTGCCGCCGCGCAGCGCCTTCGCCGCGCCGGAGTCGACGTGCAGCACGCCCGCGGGCTGCAGCAAGCCCGCAATCCACTGCTTGCGCACGGTCTGCGGCGACGTCTTCGCCACGAACCACGTGCAGCGGCCACCTGCTTCGATGCGCCGCAGCGGATGCTGCTCGCGACCCGCCGTGATGCACATGTTGCAACCCGCCGCGACCGCGATCTTGCCGGCGAGCACCTTCGTGGCCATGCCGCCGGAACCCACGTCGGAGGCGGAACCGCCGGCCATCGCTTCGATCTCGGGCGTGATGCCGGTCACTTCGGGGATGAAGCGCGCCTTCGCATCACGTGACGGATCCGCGGTGTAGAGGCCGTCGACATCGGAGAGCAGCACGAGACAATCGGCGCTCGCCATCTGGGCGACGCGCGCGGCAAGCCGGTCGTTGTCGCCGTAGCGGATCTCGGCGGTCGCCACCGTGTCGTTCTCGTTGATGACGGGGACCGCGCCGAGCTTGAGCAGCGTATTGAGCGTGCTGCGCGCATTCAGGTAGCGACGGCGCTCTTCGGTGTCGCCGAAGGTCAGCAGCATCTGCGCTACTGCGCAGTCGTGCTGTTCGAGCACTTCCTTCCACGCGTGCGCGAGACGGATCTGGCCAACGGCCGCAGCGGCCTGGCTTTCCTCGAGCTTGAGCTTGCCGGGCGCGAGCCCGAGCTGGCGCCGGCCTAGCGCGATGGCGCCGGAGGAGACGATCACGACTTCCTGTCCGCGGGCCCGCATCGCAGCGACGTCCGCGGCCAGGGTCTCGAGCCACGCGCGATTGACGCGGCCCGTCGATTTCTCGACGAGCAGCGCCGACCCGATCTTCACCACGACCCGCCTGGCACGGGCGAGGCGTGCCCCGCCGCGCGCAGCCGCGGGTGCGCTCATGCGATCGCGAACTGATCGGCCGTGAGCGCCATCAGCCCGGTGGAGCCGGCCCGTGCGGCGGCCGCATGCGCATCCACGCGCGGCAGGATGCGCGAGAAGTAGTGCCGTGCAGTCACCAGTTTCGCCATGTAGAAGTCGTCGTTCGGGTCTTCGGCGTGTTTCTTCGCGGCAACGCCCGCAGCCACGAGCCAGCACCAGGCGAGGCAGATGTAACCGGAGACGTGCAGGTAGTCCGTCGCGGCGGCGCCGACTTCGTCCGGGTTGTTCTTCGCGGCCAGGCCAAGCTCGGCGGTGAGTCTACCCCACTGTTCCAGGCGGCGGCCGAGGTCGGCGGCGAGCGGCGCGATCTCGGGCATCCCGCCGAATTTCCTGATCGACTCGACGATGCGCGCCGCGATCATCTGCTGGCTCTTGCCGCCCGTGCCGAACACCTTGCGCCCGAGCAGGTCGAGCGCCTGCACACCGTTCGTGCCTTCGTAGATCGGCGTGATGCGCGCGTCACGCATCAGCTGCTCGACGCCCGTCTGGCGGATGAAGCCGTGGCCGCCGTGGATCTGCACGGCGAGGCTCGTCACTTCCATCGCCGCCTCGGTCAGGAAGCCCTTCACGATCGGCGTGAGGAATGCGATCAGGTCGTTCGACGCCCGGCGCGCGTCCAGGTCGGGGTTCAGGTGCGCACTGTCGATCTCGCGTCCGGTGAGGAAGCACAGCACGCGCCCGCCTTCGACCAACGCCTTCTGCGTCAGCAACATGCGACGCACGTCGGGGTGAACGATGATCGGATCCGCCGCCTTGCCGGGCTCCTTGATGCCCGTCATCGCACGACCCTGCAGGCGATCGTTGGCATAGGCGATCGACGCCTGCCAGGCGAGTTCCGACAGGCCATGGCCCTGCAGGCCGACGCCGAGGCGCGCCTGGTTCATCATCGTGAACATGCACGCGAGGCCTTCGTTCGGCTTGCCGAGCAGCCAGCCGGTCGAGTCGTTGAAATGCATCACGCAAGTCGGCGACGCATGGATGCCCATCTTGTGCTCGATCGAGCCGCACACGACGCCATTGCGCTCGCCCGCATCGCCGTTCGCGTCGGGCTTGAACTTCGGCACGACGAAGAGGCTGATGCCACGGGTGCCCGCGGGCGCATCCGGCAGTCGCGCCAGCACCAGGTGGACGATGTTCTTCGTCAGGTCGTGCTCACCGGCGCTGATGAAGATCTTGGTGCCGGTGATCTTGTACGAACCGTCCGCCTGCGGCTCGGCCCGGGTCTTCAGGATGCCGAGGTCGGTGCCGCTGTGAGCTTCGGTCAGGCACATCGTGCCGGACCATTCGCCCTTGATCATCCTGGGCAGGTAGGCCTGCTTGAGCGTGTCGCTGCCGTGGGCCGCGATCGTGAGCGCTGCGCTCTCGGTGAGACCCGAGTACATGCGCCACGCCATGTTGCCCGACACCAGCATCTCACCGAAGGCCAGCGAGAAACCGCCAGGCAGGCCCTGGCCGCCCCAGGCCGGGTCGGCCGTCATCGTGATCCAGCCGTCCTGGCAGTAGCGGTCGTAGGCTTCCTTGAAACCGGGCGGCGTCTTGACCTCGCCGTTCTCGAAGACCAGGCCGTGGACGTCGCCCACGCGGTTCGTGGGGGCCAGCACGTCTTCGGCGAAACGCGCGCCCTCCTCCAGGATGCCCTCGAGCAGTTCCCGATTGAGGTCTTCGCGGCCGTAGGAACGATATTTCTGCTCGAAGTCGAGCACTTCATGGACGACAAAGCGGATGTCACGGAGCGGTGCGCGATACGTGTACACGTTGAGTCCTCTGGCAAACCCCGGTATGTACCCGAGTGTACGTCAATTGCGGCAGTGCAGCATCGGGTGTGTTCCGGTTGCCTGTGCCGAGCGCCCGACCGTATAGTTGCTCGCGCTCTGACGCCGTTTTCGGGCGGCGTTGCCGTCGAGGATTTATCCGTGAGCCGTGATTACGAACCGCAGGCAGGCCAGTGGTACGAAGACCTCGACAACGAGGAGGCGTTCCAGGTGCTTGCGGTCGACCCCGACGAAGAGATCGTCCGCATCCAGTGGCCGGATCGCGAGATCCGGGAAATCAGCCTCGACCAGTGGAACGAGATGGACCTCGACCTGGCCCTGCCGCCCGAAGGCTGGGTCGACGACGTCGTCACGGACGATGAGGAAGACGAGGAGGAGGAGGACGAGGACTGGGACGATGACGAGGACGACGACTGGGACGATGACGAGGACGACGACCTCGACGAAGAAGACGACGAATACCGCGATCGCGAGTGACACGCCCTCCTTCCTCTGCGCCCGTTACGCCTGAGGCCCTTCGCGGCCACTACCCCGACGAACTCGAGCGCACCTGGCAACCCGCCGGTGCGCCTGCGGTCACCATCCGCGCGCTGCGCCATGAAGACCTTGCCCTCGAGCGACGGTTCATCGAGGCGCTGTCCCCTCAGACGCTGTACCTGCGCGTCCAGTACTTCGCCACGACGGCCAGCGAGCGCGATCTCGAACGGCTGCTCGACCTCGACTATTACGACCGGCTGGCGGTCGGTGGCGTCACGCAGGACTCCAAGGGCGAGACTCTCGTCGGCGTGGCCCGCTATGCCCGCGTCGAGGGAACGAGGCGGGCCGAGTGCGCCATCGTGGTGGCCGATGGCTGGCAGGGACGGGGCCTCGGCACGGAACTGATGCGCACGCTGGCCACCGCGGCACAGGCTCGCGCAATCGATTGCCTGGAAGGCACGACCCTGGCCGAGAACTCGCGGATTGCCGCGTGGGCACGGCGCTTCGGATTCTCGGTCCACACCGAACCGAATTCCGGCGGCCTGCTCGTCGTCAGGATGGATCTTCCGGGTCCGACTCAATCATCCGGGTGATCGCGTGATCCCAGCGCTTGCCGGCCCGGGCCAGGCGCTCGAGCGTCGGATCGAGGTCCCGGTCCAGTTCCTTCACGCGTCGTTCCAACGACCGCAGCGCAACCCGGCTGCGTGCCGCCCGCTCGCGATCTGACCGCAACCAGTCTATTGCCGCTGCAGCATCTCGCCGGTCACCGAGGTTCTGTTGTGCGTCGCGCAACCGTCGACGCAGGGTCGCTGCATCCCTCGGCGATACATCCGCAACAATTTCAAGCACGTAACGGCAGTTCTTCAGGCGAATACGGAGTTCGTGCAGTTCGCGTCGGGTGCCTGGGCGCAATTCCACCAGGCGCTGGGCGCGGCGCCACGAGCGCCGCACGCGTCGCAACACGTCGGCGGCGGTGATGCCGGCGCGCAGGCTGTGATAGCCGCGGCCCGGGCCACGGGCCGACAACTCGACCGCCGCCCGATTCGAGGGACTTGCCAGCCGACGGGCGAGTCGCTTGACGGCCTGCTGTCGGGCGGCCGCCAGTTCGCGATCGCATGAACCGTGTCGCAAGGGTGGCTGCGCGGCGAGGACGTCCAGTTCGCGGATCTCGGCGAGCAGGTCGGCGACTCGCCCGAGCGCTTCCCGCAGCCCGCGCACCTGGTCCTCGGCAAAGAACGGCCTGAATGCCTTGAGCAGCGCACGCAGGCGCCGGCAGTCGACCCGAGACTGGTGAACGTCACGCTCGTTGGCCTCGCGCAGGCGGGAAAGTCGAACCCGCAGCGCGGCCTGGCCCTCGCGCAGCGCGCGGCGCAGCCGCGCTGAGCCATCAAGCGGAACGGACACGCTTGAGGCCGGCACGGTCGAGGACCAGCGACAACAGGGTGCCGACGGTCTTGTGCGATTCGAGCGCGTGCCGCAACGGCACGTCGAGGTTGAGCCGATAGGAGTTCCGCCGGCCGGCGCGTTCGCGGACGATGACCCCGGCTTCCTCGAGGTCGCTGACGATCTTCTGGACTGCGCGTTCCGTGATGCCGACACTGAGCGCGACGTCGCGCAGCCGCGCGTCCGGGTCCAGGGCCAGGCAGACCAGGACGTGCGCGTGGTTGCTCAGGAAGGTCCAGTGCCGGGCGGGGATTGCGGGCATCGGGGCACCTCGTTGCGGGCGGGACGGAACTCCGGCGATCGGACCTTGTCCGAACCCCAGTTCCGGTTTTCAGGTTCCTGTTATTATGCGCTCACGCCGGGCCCCGCCGCCACGCCTGGGTGCGGCAGGGATTGAAACCCGGAAGATCACCCCAAGCGAATGGGCCTCAAGGGATCGCCCGCTGGAGACACGCCAAGATGAAACGGATTCTGCTGTTCCTCGCCACCAACCTCGCCGTCGTGGTCCTGCTCGGGATCGTGCTGCGGCTCATCGGTTTCGAGGGCATCCTCGACGCCCAGGGCGTGGACCTCAACCTTGGCGCCCTGCTGATCTACGCGGCCCTCGTCGGCTTCATCGGCTCCTTCGTTTCGCTCGCGATGTCGAAGTGGTCCGCCAAGCGGATGATGGGCGTGCGCGTCATCACGCAGCCGGCCAACTCCACCGAAAACTGGCTGGTCAGCACGGTTCGCCAGCAGGCCCAGGTCGCCGGCATCGGCATGCCGGAAGTCGGCATCTTCGATTCGCCGGAGCCCAACGCGTTTGCGACGGGCGCGCGCCGTGACGCGGCGCTGGTCGCGGTCAGCACCGGCCTGCTCAACAGCATGTCGCAGAAGGAAGCCGAGGCCGTGCTCGCACACGAAGTGAGCCACGTCGCGAACGGCGACATGGTCACGCTCACGCTGATCCAGGGCGTCGTGAACACCTTCGTGATCTTCCTGTCGCGCGTGGTCGGCCACACGGTCGACCGCGTGATCTTCAAGACCGAAGAGGGTCACGGCCCGGCGTACTGGGTCACCACGATCGTGGCCGACATCGTGTTCGGCCTGTTCGCCTCGATGATCGTCATGTACTTCTCGCGCCAGCGTGAATTCCGCGCCGACGCGGGTGGCGCGACGCTCGCCGGTCGCCAGGCCATGATCGGTGCGCTCGAGCGCCTGCAGCAGCGCCATTCCGGGGCGCTGCCCGACAAGATGGCGGCGTTCGGCATTGCCGGTGGCCAGAAGCCGGGCGGACTCAAGCGCCTCTTCATGTCGCACCCGCCGCTCGAAGAGCGCATCGCCGCGCTGCGTAACTCGGTCGGCTGACCCGCCCCGGGCTGCAACGAAGGCCGCGCTCCTCACGGGGCGCGGCTTTTTCAATTAAGGTCAACGCAGCATGAGCGGCACCACTACCCTCGTCTGGTTCCGGCGCGACCTGCGACTGTCCGACAATCCGGCACTTGCTGCAGCCGTGGCGGACGGCAACCACGTCGTCGCGGCGTACGTGCATGCGCCGGAAGAAGAAAATCCCTGGCCGCCCGGTGCCGCGAGTCGATGGTGGTTGCACCACAGCCTGGACGCACTCGCTGCGGCACTGCGCAAGAAGGGTGTAGCGCTCACCCTTCGCCGAGGGCCTGCGTTGTCCGCTCTGATCGAGTTGGCGGTTGAAGTGGGCGCCACCAAGGTCGTGTGGAACCGGCTCTACGATCCAGCCACTGTCGCGCGCGACACGACGGTCAAGGCCGGGTTGCGCGAACTCGGCTTCGAGTGCGAGAGCCACAACGCGAACCTGCTGCACGAGCCGTGGCAGATCCGCACCGGCCAGGGTGGGCCGTACCGCGTCTTCACCCCGTTCTGGCGTGCATGCCAGATGAGACTCGACGAGCAACCGGCACCGCTGCCGGCGCCCAGGCGGCTGCGTGGACCGTCGCAACCCGTGCCGAGCCTGTCGCTGAGCGAGTTCGATCTGCTGCCGAAGCTTCGCTGGGACGCGGCATTCGCGCAGCACTGGACGCCCGGCGAGCGGGGCGCGCAGCAGCGGCTGGAGGAATTCTGCGGCGAATGGATCGGCCGCTACGACGAAGGCCGCAATCGCCCGGACCTGCCCGCGAGTTCACGGCTCTCGCCCCACCTGCATTTCGGCGAGATCAGTCCGCGCCAGTGCCTGGTCGCAGCGCGCAATGCCATAGTCGATCAGCCGCAGGCTGCGAAATCCGCCGACAGCTTCGTCCGCGAGCTCGGCTGGCGCGAATTCGCCTATCACCTGCTGCACCACTACCCGCACACGCCCGAACATCCGCTCGACGAACGCTTCGAGCGCTTTCCGTGGGCGGAAAGCCCGGCCCTGCTCGGCGCCTGGCAGCGCGGCGCCACCGGCTTCCCGATCGTCGATGCCGGCCTGCGTGAGTTGTGGGCGACCGGCTTCATGCACAACCGCGTGCGCATGATCGTCGCGTCGCTCCTGACGAAGAACCTGCGGCAGCCGTGGCTCGCGGGCGCCCGCTGGTTCTGGGACACGCTGGTAGACGCGGATCTCGCGTCCAACACGCTGGGCTGGCAGTGGACCGCGGGGTGTGGCGCCGACGCGGCCCCGTTCTTCCGCATCTTCAACCCGGTGCTCCAGGCCGAGCGGTACGACCCGGCGCGCGTGTACATCCGCCGCTGGCTGCCCGAACTGGCACAGCTGCCCGACAAGTGGATTCATCGCCCCTGGGAAGCCCCTGCGGAGGTCCTGGCGCAGGCCGGCGTGGCACTTGGGCGGACCTACCCTCACCCCATCGTGAAGCTTGCGGCCAGCCGGGATGCCGCCCTGGCGGCCTATGCCACCATCCGGGAGCCGACTGCGGTTGCCCGTGCCTGAATCCGCGACCTCCGGGTCGTCGAAACGGTGGCCATGCCAGCTCCGACTCCCTCCCTCCGCTCTATCACCCTGGTGGTCGCGGCCGCAGCAGCCTTGCTGGCGGGGCACGCGCGCGCGTCGAGCCTGCCGGACGCCGTGCTCGAAGGCGATTACGGGCTGCAGCGCGTGGGTGCCGGCCAGCTCAGCTGGCTCGGCCGCCCCATCTACCACGCCAGCCTGTGGACACCCGCCGGCAACTTCACCGGTTACGAACCCGGCGAGCCCGTGGCCCTGAGCCTGTCATACCGGCGAAATTTTTCGCGCGACGAACTGCTGCGCATCACGTCGACGGCCTGGCGGCTGCTCGGTTCCCTGCCGGCGGACAAGCGCGAGCACTGGCTCGCATCGCTGCGCACGTTCTGGACGGACGTCGGTCCGGGCGACAACGTCACGACCGTGGTCGTGCCGGGCCAGGCCACGCGCTTTTACGATCATCGTGGCCTCATGGGCCAGGTCGACGATCCGGCGTTCGGTCCCGCGTTCCTGTCCATCTGGCTCGATTCCCGCAGCGTGGTCGGCGACCTGCGGGTGCAGCTGCTCGGCCTCGAACGCAGCGCCGCCCGCCGATGAGCGACCGCCGCGTGCATGACTCCCAGGGCGGCGGCCTGCACAAGCTGCGACAGTGGTTCGATGCGGGTGCGCCCGATCCGGACGCGCCGCGGGCGACCGGCGGTGCGGACGGCGTCGACTGGGGCCGCATCGTGCCCTTCGCGCTCATGCACCTCGTGTGCCTGTTTGCCTTCCATGTCGGCGTGAGCGCAACGGCCATCGCCGTCTGCGCCGGCATGTACCTGGTGCGCATGTTCGCGATCACCGGCTTCTACCACCGCTACTTCTCGCACCGCTCGTTCAAGACCTCGCGTGCGGCACAGTTCGCATTCGCGGTCCTCGGCGCGTCCGCGGTGCAGCGCGGACCGATCTGGTGGGCCGCGCATCATCGTCACCACCACGCCTTCTCGGACAAGCCGCAGGATACGCATTCGCCCGTGCAGGACGGTTTCGTCTGGGCGCACATGGGCTGGTTCCTGTCGAAGCGCCACTTCCACCCGGACCTGCGGCGCGTGCGCGACCTGCTGCAGTACCCGGAACTGCGCTGGCTCGATCGCTTCGACATCCTGGTACCGTTCGCGTTCGCGCTCGCCCTGCTGCTGACCGGCGCGGCGCTGGAGCACTTCGCGCCGGCGCTCGGCACGACGGGCGGACAGCTGCTGGTATGGGGCTTCTTCGTCTCGACCGTGCTGTGCTACCACGGCACCTACACGATCAACTCGCTGGCCCACGGCTGGGGCTCGCGTCGCTACCCCACGAAGGACGACAGTCGCAACAATGCGTTGCTCGCCCTGATCACGCTCGGCGAAGGCTGGCACAACAACCACCACCACTATCCAAGTTCCGTGCGCCAGGGCTTCTACTGGTGGGAATTCGACGTCACGTACTACCTGTTGCGCGGCCTCGCGGCGATCGGCGTGATCTGGGACCTGAACACCGTGCCCGTCCGCATCCGCGACGTGCGCGAGGCGACGCCCGCATGAGAATAGCCGTGGTCGGGGCAGGCGTCGCCGGGCTGTATGCGACATGGCGGCTCTCGGCCACGCACGAGGTGACGTTGTTCGAAGCCGCGGACTACGCGGGCGGACACACCAACACCGTCGACGTCGATTGCGGCGGCCGCCACTGGTCGATCGACACGGGCTTCATCGTCTTCAACGACTGGACCTATCCCAGCTTCATCGCGATGCTGGACGAGCTGGGCGTGGCCTGGCAGCCGTCGAACATGAGCTTCAGCCTGCGCTGCGAGCGCACGGGCCTCGAGTACAACGGGACGTCCGTCAACTCGCTGTTCGCCCAGCGCCGCAACATCCTGCGCCCGTCGTTCCTGCGCATGATCGCGGACATCCTGCGCTTCAACACCCGCGCCAAGGCCTGGCTCGACGCACCCGGTTCACGCGACGTGACGCTCGGCGAATTCATCGCAGCGGGCGGCTATTCACCACAGTTCGTCGAGCACTACATCGTGCCGATGGGTCGTGCGATCTGGTCGGCGGAAGCGTCCGCCATGCTCGGCTTCCCGGCGCGCTTCTTCATCGGCTTCTTCGATCGCCATGGTTTCCTCAACGTCGATGACCGGCCCGTATGGCGAACCGTGAGCGGTGGCTCGCGCGCATACGTCCGTGCGCTGCTCGCGGCAACGAAAGCACGCGTGCGGCTGTCGACGCCGGTCGCCTCGATCCGCCGCCTGCCCAACCAGGTGCTGCTGCGCACGCGCGCCGGCGAGGTCGAGGGCTTCGATCACGTATTCCTCGCGTGCCACTCCGACCAGGCCCTGGCGCTGCTCGAAGCGCCGACGCCGGCGGAACGGGAGGCGCTGGGCGCGATGCCGTATGCCGCGAACGAGGCGATCCTGCACACCGACGCGAGCCTGCTGCCGCGACGCAAGCTGGCGCAGGCCGCATGGAATTACCACCTGCTGCGCGATCCGCAGGAGCCCGTTGCGCTCACCTACGACATGAACGTGCTGCAGGACCTGCGCAATGCCCCGTTGCGATTCCTCGTCACTCTCAACCACCGCGACGCAATCGATCCCAGCCGCATCCTGCGATCCTTCCAGTACACGCACCCTGTCTACACGCCGGCCGGCGTTGCCGCGCAGGCGCGGCACCGTGAGCTGAATGGCGGGCAGCGCACGTATTTCTGCGGTGCCTACTGGCGGTCGGGCTTCCACGAGGACGGCGTCGTCAGCGCACAGGCGGCGCTGGCGCACTTTGGCGAGGACCTCGAACGTGCACAGCTGCCTCTACCAAGGGTCGGTTAGACACCGCCGGCTCGAGCCGGAGGGGCACGCGTTCCGTTACCGGCTCGCGCTGCTGTACCTCGACCTCGCAGAGACGGAAACCGTCTTCCGCGGGCGCTGGTTCTGGTCGGCGGGCAAGCGCTGGGGCATCGCACGCTGGCATCGCTCGGATCACTACGGCGATCCGGACCGCGACCTCGGCGAATGCATCCGTGAACTGGTGCGGGACCGAGCCGGCATCGAAGCCGACGGGCCCGTGCGGTTGCTGACGCATCCGCGCCACTTCGGTTACGGCTTCAACCCGGTGAGCTTCTACTACTGCTTCGATGCCGACGATCGGCACCTGGTCGCGATCGTGGCCGAGATCAACAATACGCCCTGGGGCGAGCGCCACTGCTACGTGCTGCCGCAGTCGGCCAACCGCGGCACGCCGGACCGGCTGCAATTCGAGTTCGACAAGGACTTCCACGTTTCACCGTTCATGCCCATGGACCTGGAGTACGACTGGCGCTTCACGCGTCCGCATGACGCGCTCGCCGTACACATGGAAAACCGGCGCGACGGACGCAAGCTGTTCGACGCCACGCTCACGTTGCGCAGGCGGCCGATCACGGGCACAACGCTCGCCGCATCGCTGGCACGGCATCCACTCGTCACGTTCAAGGTGACGGCCGCGATCTACTGGCAGGCGCTGCGGCTCTGGCTCAAGCGCACGCCGCTCTTCACGCACCCCGACAAGACCGGTGCCGGGCACAGGCAGCGCGCCGGCCGCGTCGATGCCATCGAGACCACGCCATGAGCAAGACCCGCACAGCGACAGCGTCCATCATCCCTGCCGTCGATGCCCTGGCGGTGCCCGAGTCCCACAGTGCCGAAGGCGGGTGGCTGCAGCGTCTCGGCAAGCGCCTGTTCCTGCGCGCTTTGTCGAAAATCCAGCTTGGCGAACTCACGGTCGTGGTGCCCGCGACAGGGGAGCAACACGTGTTCGGCCGGCGCACGGCCGGGTGCGATCTGCACGCCACGCTCGAGGTGCTGCACCCGCAGACGTTCGCGGATGCGGCGTTCGGCGGCACCGTCGGCGGCGGCGAGGCCTACATCCGCGGATTCTGGCGCGCCGACGACCTCACTGCCCTGGTGCGGATGTTCGTGGCCAACCGCGAGGCGATGGAGTCGTTCGAGGGCGCCGCGGCCTGCGTGAGCGATCCCCTGCGGCGCGTACTGCACTGGTTCAACCGCAACAGCATGGACGGCAGCCGCCGCAACATCGCGGCCCATTACGACCTCGGCAACGACCTGTTCGCGCTGTTCCTCGACGAGACGATGCTGTATTCGTGCGCCGTGTTCGAACGCGAGGACGCGAGCCTGCACGAGGCGCAGCTGGCCAAGCTCGATCGCATCTGCCGCCGCCTGCGGTTGTCGCCCGGCGACCACCTCCTCGAGATCGGCACCGGCTGGGGCGGCCTCGCGCTGCACGCGGCGCAGCAATACGGCTGCAGGGTCACCACCACGACCATCTCGCGCGAGCAGCACGACTGGGCGCAGCAGAAGTTCGCGGCGGCCGGCCTGCTGCAGAGCGGCCAGGTGACGCTGCTGCTCGAGGACTACCGCAACCTCACGGGCACCTACGACAAACTGGTGTCAGTCGAAATGATCGAGGCGGTCGGTGCGCAGTATCTCGACACCTACCTGGCCAGGTGCTCGTCGCTGCTGCGACCGGACGGGGCCATGCTGCTGCAGGCAATCACGATCCAGGACCAGGTGTACGAGCAGGCGCTCAAGTCCGTCGACTTCATCCAGCGCTTCATCTTCCCGGGCAGCTTCATCCCGTCGGTCACCGCGATCGTGGGCTCGCTGCGGCGCGCCACGGACATGAAGGTGTTCCACCTCGAAGACATCGGCCCGCACTACGCGACGACGTTGCGGAAGTGGCGTGAGAACTTCCTTGCGCGCCTCGCGCAGGTGCGCCAGCTCGGCTACCCGGACAGCTTCATCCGCATGTGGGACTTCTACCTCTGCTACTGCGAAGGCGGATTCCTGGAGCGGCAGATCGGCGACGTGCAGATGCTGCTGACCAAGCCGCGCTGCCGGCTGCCCGCCCCCGCCTGACGCGGACGACCCCGTACGGGACACGCCGGAAGTTCCGCTAGCTGCAGCGGAAAATCTTCGCTGGCATCTGGCCTTTCGGCGCGTCCAGCATCTCTCGCAGCTGTTCGAGGGTGTAAGGCTTGCTCAGGCAGCCGTCCATGCCCGCGGCCAGGCAAGCCTCCATGGCCTCGCTGGATGCATCCGCGGTCAGGCCGATGACCGGCACGTGGCACGCCTCTCCGGCGAGGTCGCGGATCAGCCGCGTCGCCTCCAGTCCGTCCATGATGGGCATGTTCGCATCCATCAGTACGGCATCGAAGCTTTGCGTGGCGATGCGATCCACGGCGCTGCGGCCATCGGCGACACAGGTCGGCTGATGCCCGAGCGAGCGCAGCATGCTCTCGGCGACCAGCTGATTGACAGGGTTGTCCTCGGCGACCAGCACGTGCCGGCTGGCGGTCTCCGGCGCGGGGCGCACCGGGACGACATGGGATGGCGCGGACACCGACCCGACCTCGTTGCCCATGACCTCGAGGATGGCCTGCCGCAACGAAGCCCAGGGTACCGGCTTGCCAAGGAACCTGTCGCGCCGACGCGTTATCACCGTCGAGCCGTCCGTCGGACGCGGCTGACGGCTCAGGAAAATACGGGCGACGCGCGGATCGGCCGGCACAGCCAGGCTCATTGAATGCTTATCGAGACGGCTCAACCGGTCGGCGTCAATGAGCAGGACATGGCAGTCCGCGCGGTGCTTCACGATGGACTCGAGCTCGACGCTGGAATTCACGGCGACGACGTCTGCACCCTCCGCGGCGAGCCGTGCCGCGAGAGCGCCCTGCAGCGACTGGATCGGGGTCGCGACGACCACGCGCAGGCCGCCCAATCCTGCCGGCGGCAGGTCGCGGCCAGCCTCCGGCGCGACGCCGAAGGGGATCTCGCACCAGAACGTCGAACCCACGGCCGGCTGGCTGGTCGCCCCGATCTCGCCACCCATCTTCTCGACCAGGTGCTTGCAGATCGACAAGCCGAGTCCGGTACCGCCGAATCGGCGCGTGGTGCTCTCATCGGCCTGGCGGAACGCCTCGAAGATCCGCTGCAGGGTCGACTCGTCCATGCCGACGCCGGTGTCGTGCACCTCCAGCCGCACGATCGCCTGCTCGCCGCTGCGACGCTTCAGTTCCGCGCGGACGACCACCTCGCCCTGCGGAGTGAACTTCAGCGCGTTGCCGAGCAGGTTGAGCAGCACCTGGCGAACTCGCAGCGCATCACCTGCCAGTGCGCGCGGCATCGCTGGCGACACTGCCGCCACCAGGTCGATGCCATTCTTGTTGGCCTGCGGTGCGAGCAGCCCGATGCAATCGTCGATCAGCTGCTCGAGATCAAAGGCCTCGGAGGTGAGTTCCAGGTACCCGGCCTCGATCTTCGACAGGTCGAGAATGTCATTGATGATCTGCAGCAGGGCCTGTCCGGAACGCGCCACGGTCTGGGTGTAGTGGCGCTGCTGCGAACTGAGATCGGTGCCCAGGAGCAGTTCTGTCATGCCGATCACACCGTTCATCGGCGTGCGGATCTCGTGACTCATGCGGGCCAGGAAGCGGCTCTTGGCGGCACTGGCCTCGGCGAGTTCGAGATTGCGCCCGCGGAGTTCGGCCGTCCGCTCGGCCACTTCCTGGGCCAGCTGCTGCGCGTGCCGCTGTTCCTGCCGCAGCCGCAGGGCGTGGCGTCGCTGGACTGCGGCCAGCAGCAGCAGCGCCATGGCAACGTACGCGAGATAAGCCCACCAGGTCTGCCAGGGAGCGGGACGCACCGTGAGCGGCAGAGCGAGGCCGTTCTCGTTCCATACCGAGTCGGCCGAGGCCGCCTTCACGCGGAACACGTAATGACCCGGGTCCAGGTTGGTGTAGGTCACGCGCCGGCGATTGCCGAGCTTGATCCAGCCGGGGTCGAATCCTTCGAGACGGTAGGCGTACTGATTGTGCCGCGGGTCCGTGTAATCCAACGCAGCGAACTCGAGCGACAACCCGTTCTGGTCATGCCCGATCTCGAGCCTGTCGACCAGGGAGACGCCCACACCAGCCCGGAGCGGCCGGTTCTGGACCGTGATGTTCGTCAGCACGACCGGGGGCGATTGATGGCTCTCCTGCAGCTGTCTCGGATCGAAATCGTTGTAGCCCTCGGTGCCGCCGAACAGCAGCCGACCGCCGGCCGTCCGATGGAAGGCGCCGGAGCTGAACTCCTCGCCCTGCGCGCCATGACTCGCATGAAATGTCGTGATGGCCTGCGACAGGGGATCGAGCCGCATCAGGCCATTGTTGCTGGACAACCAGAGCATGCCGGCGCTGTCGCCCTCGATGCCATAGATCACGTCGTTCGCGAGGCCGTCGGCCCGCGACAGGTTCTCGAAGCGCGTCGACGCGGGATCGGCAGTCATGTCCCGTACCCGATCGAGGCCGCCGCCCCCGGTGCCGATCCAGAGGGTTCCGCGGGGATCGACGTGCAAGGAATAGACGGCATTCGACGCCAGGCTGCCGCCCTGGTGCGGGTCGTTGAGATACTGCCGCAGCAGACCTCGATGCGGATCGAGCAGCAGCAACCCGTCCCCGTCCGTGCCAACCCAGATGCGCCCGCGCTGGTCCTCGCGGATTGCGCTTGCGCGCACGCGGTCGAACCACGCGGCCTGGCCGGTCGCGTCCCGATAACGGCGTATGGCACCAGTCTCCGGGTCGTAGACGCTCACGCCGCCCTCGAACGTGCCGATCCAGATGCGGCCGGCCTGGTCTTCGTACAGGCTCATGATGCCGTCGGAACCGATGCCGCTCTTCGCGTCGGCGCCCGCGCGGAAGGTCACGACGCGGCCGTCGATGCCGAGGCGCGACAGGCCTCCGCTCATCGTGCCGATCCAGAGCTGCCCATAACGATCGTTCAGCAGGCACATCACGCGTGGATCCGCGAACGACTGCCGGCCGCCGCGGATGAACTTATCGACCGGGGTGGGCCGGCCGGTAGCGGCGTCGAGGTGCAGCAGACCCGCACCCATCGTGCCGACCCACAGTCCGCCGTCCGGAGCATCGGCGAAAGCGGCGACGATGGCTCCGCCCGTGAGCCAGGTCGGAACCTGGTGCCCCAGGGACCAGCTGCGCGGATTCCAGCGACTGGCCCCGCCGCTCTTCGTGCCGACCCACAGCAGCCCGCTGCGATCCTCGCTGATCGAGGTGACGAAATCATCCGCCAGACTGCGCGGGTTGGCGCGATCGTGGTGGTAGCGCTGAAAGCCGCCGGTGCGCCGGTCGAACAGGTTCAGACCCGTAGCCGTGCCGATCCAGAGCCGGTTGGATGAATCCTCGAAAATGGCGCGGACGTCATTGGCGCTCAGCGACGCCGGGTCATTGCCGGCGTGCTGGTAACTCGTGAATCGTCCGCTTGCGGGATCCAGTCGCTGCAGACCCGCATCGAAGCTGCCGAGCCAGATATCGCCGCGGCTGTCCTGCACCAGACTGATGATCTTGTGACTCGCATCGACCGCCACCGGCGGTCGGAAATGATCGAACCGGTCCTGCTCGCTGACGTAGCGGTCCAGCCCGGCACTGGTGCCGACCCAGATCGCGCCATCGCGATCTTCCAGGAGCGCGTAGAGGTTCCGGTTGCTGCCAAGGGACCCGGCCTGGGCAGGGTCATGCGTGAAGCGCGTGACCTTGCCGGTTGCCGGATCCAGGCGATTGAGCCCCTCGTCACGGGTCGCGATCCAGACCAGGCCGTTGCGATCGATCAGCAGGTTGCGGACCACATCGCTCGACAGCGACTGCGGGTCGCCGCTCGCATGGCGATAGCTGTGGAACGTTTCGGTGCGGCGGTTCCACACGGCCACACCGCCGCCCTCGGTGGCGAGCCACAGGTTGCCTGCACGATCCTCGTCAATGGCCCAGATGAAGTCGCTGGCGAGACCGTCGGCCTTGTTGCGCTCGCGATAGTACCGGCGCACCTCGCCGCCGTCGTAGCGATTGAGCCCGTTCTCGGTCGCGAGCCACATGAAGCCCTGGGAGTCCTGCAGCACGTCGTTCACGCTCGCCTGCGACAGCCCGTCTTCCATCGTCAGGTGACTGAACACCATTGGCGGCTGATCGGCCCGGCTGTCCGCAGTCTCCAGCATCGCGACGACGGCGAGGCCGGCAAGGATCGTGGCGCGTGCGCGCATCATGTGGGTGGTTTCGGCAGGTCGTCGATCGGTTGCGTTACTCGTGCTCGACCCAGTGAGCGATCGAGCGGATCTCGGTCTGGCCATTGGTGTAGGCCTGGCCTTCGACCCAGGAGACGGAGCGATTCCAGGCACAACCCCGGCTCCATATCTTGCCGCTGCTCCACAGGTCGGAACGGCTCCACAGCTTGCCGTCGCTCCACAGGTACGCGCCGTCCCAGGCGAAGCCGCCATCCCACAGCAGGCCCTCGCCCGACAACCGGTTGCCGCTGCTGTCAGTCACGTAGTAGTTCCCGTACTCGTCGGCATTGGCCGGACCGCCAAAGTGCGTCTTGCCTGCCAGGTCCGCCGCGATGTCGAGGCCCTGGTTGGCGCACTTCGTCGCCGTGCTGTTCGCGGCGGCCGGGGCGTTCACGAGGCCCGCGCCCTGCTGGAATACGCTGTAGGCAACCTGGCCCGCGGCATTCACGGCCGGCCGCGCCGAGGCCATGAGCTTGCACTTGACCTCGTCGGGCGTCAGTACCGGATTCTTCTGCAGCATCAGCGCGACGATGCCGCTCACGATCGCGGTCGCCTGCGAGGTGCCCGACATCTTGAACTGGCGCTCGCTGTCGAGCATCGAATCCGGATGCTGGATGGCGATCCAGCCGTCGAACGGGATGGAGCCGGTGACGTGGCCGCCGGGCGCGACCACCTCGGGCTTCACGAAACCCTCGTAGGTCGGGCCGGTGGACGAGAACGAGGCCAGGCGGTCGTCGCTGCCGACAGTGGGTGTATCAACGTCGGTCATCGCGCCGACGGTGATGATGTAGGGCACGTTGCCCGGCACGCCGATCGTCATTGGATTCGGGCCGTCATTGCCGGCCGCCGCCACCACCACGATTCCGGCCTTCCAGGCCTTCATCACCGCCTGGTTCAGCGGGTCATCCCAGTAGTACGACTGCGGTGGCGCGCTGAAGGACAGGTTCAGCACGCGGATGTTCTGGGCCTTCTGGTTCTTCACGACGTAGTCGATCGCCTTGATGGCGTCGACGTAGGTGCTGCTGCCGTCGTAGTGGAACGCCCGCACGGCACCGATGTCGGCCGCGGGGGCGATGCCCTCGTAGATCCCGTTGGACGCCAATCGGTTGCTGGCGATGACGCTCGAGACGTGGGTGCCGTGGCCGTTGGGGTCGTCGTTCTGCGGAGCGCTGGTGGTGTCGTAGCGGAACTTCGGCGCCTTGCTGAGCAGCGTATCGGATTCCCACCACAGGCCGGTGTCCACGACCGCCACGGTCACGCTCTTGCCGGTAACGCCGACCTTGTGCAGGTCCGGCGCACCGACCAGCAGCGGGTGCGTGTAGTCGGCGCGGTCCAGGAATGCTCGCTGCAGCTCGGTCAACTGCAGCGTGCCGTCCGACGAACTCGTGCGCGTGTAATCGGTCGTGGAACTCGTGGTCGTGGTCGTGCTGGTGGTCTTGGTGCCGTTGACGGTCAGGGCGACGTCGGCATACAGACGCACGTGGCCGTGGCTCCGCAGCTCTGCGGCCTGGGCCGGGGACAACTCTGCGCCCACAGCGTTGATGACGTCGAGCTCGGTGATGACCGTGCCACCCACCCGCTGGACGGCATCTGCCGCCCGGATCGTCTGCCCGGC
>Ga0224505_10000276_pt1 | contig 36587 bp, 34 predicted proteins | sample SF_Jan12_sed_USG_FD_169102 | JGI IMG/M metagenome (GOLD analysis project Ga0224505, IMG submission 169102) | Sediment microbial communities from San Francisco Bay, California, United States - SF_Jan12_sed_USGS_4_1 | ecosystem: Environmental > Aquatic > Marine > Sediment | place: USA: California... | reverse complement strand
ACCGTTCCCCGGGGTATTTACATTAAGGTCGAGAGGTAACCCGGCCCGTGTCGAACACCGCAGGCGGCGCCAAATCGTCGAGGGTTCGGACTGCTGCAAACCCTCAGAGTTCAAGTTGCTGGCCTTTCGCGAGCGCGGATTCCACGCGCTCGCGCAGGGACTTAAGGCGCGCGCCGAGATCGCCCTCGACCACCGTGCCGTGCTTGCGCACCTTGATCAGTTCGTTGGCCAGGTTGAGCGCGGCGATGACCGCGATGCGGTCGAGGCCGACGACCTTCCCGGAATCGCGGATCTCGCGCATCTTGCCGTCGAGGTACTCCGCCGAGTCGAGCAGGTCGGAGCGTTCTTCGGCAGGGCAGGCCACCTGGTATTCGCGATCGAGCAGGCGGACGCTGACGCGGGAAACGCGGTCTTCACTCATCAACCCTGCTCCATCGCCTTGAGGCGGCCGATCATTGCCTCGACGCGTGCGCGCACCTGCTCGTTCTTCTGCAGCAGGTTGGCGCGCTCATTGATCAGCGTGTCCTGGCGCTGACGCAGGGCACGGTTCTCTTCCTTGAGCTGGTTGACCGTAGCCACCAGCTCCTCGAGGCGGCGTTCGATGCGTCGGAGTTCGACGTCGACAGCGGATCGGGCAGCGGGTTCGTTCATGGAATTCACTATAGTTGGCGCACCACGGGGAATCAATTTGAACTGGCCAGCCTGGGACCGGATGCGCGGTACGGATGGTACGATACGCGCAATGCCGGCACCGATTGCTTTCGACGATGTTGCGCGGGCCCTGGCGGCCGGCGGTTCCACTGTCCACGCTGCCGAGGCGCACGGCTGTCTGTGCGGCGCCCTGTGCGCGCGGCGCGTCTACCTGCCCGCGGAATGGCTCGAGGAATTGCTGCCCGACGGCCCCGCCCCCGGCGCGAACGTCGCCGTTGCCACGGCCGGTCCCCTGAAGTCGCTGTTCGACCGGAGCCGCGCCGTGCTGGAGGCGCGAGAGATGGAATTCGAGCCGCTGCTGCCTCCCGATGACGCCGCGCTCGACGAGCGGGTCGAGGCACTCGGCGCCTGGGCGCAGGGGTTCCTGTACGGGTTCGGCGCGGCCGGTCCGTTCAAGCCGGGCACGCTGTCCACGGCCGTTGCCGAGGTCCTCACGGATTTCGCCGAAGTCGCGCGCGCCGGCGCGGTCGGCTCGGAAAGCGGCGAAGTCGAAGAGGGCGCGCTCGCCGAACTGGTCGAGTTCATCCGCATCGGCGTGCAGCTCGTCTATGACGAACTCATCGACCTGCGTGCCGCCCAGACGACCTCGACCGCGCGTCACTGAACCCGGTCCGCTGGTATCGCCGAAGAGGATCCCGACCGCCCATGACCCTGCGTAAAGACGAATACGCGCGCCGCCGCAGACAGCTCATGAAGCTCATGGGCAAGGGCGCCATCGCCATCATCCCCGCGGCGCCCGAGCGTCAGCGCAACAGCGACGTCCATTACCACTATCGGCCCGACAGCGATTTCCACTACCTCACGGGCTTCAACGAGCCCGAGGCGGTGGCGGTGCTGATTCCCGGTCGCGAGCAGGCCGAATACATCCTGTTCGTGCGCGACCGTGATCCCACGCGCGAAACCTGGGACGGCCGTCGCGCCGGTCCCGACGGGGCGGTGCGCGATTACGGCGCGGACGATGCCTTCCCGGTCGGCGACATCGACGACATCCTCCCGGGCCTGCTCGAGCGCTGCGAGCGCGTCTATTACTCGATGGGCGTCAACCTCGAGTTCGACCAGCGCGTGGTCGGTTGGGTGAATACGCTGCGCGGCCGGGCCAAGCTCGGCATCCACAGCCCGCAGGAGTTCGTCGCGCTCGAGCACCCGCTGCACGACATGCGGCTCTACAAGAGCCGCGCCGAGGCAAGGGTCATGAAGCGTTCTGCGCAGATCGCGGTGGGCGCGCACGTGCGGGCGATGCGGACCACCCGGCCCGGCGTCACCGAATACGAGGTCATGGCCGAACTGCTGCACGAGTTCCACCGGCACCAGGCCGACATCTCCTACCACCCGATCGTCGGTGGCGGCGCGAACGGTTGCATCCTCCATTACCACGAGAACGCGGACACGCTGCGCGACGGCGACCTGCTGCTGATCGACGCCGGCTGCGAATACGGCCTGTACGCGTCGGACATCACACGCACCTTCCCGGTCAATGGCCGCTTCTCGCCCGCGCAGAAGGCGATCTACGACGTGGTGCTCGAGGCCCAGGAGGCCGCGTTTGCCTGCATCAAGCCCGGCAACCACTGGAATGAACCGCACGACGCGGCGGTCCGGTCGATCACGCAGGGCCTGGTCAGGCTCGGCCTGCTCAAGGGCCGCGTGCCCGCGCTGATCAAGGAAGAGGCCTACCGCAAGTTCTACATGCACCGCACGGGGCACTGGCTCGGCATGGACGTGCACGACGTCGGCGAATACAAGGTCGGCACCGAATGGCGCGTCTTAGAGCCGGGGATGGCGCTGACGGTCGAACCGGGCATCTACATCCCGGCCGGCACCAGGGGCGTGCCGAAACGCTGGTGGAACATCGGCGTGCGGATCGAGGACGACGTGCTCGTCACCGCCAGCGGCTACGAACTGCTGACAGCGGGCCTGCCGCGCACCACGGCCGAGATCGAGCGCGTGATGGCGTCGGCCGCCTGACAGGGGGAATGCCGTTGAGCACGACGCCTGCCGAATACGACCTCGCCATCGTCGGAGGCGGATTGGTCGGTGCCTCGCTGGCCTTGTCGCTCGCGCCGCTCGGAATCCGCATCGCCCTGGTCGAAGCCGTGCCGCCCGTGCACGGCGAGCAGCACCCGAGTTTCGACGAACGCACGACCGCGCTCGCCAATGGCACCGTCCGTGCCTTCAAGACGCTGGGTGTCTGGGCCGGCATGGAGCGCGAGGCCGCGCCCATCCGCAGGATTCACGTTTCCGACCAGGGCCGCTTCGGCACCGCGCGCATCGACGCCGCGGAGCAGGGGCTCGAAGCCCTGGGCTACGTCGTGCCGAACCGCGCGATCGGCGCGGCGCTGTGGCAAGGCCTGTCACGGACGCCTGCGGTCGAAGTGATTGCGCCGGCGAGGGTGACGGGCAGCGAGCTGGAAGGCGTGCGCCGTGTCGTCCACTACGAGGTGGCAGGTGAGCCTCGCGCGCTCGGCGCCAGGCTGGTCGCGGCCGCCGATGGGATTCACTCGCTGGTCCGCGACCAGGCGGGCATCGATGCCGATCACGTCGGCTACGAGCAGGTCGCAATCACGGCCGTCATGACCACGCAGCGTTTCCACGACCACGTCGCGTACGAGCGTTTCACCGCGGAAGGCCCGATCGCGATCCTGCCGCTGACCGATGGTCGCTGCGGCATGGTCTGGACGCGCAAGCCCGCCGCAGTCGAGCGGATGCTGGCGTTGCCGGACGACGAGTTCCTGCGCGAGTTCCAGGCTGCGTTCGGGTTCCGGCTCGGCCGCTTCCTGCGCGTCGGCCAGCGCTCGTCGTACAACTTGATGCTGTCGCGGGCCGACCGGCACGTCGCGCAGCGCCTGGCGGTGGTGGGTAACGCCGCGCAGGGCCTGCACCCGATAGCAGGGCAGGGTTTCAATCTCGGATTGCGCGACGCGATGAGCCTCGCCGAAGTCATCGCCGACCGGCGCGTGGCCGGCACCATGGATCCGGGCGATGCCGGCCTGCTGCAGGACTATGCCGACTGGCGCGAGACCGACCGCCGCCGCATCGTCGCCTTCACCGATGGCCTCGTGCGCCTGTTCGCCACGCCGCTCGGCGTGCTGCGGAGCCTGCGCAGTCTCGGCATCCTCGCTTTCGAGGTGCTGCCGCCCGCCAAGTCCGCCCTCGCACGATTGAGCGTGGGTGCGGCTGAGCGCGTGCCGCGACTCGCCCGCGGCGTCCCCCTCGCCGGAACCCGCTGAGCATGGCCACGCCGCGCCGCAAATTCGATTTCGACGTCGTCATCATCGGCAGTGGCATGGTCGGCACCTGCCTCGCCGCGCTGATGGCGCGCGAAGACGCGCTTTCCGGCTGGAAGATCGCACTGGTCGACCCGGTTCCGCCGCGCCAGCCGGACGATCGCGCGATGGACCTGCGCGTGTCGGCGTTGTCGCGAGCTTCGGAGCGCATCCTGACGGCGGCCCGCGCCTGGGACGCAATCGTTCCGTATGCCTCGCCGTACGGCGACATGGTCGTCTGGGACGCGGCGAGCACGCCGGACCGCCCGGATGCGCTGAAATTCTCCGCGGCTGAGACCGCGGAACCCAACCTCGGCCACATCGTCGAGAACCTGCGCGTGCAGTGGGCGCTGCACGAATCACCGCTGCTGCGCGGGGTGACCGCAGTCCGCAGTGCGCTCGCCGGCCTGGAATTCGATGCAGGCTCGGCACGCGTCACACTCGAGGATGGCCGGCGGCTCACGTGCCAGCTCGTGATCGGCGCGGACGGCAGCCAGTCGGTCGCGCGCCAGCTTGCCGGTATCGGCCGCTCGGGTCGGGCTTATGACCAGACGGCGGTGGTCGCTCACCTGCAGACCGAGAAGCCGCACCGCGAGACCGCCTGGCAGCGTTTCCTGCCGCACGGTCCGCTCGCGTTCCTGCCGCTCAAGGACGGGCGCGTTTCGCTCGTGTGGAGCACGACGCCGGACGAAGCCGCGTCACTGCAGGCCGCGAGCGAGGCGGAATTCAGTGAACGGGTCTCGATCGCCAGCGACCACGTGCTCGGCCAGGCGACGCTCGCGAGCGGACGCGCAGGGTACCCGCTCGCGCTGTGGCATGCGCGCACCTACGTGCAGCCCCGACTCGCGCTGGTCGGCGATGCGGCCCACACGATCCATCCGCTGGCGGGGCAGGGCGTGAACCTCGGGTTCCTCGATTGCGCGAGCCTCGTGCAGGTGTTTGCCGAGGCGTCCGCCAAGGGCGAAGAGCTGCATGGCCTGCGCGTGCTGCGCCGCTACGAACGCTGGCGCCGGAGCGAGAACGCCGTGGTCCTGGGGATCTGCGATACGCTCAACCGGCTCTTCACCGAGAAGAGCGTGGCGGTCGCCGGGCTGCGGCGCCTCGGCATGTCGCTCGTGACGAGCCAGCCGTACCTCCGCCGCAAGCTGGTCGAGCGCGCGCTTGGCGTGGGCGGCGATGCACCGCAACTTGCACGGCGGACGGCCGCGACGAATTAACACGGGCAGGCCGACAGCCTGCGGAGTCTCGCGATGCAGAATCAAGACTGGCCGGACACGCTCTTCATGCAGTCCCCGCCGGGCCTAGGCAATCAATTCGACGACGACCCGCTGCTGGGGTCGTGGATCAGGCGCGTGCTGCCCGCGGCCATCGCAGCAGAACTGCGCCCTGAGCTGCATGAGCTGGGCGCGCTCGCCGGCGGCGACCTGTACCGGATGCAGCAGGCAGATCTCGCGAACGAACCCGTGCTGACGCAATGGGACGCCTGGGGCAAGCGCATCGACCAGGTCGTGGTGTCGCCGTTGTGGCGTGAAGCCGAGCGTCTCGCTGCGAGGCACGGCCTGGTCGCGACCGGCTACGAGCCGGCCATGGGTCGTCACGCCCGCATCGCACAGTTCCTCAAGGTCTACCTGTTCCACCCATCGTCGGACGTGTACACGTGCCCGCTCGCGATGACCGATGGCGCGGCGCGCTGCCTGCTGGATTCCGGCAACCACGAGCTGATCGATCGCGCGCTGCCGCACCTCACCTCGCGTGACCCCGCGACTTTCTGGACCAGCGGCCAGTGGATGACCGAGACCACCGGCGGTTCCGACGTCGGCCGTTCCGAGACGCGGGCGGTGCCGGACGACGAGGGCGGCTGGCGTCTGTATGGTCGCAAGTGGTTCACGTCTGCCGTCACCTCGCAGATGACGCTTACGCTCGCGCGCCCGGAGGGGAACCCGCCCGGCGGCAAGGGCCTGGCGATGTTCTACATCGAGATCCGCGACCTCGACGGCAGGCTGAACGGCATCCGTGTCGACCGGCTCAAGGACAAGCTCGGCACGCGCAAGGTGCCGACGGCGGAGCTGCTGCTCGATGGCACGCGCGCGGCCCTGGTCGGCCCGCCGCTGAATGGCACGCGCTCGATCGAGCCGATGCTCGGCGTCACGCGGATGTGGAACAGCGTCTGCGCAGTTTCGTCCATGCGCCGCGGCCTGTCGTTGGCCCGCTCCTACGCCAGGGAACGCAGTGCCTTCGGCCAGCGGCTCGAGCAACTGCCCCTGCATGCCGACACGCTCGCCGGTCTCGAAGCCGAGACTTGGGGCGCGTTCCTGATGACCTTCCTGCTGGTCGAACTGAACGGCCGGCTCGAGCGCAACGAGATCGACGACCAGCAACGCGCCCTGCTGCGGCTCATGACCCCGCTGACCAAGCTGATCACCGGCAAGCAGGCGGTAGCGGTCGTGACCGAGGTGATCGAGAGCTTCGGCGGGGCGGGTTACGTCGAGAACACTGGCCTGCCGCAGTTGCTGCGCGACACGCACGTGCTGCCGATCTGGGAAGGCACCACCAACGTCCTGGCGCTCGACGCGCTCCTGCGCAGCGACCTGCACTCTGGACTGGCGGCGCTGATGGCGCGGGCTTCGGGCTGCCTGCGCACCGTCTCGGAGCCGCGGATGGTCGCCGCGACGCGCCAGGCACTCGGCGCGCTGGAGCGTGTCGCACTCGTGCTCGAGAGCGGGCAGGAGCCCGAAGTGCTGCAGGCCGGCGCGCGGCGGCTCGCGATGACGCTGGCGCGGGCCCTGCAGCTGACGCTGCTGTGCGAACACGCGCAATGGATGATCGATCATGGCGGCGACCGGCGCGGTTATGCGGCCGCGATGCGGTTTGCGCGGCAACCGGTCGACCTGATGACGGAAGTGGATCCAGAGGCCGACCGGCTCCTGCTCGGCTGATCGCCGCCTCGCCCGCTGCAGCGGGAGAGGTCGCGCGCAGGGCGGGCGAGGGTGTAAAAGGGCAGCACGCTGATTCGGGGGAAGCAGCCAATGATGACCGAGACCTCGCACGAGGCGCCGCGAAAGTCCGCTGCGGCGACCGTAGCTTCCGAAGATCCAGGTGCGCTGCCCTTCGTCGCGCCCTGCCGCACGCTCGGCACGTGGGAGCCCATCGGCTGGCTCGGGCACGCCTGGGCCGACTTCAAGGCTGCGCCGCGCCAGAGCCTGACCTACGGCGCGATCGTCGTGCTGCTGAGCTGGGCGCTCGCCTTCATCGCGATCCGGTTCGGCGGCTACTTCGAACTGCTCGCACTGGTTTCGGGATTCATCCTGGTCGCGCCGCTGCTTGCCGTCGGCACGTATTCCATCAGCGAGCAGATCGAGCGTGGGCTCGAGCCATCGCTGCGCCGCTGCTTCATCGAGGAACGACGCGTGTTCGGCAACCTCATGGTCTTCGCGCTGATGCTGATGATCGTGTTCCTGGTCTGGTGGCGTGCCGCCTCCGCCGTCCACATCTTCTTCCCGGTCGACATGACCACGCCCGACTGGACCGACTACGTCCAGTTCCTGGGCATCGGCAGCGCGATCGGCTCGATCTTCGCGGTCATCGTGTTCTCCGCGGCTGCCTTCTCGCTGCCGATGCTGATGGATCGCGAGGCCGATTCGATCACGGCGGTCGTGACCAGCATCAACGCCGTGCTGCGCAACAAGCCGGCGATGGCCGTGTGGGCGGCACTGATCGTGCTCGCCGTGGCGCCGGGTTTCGCGATGCTGCTGATCGGGCGCGAGAAGGGCGCCGGGTTTGCGCTGGTGATGGCCCTGCTCGGGATCACGCTGCCCTTGATCGGGCACGCGACGTGGCACGCGTACCGCGCCACGATCGATGCATCGGGGTGGCCGCGGAACGAACACCTCGAAGGCTAACGGAGGCGGGCGAGCATCGACTGCGCCGTGCGAATTACTGCACCAGGTCCGCGAGCCAGTTGGCGACCACGACCCACTCGTCGGTCCGGGAGACCAGAATCCGCAGCGGCGCGGATACCGCGAGGATCAGGCCGCCCCATAACGTCACCGGGTGGATGCGCCCGAGCGTTTTCCAGTCCCAGACGAAGAGCGGCGCGACGAACAACGTGGCCACTCCCAGTACCACCGGTGGACCCAGGCCGAACAGCAGCGCCCACCGCGCCACCGCGGGCGGCAGCAGCGCGATCGTGCCGAGCAGCATGCAGCGCTTGTGCGCCTGCGGATCGCGCTGGCGGGCACGAATCCCGGCGACGACGAACGCGGCAAACAGCGTGATCGCGACCAGCGGCACGATCAGGAAGCGATGTGGATCCATGCCGAACGGAGCAATGCCACGGTGAACGGCGTGCAGTGCGACGAGCACGCCGACCACCACCATCGCCATTGCCACGCCTGCGGCGGTGACACCAAGCCGACGGTGCAGGTCGATGCGGCGGGCAGCCACGAGCCGCGTCTGGATGAACAGCAGCACGACCCAGGCGGTGAACAGGACCGCATGCAGGTGCACCAGGTGCGTGAGTGCCGGCGGAGCAGGCGTCGGCACCGGCAGGATCGGGCGCAGGAAGTACGTCCGCGCGAAACCCAGGATGGCGACCGCGAGGATGGCGACGGCCATGCCGCCGTAGAACCGGCGCTCAGCGCCAGCCGTCGTCCGCAGTGAGCCCAGCGCTGACATGGTCGACCTCCGGTCAGGCGCGGCCGTAAGTCCGTTCGACGTAGTCCTCGACCAGTTGCTGGAACTCTTCGGCGATGCGTTCGCCCTTGAGCGTCGGGCCTTTCTCGCCGTCGATGTAGACCGGTGCCACCGGGCGCTCGCCCGTTCCGGGCAGGCTGATGCCGAGGTTCGCGTGCTTGCTCTCGCCCGGGCCGTTCACCACGCAGCCCATGACCGCGACGGTCATCTGCTCGACGCCCGCGTAACGTTTTCGCCACTCGGGCATGCGCTGCCGCAGGTGCGACTGGATGTCCTGCGCCAGCTGCTGGAAATACGTCGAGGTGGTGCGACCGCAACCGGGGCACGCGATCACCATTGGTGTGAACGAGCGCAGGCCCATCGTCTGCAGGATCTCCTGCGCGACGATCACTTCCTGCGTGCGGTCGCCGTTCGGTTCGGGCGTGAGCGACACGCGGATCGTGTCGCCGATGCCTTCCTGCAGCAGCACGCCGATGGCAGCCGTCGACGCGACGATACCCTTCGAGCCCATGCCGGCCTCGGTCAGGCCGAGGTGCAGCGCGTAGTCGCAGCGGCGCGCGATGTTGCGATAGACGCCGATCAGGTCCTGCACGCCGCTGACCTTGCACGAGATCACGATGCGGTCGTGCGGCAGGCCGATCTCTTCGGCGCGGGCAGCGCTTTCGAGCGCGGAGACGACCAGCGCTTCACGCACGACGTCGCTCGCCTCGAGCGGCTGCGCCTGCTTCGAGTTCTCGTCCATCAGGCGCGTGAGCAGGTCCTGGTCGAGGCTGCCCCAGTTGACGCCGATGCGCACCGGCTTGTCGTGGCGGCAGGCCGTCTCGACCATCTCGGTGAACTGCGGATCGCGCTTGGCTCCGCGCCCGACGTTGCCCGGGTTGATGCGGTATTTCGCGAGCGCCTCGGCACACGCAGGATGCTCGCGCAGCAGCTTGTGCCCGTTGAAGTGGAAATCGCCCACGATCGGCACCGACACGCCGAGTTGCGCCAGCCGCTCGACGATGTGCGGCACGGCCGCCGCCGCCTCGTCGGTGTTGACGGTGACACGCACGAGTTCGGAACCCGCGATGGCGAGCGCACGGACCTGCAGTGCGGTGCCTTCGACGTCGGCCGTGTCGGTGTTGGTCATCGACTGCACGACGATCGGGTGATCGCCGCCGACCGTCACCGGGCCGATGCGGACGGGCGTGCTCTGGCGGCGGGCAGAGTGGCTGCTCATGGGTGCGCGGTTTTCGTCGCGTCGATCCAGCGATGCACGTTGGCTTCGAGCACGTCGAGCGGGACTGCGCCGCTGCCGAGCACCACGTCGTGGAACGCGCGGATGTCGAACTGATTGCCGAGCCGGGCCGACGCCTCGCTGCGCAGCTGCTTGATCTTCAGCTCGCCGATCTTGTACGCGAGCGCCTGGCCCGGGTTGCCGATGTAGCGGTCGGTCTCGTTGATGATGTCGAGTTCAGTCTTCGCGGCGTTGGCCTTGAAGTAGTCGATCGCCTGCTGGCGCGACCACTGCTTGTGGTGCAGTCCCGTGTCCACCACGAGCCGCACGGCGCGCCACATCTCGTAGGTCAGCTGGCCGAACTTGTCGTAGGGGTCCTCGTAGAAACCCATCTCCTCGCCGAGGCTCTCGCTGTAGAGCGCCCAGCCCTCGACGAACGCAGTCGCCTCGAAGTCGCGGCGGAACTGCGGCAGCTCGCCGAGTTCCTGCGCCAGCGAGATCTGCAGGTGATGGCCCGGCACGGCCTCGTGGATCGTCAGCACCGGGATTTCGTACTTGGGGCGTTCCTCGGGCTTGTAGAGGTTCACGTAGTAGTAGCCCGCGCGCTTGCCGTCCATCGCCGGGCCCTGGTAGTAGGCTGTCGTGGTGTCCGGTGCGATCTGCTCCGCAATCGGCCGCACGCCGTACGGCATGCGCGGCAGCTTGCCGAAGTACTGCGGCAGCAGCGGATCGACGCGCTTGGCCATCGCTTCATAGGCATGCAAAAGGTCCTGCGGGTCCGTGTAGCGGAACTTCGGGTCGGTGCGCAGGTACGCCAGGAATTCGTCGAAGCTGCCCTGGAAGCCGGTCTGCGCGATGACCTGCATCATCTCGCCGCGGATGCGAGCGACTTCCTTCAGGCCGATCGCGTGGATCTCGTCCGGCGTCAGGTTGGTCGTCGTGTAGAAGCGAGCGAGCCCGGCGTAGCGGGCCTCGCCATTCGGCGTGTCCCAGAGGCCGACCGAATCGCGGCTCTGCGGCAGGTAGTCGTTGACGACGTATCGCTTGAGCTTCGTGTACGACGGCACGACGTGTTTCGTGATCGCGTCACGCGCAGCCGCCCGCAGGCGCGCCTGCTCGGCCGCCGGGATCGAATCAGGCATCTTCACGAACGCTTCGTAGAACGGGCTCTTGGTCGGGTCGGCAACGATCTGCTTGTCGAGCTGCGGCGGCACGCGTTGCAGGACGATCTTCGGCGGCACCAGGCCGCGCTCGACGCCTGCGCGCATCAGCGCAATGTTCTGGTCGACGAGCTTGTCGATCGTGCCGATCCGGTTCAGCCACTGCTCGTAGTCCTGCACCGTCTTGAACACGACGACGTCCGTGATGCGGTGCATGGAGGCGAGCCCGCCGCGTTGCGAGAGCGGCGTGTACTGCGCACCGTAATCGAACGAGTCAATGTTGGCCTGGTACTGGCGGCGGAACAGGTCGCGGTTCAGCTGGTCGGCGGGGGTCAGTTGTCGCGGGTCGATCCTGTCGAGCGCGGCGATGACGGCCTTGTCCCCTTCGTAGGAGGCCAGCAGGGCGGCCAGGGAGAGGTCCGGCCAGCGGTCGTCGAAGCGGTGGTCGCCGATGTAGGTCGCGGCCGTCGGGTTCTCGCGCAGGCCGCGCTCCCATTCGGCGTCGAAAAGTGAATGTAAGTCCTTGGCAGCGCTGACTTTATCCTGCGCGTGGACCGGCCAGGACAGGGGCACGGCGAGCAGCAGGAGCAGGGCGGACAGGACGGGACGCATGCGGTGACCTCTATATATAGGAGGACTCAGCCCCTGCCCGGGTGGAGCGGTGGGTGAGAGGGGCGTGATGTTCCGGTTCCGGCGCGGCGTTGGCAAGCCGATGCCCTCGCCCCGGTCCCCTCCCGCTCGGCGGGACAGGGAGGATTGCGGCAACTGCACTGTGGTCCGGGCATGCCGGGTGGGGTAAAGTCGGTTTACCCATCGCAAGGTCTGTCCGAAGAGTGGCCGGAAAATGGCCCGCCGAAGGCGCAACCCGCCCGGAAACGCTCAGGCAAAACAACGGCAGCACCTGATGGGCTCTGGAGAGCGGTCCGCCTCGTTGCGGACCCACCGAAGGGGTGCGGCGTCGGCCTGGGGCCGGCTCCCGATCTCTCAGGTCAATGGACAGAGGGGCGGCAGGTCGTTTTCGAGCGGCTTGCCGCCTTTTTTTTTGGTCGCGACACCCGGCTGGGCCGGGACGGGAAACTGAAGTCATGGGATTGCGCACACCGCTTTTCGACACCCACGTCGCGGCCGGGGCCCGCACCGTCGACTTCGGCGGCTGGGACATGCCCGTCAACTACGGCTCGCAGATCGAGGAGCACCACGCCGTCCGTCGCGCCGCCGGCATGTTCGACGTCTCGCACATGTGCGTGGTCGACCTGCGCGGCGATCGCGTGCGCGAATTCCTGCGCCGCCTGCTGGCGAACGACGTCGCGAAGCTCACGCAGCCCGGCAAGGCGCTCTATTCCTGCATGCTGAGGGATCACGGCGGCGTGATCGACGACCTGATCGTCTACTACATGGACGACCACTGGTATCGCATGGTGGTCAACGCCGGTACGCGCGACAAGGACCTCGAGTGGCTGCGCGAGGTTGCCGCCGGCTACGGCGTCGCCGTCGAGCCGCGTACCGACCTCGCGATGATTGCCGTGCAGGGTCCTGACGCACGGCAGAAGGCCGCAAGCGTCATCGATCCGGCGATCGCGCAGCGTGCGCTCGAGATCGAGCCGTTCTTCGGCATTGACGCAGGCAGCCTGTTCATCGCGCGCACCGGCTACACGGGCGAAGACGGCTTCGAGATCATGCTGCACGCCGACCAGGCCGTGGCGATGTGGCAGAAGCTGCGCGAGGCAGGCGTCGCGCCGTGCGGTCTCGGGGCGCGCGACACGCTGCGCCTGGAAGCCGGCATGAACCTCTACGGCAACGACATGGACGAGACCACCTCTCCGCTCGAGTCGGGCCTCGGCTGGACCGTCGCGTGGGAGCCGCAGGACCGTGATTTCATCGGCCGCGGCGCGCTGGCGGCGCAGAAAGCGAGCGGCGACACGCGCAAGCTCGTCGGCCTGCTGGTCGAGGGCCGCGCGGTACTGCGTTCGCACCAGAAGGTCATGGTCCCCGCCGTCGGCGAGGGTGAGATCACCAGCGGCACGTTCTCGCCGACGCTGCAGCGATCGATCGGGTTTGCGCGCGTGCCGGCGAAGACCGGCGACCGCTGCGAGGTCGAGATCCGCGGCAGACTGGTGGCGGCGCGTGTCGTGCGCCCGCCGTTCGTTCGCAACGGCAAGGTCGCCATCGCCCTGTAGACGACCCGATAGCGACACTGAATTCCCGGGCTTTCAATCCACCCTGCAGAACTCGCCAAGGATTCCGTCATGAGCAACGTACCCGCCGATCTCCGCTTCCTCAAGTCCCACGAGTGGGCGCGCCTCGAGGCTGACGGCACGATCACCGTCGGCATCTCCGACCACGCGCAACAGGCCCTGGGCGACCTCGTGTTCGTCGAGGCGCCGGAGCCGGGCCGTCACGTGAACGCGGGCGAAGCCGCCGCGGTCGTCGAGTCGGTGAAGGCTGCGTCGGACGTGTTCAGCCCGGTCAGCGGTGAGGTCGTGGCCAGCAATGCCGACCTCGGCGGCCAGCCCGAACTGATCAACCAGGACCCGTACGGCGCCGGCTGGATCATGCGCGTGCGCCCAGACGACAAGGCACAGTTCGCGTCGATGCTCGACGCCAAGGCCTACGCGGCCGCACTCGCTGCCGAGACGCACTAAGCACCACGGAGGGGCGCCATGCCTTTCATCCCGCACACGGAAGACGACATCCGTACGATGCTCGAAGCGATCGGCGCGCCGGACATCGACGCGCTGTTCGACGAGATTCCCGCGAATCTCCGCGCCCCCGGCCTGCCGGGCGTGCCGCCGGCGCTCAACGAGATGGAGGTCGGCCGGCTGCTGGCCGGCTTCGCGACGCGCGACGGCCGCCCGCTCAACTTCATCGGCGCGGGTGCGTACGAGCACCACATCCCGTCGGCGGTGTGGGCGATCGTGACGCGTGGCGAGTTCTACAGCGCCTACACGCCGTACCAGGCCGAAGCGAGCCAGGGCACGCTGCAGTTGCTGTACGAGTACCAGACGATGATGGCGAGCCTGACGGCGCTCGACATCTCGAACGCGTCGCTCTACGACGGCGCTTCGGGACTCGCCGAAGCGTGCCTCATGGCGGTGCGCGCCAATCGCAAGTCGAAGTCGCAACGAATCCTGTTGCCGGCGGCGCTCAATCCGACCTACCGCGACGTGGTGCAGGTGATCGCCGGCAACCAGAACATCGCGTTCGAGCTGCTGCCGTACGACCAGAAGGGCGGGCAGACGCTCGTTTCCGCACTCGAACCCTACAGCGGTCAGGACATCACGGCCGTGGTGCTGCAGCAGCCGAACTTCTTCGGCACGCTCGAAGACGCCGACGCCGCAACCGACTGGGCGCATGCGAACAACGCGCTGCTGATCGGCGTGGTCAATCCCACTTCGCTTGCAGTACTGAAGCCGCCGGGACAGTGGGGCGGGCTCGGTGCCGACATTGCCGTGGGCGACGGCCAGCCACTCGGGGTGCCGCTGTCGTCGGGCGGCCCCTACTTCGGCTTCATGGCGACGCGCACCGAACACGTCCGCCAGATGCCGGGCCGCATCATCGGCCGCACGCTCGATCTCGACGGCAAGCCCGGTTTCACTCTCACGCTGCAGGCGCGCGAGCAGCACATCCGTCGCAGCAAGGCGACGTCCAACATCTGCACCAACCAGGGACTGCTGGTGACGGCGGCGACGATCTACATGTCGCTGCTCGGGGCCAGGGGCCTGGCACAGGTGGCGGGCACGTCGATGCAGCGCACGCAGCAGCTGGTGGATGCCCTCACGCGCGTGCCCGGCGTGCGACTCGCCTTCGATCGCCCGCGGTTCCACGAGGCGGTGCTGCTGCTGGACCGTCCGGTCAAGCCGGTGCTCGAGGCGCTCGCGCGTCGCGGCATCGTCGGCGGCGCCGACATTTCAGCGCGGTATCCGTCGCTGGGGAATGCGCTGCTGGTCTGCGCCACCGAGACCCGCACGCTCGCCGACATCGACACCTATGCGCAGGCGCTCGCCGAGACGATGCGGAACTCCGCGGCTGCAGCCTGAGGCCCGAGGAATGAAAGCCATGCACGAAAAGCTGATCTTCGAGCACTCCGCACCCGGCCGCAGCGCCGAGGCGCAGTACCCGCAGGTGCCCGTCGAAGCCCCGATCCCTGCCGCGCTGCGCCGTGCCGGCGCGCCGCTGCTGCCCGAGGTGTCGGAGCTGCAGGCCGTGCGCCATTTCACGCGCCTGTCGCAACTCAACTTCTCCATCGACACGCACTTCTATCCGCTCGGGTCGTGCACGATGAAGTACAACCCGAAGGCGTGTAACCAGTACGCGATGCTGCCCGAGTTGCTCAACCGGCATCCACTGGCGCCCGAATCGACGGGGCAGGGCATCCTGCAGATCCTGTACGAGCTGCAGGAGATGCTGAAGGAGGTGACCGGCATGCGCGGTGTGTCGCTCACGCCGATGGCAGGCGCGCAAGGCGAGTTCGCCGGGGTGGCCATGATCCGTGCGTACCACAAGGCCCGCAAGGACCTCGCCCGCGTCGAGATCATCGTGCCGGACGCCGCGCACGGCACGAACCCCGCGACCGCGACGATGTGCGGCTGCACGGTGAAGGAAATCCCGACGCTGCCGAACGGCGACATCGACCTCGACTCGCTGCGGGCGGCGGTCGGTCCGCAGACCGCCGGCATCATGCTGACCAACCCGTCGACGATCGGCGTCTTCGAGCGCCACATCGACGACTTGCGGCGGATCGTGCACGAAGCCGGCGGCCTGCTCTATTACGACGGTGCCAACCTCAACGCGATCCTGGGCAAGGTGCGTCCGGGCGACATGGGGTTCGACGTCATCCACATGAACCTGCACAAGACTTTCTCGACGCCGCACGGCGGCGGCGGTCCGGGTTCGGGCGCGGTGGGCGTCAGTGAGCGGCTGCTGCCGTTCATGCCGGTGCCGATCGTCGGCAGCGACGGCGACCGCTACCGCTGGCTCGACGAAAAGGACCTGCCGCAGACCATCGGCCGGCTGTCGGGTTTCATGGGTAACACCGGCGTGCTGCTGCGCGCCTACATCTACATGCGCATGCTCGGCCGCGACGGCATGCAGCGCGTGTCGGAGTTCGCGACGCTCAACTCGAATTACCTGGCGGCGAGACTGCGGGCCGCCGGATTCGAACTCGCGTATCCGGGGCGCCGGGCGAGCCACGAGTTCATCGTCACGTTGCGGCGAGAGGCCCACGAGTGGGGCACGAACGCGATGGATTTCGCCAAGCGCCTGCTGGATTACGGCTTCCACGCGCCGACGACCTACTTCCCGCTGCTGGTGCCCGAGTGCCTGCTGATCGAGCCGACCGAAACCGAGTCGAAGGAAGAACTGGACGCCTTCGTCGACGCCATGATCGCGATCCGGCGCGAGGCCGAGACCGAGCCTGACAAGCTCAAGGGCGCGCCGTGGACCCTGCCGGTGCGTCGCCTCGACGACGTCCGTGCGGCGAAACAGCTCGACCTGACGTGGAAGGCTGCATGACAGCGGAGCTGCGCGAAGGGGGCCGCCCGACCGGGCTGAACCGCCTCGTGCTGGCAACGCAGAACTCGTTCCGGGGCATCGCCAACTGTTACCGGAACGAGTCGGCCTTCAGGCAGGAAGCCTGGGCCGCGTGTGTCCTGATTCCGGCGGGCCTCTGGCTCGGCCAGACGGGGATCGAGCGTCTGCTGCTGGTCGGTGCGGTGCTGCTGCTCATGCTCGTCGAGCTACTGAACTCCGCCGTCGAGGCGATCGTGGACCGGCTCTCGACGGAGCGGCATCCGCTGTCGGGATACGCCAAGGACCTCGGTTCCGCCGCGGTATTCTTCGCGCTGGTGCTGCTATTCTCGACCTGGGCGCTGGTCCTCTGGGACCGCCTCTCCTGATCCGCATCAAATGGGCGCACCGGCGCGCCTCCGTTTCCGGTTCTGCTTCCGACTAACCCCTATCCCCTGACCCCTTCTTATGACAGCACTAGTCTGCGGCTCCCTGGCATTCGACACCGTCATGGTCTTCCAGGGGCGCTTCCGCGAGCAGATCCTCGCCGACCGCATCCACATGCTGAACGTGTCTTTCCTGGTGCCGAGCATGCGGCGGAATTTCGGCGGCTGCGCCGGCAACATCACCTACAACCTGCAGTTGCTTGGCGAGAAGGGTGCGCCGATGGGAACGGTGGGCCACGACTTCGAACCGTACCGTCGCTGGCTCAAGGCTTGCGGCGTCAGTCTCGACTTCGTGCGCGAACTCGACGACGAATTCACGGCGCAGGCGTTCATCACGACGGACCTCGACGACAACCAGATCACGGCATTCCACCCGGGCGCAATGTCGCAGTCGCACCTCAACGCCGTGCCGACCACCGCGGGCATCACGCTCGGCGTCGTGGCGCCGGATGGCCGCGACGGCATGATCGCGCATGCGTCGCAGTTCGCGGCCGCGGGCATTCCGTGGCTGTTCGACCCGGGCCAGGGCCTGCCGATGTTCGACGGCCAGGCGCTGCGCGAACTGGTCGACAAGGCCACCTGGGTCGCCGTCAACGACTACGAAGGCCAGATGCTGCAGGAGCGGACCGGCTGGACGGCCGCAATGATCGCGAATAAGGTGCGTGCCTACATCGTCACCCGGGGCGCCGAGGGCAGCGTCATCCACGCCGACGGCGAGCAGTACGTGATCCCGACGGTGAAGCCGGAGGTGGTCAGGGATCCGACCGGGTGCGGCGACGCTTACCGTGCCGGCCTGATTTTCGGCCTCATGAATGAACTTGACTGGGACACCACGGGTCGAATCGCTTCATTGCTGGGCTCCATCAAGATCGCCCACTCCGGCACGCAGAACCACCGCTTCGACATGAACGAATTCAAGCAGCGCTTCAGCGCGGCGTACGGCCGCGAACTGTGACCCCCTGGCTGGCGGATACCCGCGCCGGCGCGGGCCGGCAACTCGTCCGGTTGCTGCTGTTGCCGTGGCTGGCCGTCGGCCTCGTCGGTGGCGCATCGGCCGCCGAGAGTCCGGCCTGGGACCGCACGATCGAGCGCATCGCGCCGTCGGTCGTCACGATCGAGATCGACCAGACCCGCGCCTTCGACACGGAGTGGAACCAGTCGAGCCAGGCGACGGGTTTCGTGGTCGACGCCGTGCGCGGCCTCATCCTGACCAACCGGCATGTCGTCACACCCGGACCGGTGGTGGCGACCGCGGTATTCCAGAACCGCGAGGAAGTCGAACTGCACGCCGTCTATCGCGACCCGGTGCACGACTTCGGCATCTATCGCTACGATCCGGCCCGGCTCCGGTATGTCCAGCCGGTCGCGCTGCCTCTGTATCCGGAAGGCGCGCGCGTCGGCACCGAGATCCGCGTCGTCGGCAATGACGCCGGCGAGCAGTTGTCCATCCTCGCCGGCACGCTCGCGCGGCTCGACCGCGCAGCCCCCGAATACGGCGTCGGCAAGTACAACGACTTCAACACGTTCTACGTGCAGGCCGCATCCGGCACGTCGGGCGGCTCGTCGGGTTCGCCGGTCATCGACATCCAAGGTCGCGTCGTCGCGCTCAATGCCGGTGGCAGCAGCGGCGCACAGTCGAGTTTCTACCTGCCACTCGGGCGCGTGCAGCGTGCACTGCGGCTGATCCAGCGCGGCGAGCCCGTTACGCGCGGCACGCTGCAGACGGTCTTCAACTACACGCCCTACGACGAACTCGTGCGCCTCGGATTGCAGGCCGCCACGCAGGAGGCCGCGCGCAAGGCGCACGCCGACCTGACCGGCATGCTGGTCGTGGACGAGGTGCTGCCGGGCTCGCCGACCGAGGGCAACCTGCAGCCAGGCGACATCCTCACGCACGTGAATGGCCAGCTCGTAACCACGTTCCAGCCGCTCGAGGAAGTGCTCGACGGGTCTGTCGGCGGCAAGGTCGACATCGTCGTCGAGCGCGGCGGCGAAAAAGTGCAGCAGACGCTGCCCGTGGGCGACCTGCACGCGATCACGCCCGCGGAGTTCCTCGAGTTCGGCGATTCCGTGGTGCACACGCTCTCCTACCAGATGGCGCGACACTTCAACGCGCCGGTGCGCGGCGTGTTCGTCGCCAACCCGGGCTACGTGCTGAATGCGGCAGGCGTGCCGCGCGGTGCCCTGATATCCAGCGTGAACGGCAAGCCGGTCGCCAGCCTGGCGGAGTTCCGCGACATCATCGTCACGCTGCCGCACGGCGAGCGCGCGGCTCTGCGCTATTCCACGCTCGACGACCCCAAGGGTACGGAGACGCGCGTGATGCGCATAGACCGCGCCTGGTTCCCGGCAAGGGTGTGCCGTCGCGACGACCAGACCGGTCTCTGGCCTTGCGCAGAGCTGCCGGCGCCCCCCGCCGCGGCAACCGTGCAGCCTGCCCGTACCAGTTTCGCCGGGGGTAACGACAAGCGCTCGAATGAGCTCGCGGCCTCGCTGGTGCTCGTCACGTTCGACATGCCGTTTTCCGTCGCGGGCATCACCGAGCGCAACTACCACGGCACCGGTGTCATCGTCGACGCCGAGCGCGGCCTGGTGGTTGTCGACCGCAACACGGTGCCCGTCGCGGCTGGCGACGTGCGCATCACGATCGGCGGCTCGATCGAAGTGCCGGGCAAGGTCGAATACGTCCACCCGTTGCACAATCTGTCGGTCGTTTCATTCGATCCCAGGGCGCTCGACGGCACGCCGATCCGCGCCGTGAAGTTCGATACGCGCGAACTCGAATCGGGCGAACCGGTGACGGTCGTCGGCCTCGCCGGCGATTCGCGGCTGCGGTCGCTGGCGACCTACGTCGCGACGATGGACGACGTGACTTTCCCGCTGTCCCGCACGCTGCAGTTCCGCGACGCCAACCTCGAAGTGGTCTCGCTGGTGAATTCCCCCACGGATTTCGACGGCGTAATCTCCGGCAAGGACGGTCGCGTACGCGCGCTGTGGTCGAGTTTCGCCACCGAAGGCGCGCGCGACACCGTGCAGGTCAACCGGGGCATGCCGGCTGCGGTCGTGCTCGAGGCCGTTGCAGCTGCTCGCGACGGCAAGCCCCTCTACTCGCTCGAAGCCGAGTTCGAGGCGCTGCCGATCGCTGCTGCACGCAAGCTGGGACTGCCGGCCGGGTGGGTCGACAGACTGGAACGGCGCAATGCGGCGCATCGCCAGGTGCTCGCGGTTTCGAGAGTCGCGGCGGGATCCGGCGCCGCCAGGGTGCTGCGGGAGGGCGACCTGCTGCTGGCAGTGAATGGCGTGACGGTCAACCGCTTTCGCGAGGTCGAGGAGGCGACGCAGTCGCCCCGCGTGCAGGTCACGCTGCTGCGCGATGGTGCGGAGCAGGTCGTCGACGTCGATACCGCGGCGCTTCGTGGCGAGGACATCGATCGCCTGCTGCTCTGGGCAGGGGCCGTGCTCCACGCGCCTCACCGCGCGATGACGATCCAGCGCTCGATTCCGCCCGAGGGCGTTTTCGTCGCGTACTTCGCCTACGGTTCGCCATCGACTCGCTACGGCTTGTTCGCCGGACGCCGCATCGTCGAGGTCGACGGGCGGTCGACGCCCGACCTCGACGCGTTCATTGCGGCCGTGCGCGGGCGTGCGGATCGTTCATCGGTGCGTCTCAAGACGGTCACCTGGAACGGCTCGACCGGCGTGACGACGCTGAAGCTCGACCAGAACTACTGGCCGGCGTATGACCTGCGTCGCAACCCGGGCGGCGAGTGGGAGCGCAAGGCGATTCCCTGAGTCCGCGTCTGCGCGGCGCCCTGGGTTTGACGCTATCATTCGCGTCCTATGGTGACCGCGAGACTCCCCCAGGACGAGATCGACCAGGCCGTCGAGGCCTTGCGCGCAGGCGAGGTCGTCGCATTCCCGACTGAAACGGTGTACGGCCTCGGCGCCGACGCGTCGAACCCCGACGCTGTCCGGAAGATCTTCGAGTTGAAAGGGCGCCCGGCAACCCACCCGCTGATCGTCCACATCGACCACCCGCGGGCGCTCGAACGCTGGGCGTTGAACGTACCGCCCACCGCGGCTGCGCTCGCCGAAAAGTTCTGGCCAGGCCCGCTGACGCTGGTCCTGCGCCGCGCTCCGGCCGTCGATCTCGCCATCACGGGCGGGCAGGACACCGTCGCCGTTCGTGTACCGGGTCACCCCGTGGCGCAGCAGCTGCTCCGCGCTTTCGGCAGCGGCATCGCGGCGCCTTCCGCCAACCGGTATGGCCGCATCAGTCCCACGCGCCCCGAGCACGTGCGCGACGAGTTCGGCGCCGAAGTCCAGATCGTGCTCGACGGCGGCGACTGCAAGATCGGCCTCGAATCGACCATCGTCTCCTGTGTCGATACCGTGCCGCGCATCCTGCGGCCGGGCGCGCTCACGCTGACGCAACTGCGCACGGTCGTGCCCGAACTCCAGGCGGGGCCCGACAGTGGCGCTCCGCGCGTCCCCGGCAGCGATGCCAAGCATTACGCCCCCCGCACGTCGCTCAGCATCGTCCCGAGCCGCACGCTCGAGGAAGTCGTGGCCCAGCTCACCGAGCATCGCGAAAAGATCGCGGTCCTTGCGATGCGCACGCCGCGCGTGGCCAACAAGTACCTGACGTGGATCAACGCCGGCCGTCGCGCCGACGTCTATGGCCGCGAGCTGTACGTGAATCTGCGCACGCTCGACAAGTCGGGTGCGAAGGAGATACTGGTCGAGGAAGTGCCGGCGGGCGAGGCGTGGGATGCCGTGCGCGATCGACTGCACCGTGCCGCCTCGGCGGAGAACGTCGTGTCCGGCGATCCTGACATCGCGGCGCTGCGCGCCGACCTCGGACAGGACTGAGGCCGCGTGAGCCGGGGACCCGACTTCAAGGCGGTCGTCGCGCAACACGGTTCGCCGCTGCTCCTGCTCGACTGCGACGTCGTGCGCCGCCAGTACCGCAGCCTGCAGGCCGCGCTGCCCGGCGTCGCGCTGTGCTATGCGCTGAAACCTCTGCCGCATCCGGCAGTGGTCGCCGAACTGCGCGATCTCGGCGGTTGCTTCGACGTGGCGACGTCCGGCGAGATCAGGCTCGTCAAGGCGGAGGGCGTGGCGCCCGACCGCTGTATCCACACGCATCCGATCAAGTCCGACGCCGAGATCCGCGCAGGGCTGCGCTTCGGCATCCGCACTTTCGTGGCCGACAATCCCGACGAACTGCGCAAGTTCCGCCGGCACCGTACCCGCGCGGAAGTACTGCTGCGCCTGTCCTTTCGCGATCCGACGGCAGTCGTCGATCTTTCGCGCAAATTCGGTTGCGAGCCGGCGGCTGTCGCGCCGATGCTCGAGCTCGCGCGGGACCTCGGGGTCACGATTCGAGGGCTGTCGTTCCACGTGGGTTCGCAGGTGGCCGAGCCCAAGAAGTATGTCGAGGCCATCGGGGTCTGCGCCGAGTTGATCGAGCATGCGCGCGCGTCCGGTCTCGCCGACCTGGATCTGCTCGACATCGGCGGCGGGTTTCCTATCGCTTATGGCGGCACGATGCAGCCGATCCGCGAATTCTGCCGGCCGATCCGGCAGGCCCTGAAGCAGCTGCCGCGCGGCGTGCGCGTGATCGCCGAACCGGGGCGATTCATCGCGGGGCCGTCCGGAACCTCGGTCTCGACGGTCATCGGCCGCGCCCAGCGCGAAGGCCGCTGGTGGTATTACCTCGACGACGGCCTGTACGGCTCCTACAACGGCCAGCTGTACGATCACGCCCGCTATCCGATCGACGTGCCCGGCCGCAGGGGTCCGGCCCATCCCAGCGTGCTCGCCGGGCCCACGTGCGACAGCATCGACGTCGTGCGCGAGGACATCCCGCTGCCGGAACTGCAGCTCGGCGACCTGGTCGTCGGCCGCATGATGGGTGCGTACACGGCGTGCTCGGCGACGGATTTCAACTTCATCCCGCGCGCGAAGATCGTCGCGCTCAACGTGCAGGCGAGGTCGCGGCGTGCAGATTGAAGTGGTCGATCACGTGGCGGGCGCCTCCCGTGCGCGCGGCATCGCGCTGGTCATCGACGTGTTCCGTGCCTTCACGGTTGCGCCGCACGCGGTGGCTGCGGGCGCGAGCCGGGTCATGCCGGTCGGCGCGATCGAAGACGCTCTTGCCTTACGCGACGTGATGCCGGACGCCGTGCTCGTCGGTGAGCGGCACGCGCGACGCCTGCCCGGGTTCGACGCCGGTAATTCACCGACGGAGATTCTCGCGATCGGCGTAGCGGGGCGACCGGTGGTTCACACGACGCATGCCGGCACGCAGGGCCTCGTGAATGCGACGGGAGCGGACGAAGTGCTGACCGCCAGCCTCGTCAACGTCTCGGCGCTGGCGCGCTACGTGAAATCGCGCAACCCGCGGCACGTCACGATCGTGCGCATGGGCCACGAAGCCCGCGAGCGTTGCGCCGAGGATGATCTTTGCGCGGAAGCGCTGGTCACGCTGCTCAATGGCGGCAAGGCGCTGACCACGGCCGAAGCCCGCGCACGGCTGCGCGACGCGCCCGCCGCCGTGAAGTTCTTCGACCCGGAAGCCGACTGGGCCCCGCTCACCGATTTCGATTACTGCACCGAGGTGGACCGCTTCGACTTCGTGCTGCGCCTGCGCACGGGCGCGGATGGCCGGCGCGAGCTGGAGCGCATCGACGTGCCCGGGACGAAAGCGTGACCGAACCGCTCGCTGCGGCTGGCTTCCAGCCTTTCGGCATCCCCTTCGAGTTCGTCCTGTTCGCGGCGACGCTGCTCGGCATCGCTCTGTTCCATCACCGCACGCTCGCAGTGGCGGTCTGCGGTCTTGCCGCGATCGTGCTGTACAAGGTTGCGATCACCGGATTCCGTGAAGGCGCCGGGCTCGCGGGTCTCGCCGGCCACCTCGATGCAGAGTGGGTGGTGCTCGCCAACCTGTTCGGCCTGCTGATGGGTTTCGCGCTGCTGTCGCGGCACTTCGAGCAAAGCCACGTGCCGGCAAAGTTGCCGGACTACCTGCCGGACGACTGGCGCGGCGCCTTCCTGCTGCTGGTGATGGTGTTCGTGCTGTCGAGCTTCCTCGACAACATCGCGGCTGCCCTGATTGGCGGTACCGTCGCAGCCACGGTGTTCCGTCACAAGGTGCACATCGGGTACATCGCCGCGCTCGTGGCCGCGTCCAACGCGGGCGGCTCGGGCAGCGTGGTCGGCGACACGACGACCACGATGATGTGGATCGACGGAATCAGCCCGCTCGACGTGCTGCATGCCTACGTGGCTGCCGGCGTCGCGCTCGTCGTCTGCGGCATCCCGGCGGCGCTGCAACAGCACGCGTACTCGCCGATCGTGCAGCAGAGCAGTCAGCGGATGCAGGTCGACTGGGGACGCGTCGGCATCGTCGCGACGATCCTGCTCGCGGCCATCACCGTGAACGTCCTGACCAACGTCGAGTATCCGGAGTACGCGGACCGGTTCCCTTTCCTGGGCGCGGCGGTCTGGGTCGCGATTGTCATTACGGCCGCCTGGCGCCGGCCCGACTGGTCCGTGTTGCCGGCGACGCTCAAGGGCTCGATCTTCCTGCTCAGCCTGGTACTTTCTGCTTCGATGATGCCCGTCGAGCGATTACCCATGGCTTCGTGGCCCACGGCGTTCGGGCTCGGCCTCGTCTCGGCAGTGTTCGACAACATCCCGCTCACCAAGCTCGCGCTGGAGCAGGGCGGCTACGATTGGGGCGTGCTGGCCTACGCAGTGGGTTTCGGCGGTTCCATGATCTGGTTCGGTTCGTCTGCGGGCGTCGCCATCACCAACCTCTTCCCCGATGCACGCTCGGTGGGTGCCTGGCTGCGCGGCGGCTGGCACGTCGCACTGGCCTATGTCGCGGGCTTTGCCGCCGTCATGCTGGTCATGGGGTGGCATCCGCACGCACCGCACAAGGGTGACGTCACCGCCCCTGCGGTGGCCGGGGTGGACCGGCGATGATCCGCAACGTGGTGTTCGACGTCGGCAACGTGCTGGTGAAGCTGCATTACCAGTCCTTCGTCGGCTACCTGGTGAAGTCCGGCGTCGACATGTCGGACCTGCAGAGCTGGCTCAAGTCGGTGGACCTCGAGGGCCACGAGCGCGGCGACGTTCCCGGCGAGGCACTGCTCGATCGCATCGCGGCCATGGCCGCGCGCCCGATGGATCCGGCCGAACTGCGCACCCAGTGGCTCTCGATGTTCGAGCGCTGGGACGAGATGTTCGCGCTCGCGTCGGGCCTGATGGCGGATTACCGCGTCTACCTGCTGTCCAATATCGGCGACATGCACTGGGCGCACCTCGATTCGCTGTACGGACTGGACACGCTGGTGCACGGCGCGTGCGCGTCGTTCCGCGTGGGCGCGATCAAGCCCCACCCGGACATCTATCGCAAGGCCGAGTCGATGTTCGACCTCGACCCGGCAGCGACCGTCTTCCTGGACGACCTGCTGCCCAACGTCACTGCTGCGCGCGAATGCGGCTGGCACGCGATCCACCACACCAACGCGGGCGTCGCGCGCTCGCAGCTGCGGGCCCTTGGCGTGAGGTTGCCCGCGCCGTTCACGTGACGGAGGTTCCGCCATGAACGCGTTGCCTGCCGTGCCGACGATGATCGTGCTGCTCGCGGCCTCGAACGTGTTCGTGCCGTTCGTGCTGCTCTACATGCGGCAGCCGCTCAAGCTCGATTACCTCTGGGCGTCGCTCTGCATGCTGGGCGCCGTCTATTTCATGTTCAGGAAGTGACCATGGCCGACCCGGCGAACCTCCACGTGACCGACACCGCCATCCACCGACGTGTCGCAGCCTGCCGTGCGGGCGCGGACCCGACGATGATCGCGCGCTTGCGCTCCGGCTGGGCCGTGCTCGGGGATCCGCAGGTGCTCCCTGGCTATTGCCTGCTGCTGCCTGACCCCGTGGTGGCGCACCTGAACACGCTGGAGCCGGCCGTGCAGCAGGCTTTCCTCGCCGACATGGCGCGGATCGGGCAGGCCGTGCAGGACATCACGGGTGCGGTGCGCATCAACTACGCGATTTTCGGCAACGTCGAACCCGCGCTGCACGCCCACGTGATCCCCCGCTACCAGGACGAGCCCGCCGACCTGGCCAGGGCCAACCCCTGGGGCTATGACTGGAACGCCGCACCGCGGTTCGATGCGGAGGCGGACGGCGACCTGCTGCAGGCGCTCCGCGCACGGCTCGAGCGCACACCCTGATAACGTGATTTCTGCCGCTTTTCCGCGGTAGTGCTGCTGGCTGGCGGCCCGTGTTGCGTTACTCTCCGGCCATGCGTCCCAGTCACAGCCCCGCGGGATTCCGGCCGATCTTCGGGATCGCCTGGGTGCTCGTCGGCGTCCTGTCCGTCTGGAGCGTGTCGCCCGGTGCAGCCTACCGCTACAAGGATTCGAGCGGCCAGTGGGTCTACACCGATCGGCCCCCACCGCCCGGCCAGGCGTCACAGAGCGTGGCGCTGGGGCGCGGCGGCGGAGCGGCGCTGAGGATGGTCGTGGAGCCGCGGTCCACCGACGCGGGTGTCGCGCTGGTGGCGATCAATGAGTGCCAGTGCATCGTGGAGTTCGCCGTCAAGGCGCAAACCCCCGCTGGCCAGAAACTTGGGCGCGGGACGGTGTCGCCGCGATCGGAAAGAGTCCTGCTCGACGTTGCGGCGGCCGCTGCGCCCGCGGAAATCCGCTACGAATACGGCTACGTGGTCGGCGAACCCGGTGCGCAGCACCGGCCAGCGCAACCTTATCGCGCGCCGTTTGCGCTGGCGCAGCGGTTCCGGGTGACACAGGCACCGCCCGACGCCGTCACGCACGTCGACCCGTCGAGCCGCAATGCCGTCGATATCGCCATGCCTGTCGGCACGGCCGTTCACGCGGCGCGCGACGGGCTGGTAATCAACGTGGCCGCACGGCACTTCAAGACCGGCCTCAGTCCGCAGAACATGGACGAGGCCAACTTCGTGCAGATCATGCACGACGACGGCACCAACGCGATCTATGCACACCTGCAGCTCGACACGGTGCGGGTGAGGGCCGGCCAGCGGATCGCGCGAGGCGAATACATCGCCAATTCAGGCAATACGGGGTTTTCGAGCGGACCGCACCTGCATTTCGTGGTGCTGCGCAACGTCGGCCTGCGCAGCGAGTCGGTCCCGATCGCGTTTGCAGGGCCCGGCGGCGCGAGCGTGACGCCGCGGAGCGGGCAGCCGCTGACGGCGTATTGAGCGCCGGTCGGGAGAGGGAGATCGCAGGGGCCCGCGGCAGGGGCTCCGGTCTTCCTCTGCGCTCCGGGGTCTCACGCGCATCGTGAATCGCGCGGAGGAACCGCACGATTCACGGCGAGCCTTGCTCGAACGGGTGCGAGGCGATGGTGTCAGAGAAGCAACATAACCGGCAGCGCCGCCTCGCACCTGCGTTCAAACTGCGGCGTTCGACACGGAGCGCAGAGGAAGACCGGAGCCCCTGCCGCGGGCCGTGAGGCCCACGCTCATGACCTGACGCCTTACTGACCTCGCAATTCGCGCACCAGCTGCGCGAGTGTAGGCACCGGCGGTGAACACGTCATGCCGCGGCACACGTAAGCGACCGCACCACCCAGGGCTCGCTTGCTGGCCAGAGCGGCCGGCAGATTCCGGGCATCGGCGGGTACCGCCACGATCATGCGATGCGGGTCGTAAAGCTTGTCGACTTCGCTGCGCCACACGTCGAGCTCGTCACTCTCACCGCGCAGTACCAGTATCCACGGCGGCGACGTGAATTCCTCGAGCGCCATCAGCAGCGTGCCGTGCCCGTGCGGGTAGCGCTCGATGGCCGCGTGCGCCGAACGCAGCGTCGCTTCCGCCGCGTCGATGTAGCGCGTTTCGCCGAGCAGGTAACCGAGCCGGATCAGGACACGCGCGGCCACGCCATTGCCGGCGGGCGTGGCATCGTCCGAGAACGTCTTTGGCCGCAGGATCAGCGACTCGTGGTCGTCGGCTGTGAAGAAGAATCCGCCGGCCTCGTGATCGGTGAAGTGCTCGAGCATCACGTCGACGAGCTCGACGGCCCAGGCCAGGGCGTCGGCATCCCAGCGCGCTTCGACGAGTTCGAGCAGGCCCCACGCGAGCATGGCGTAATCGTCGAGGTAGGCAGCGAAGCGGGACTCGCCGTCCGTGTGCACGGCCAGCAGTCGGCCATCCTTCCAGCAGCGTGCCCGCAGGAAATGCATGACCTGCACGGCGGCGCCTGCCAGGTCGTCGCGTTCGAGCGCACGGCTGGCGCGTGCCAGCCCGCCGATCACCATGCCGTTCCAGGACGTGAGGATCTTCTGGTCGCGGCCCGGCCAGACGCGCGCATTGCGAACGTCGAGCAGTCGCGCACGCGCTTCGTCGATGCGCGCTTCGACCGTGGCTTCATCGAGCCGCAGTTCGGCCGCGATGTCGGCGATCGACTTGAACGTGTGCAGGTGCCACTGGCCTTCGAAATTCGCGTCGCGGTCGAGGCCGAAGCGCTGGGCGAAAGGCTCATACTGCTCGACATCGAGCAGGTCGCGCACCTCGTCCGGCGTCCAGACGTAGAACTTGCCCTCGTGGCCTTCGGAATCCGCATCCAGCGTCGAGTAGAAACCGCCCTCGGGCGAGCGCAGGTCGCGCAGCAGCCACTCGGCCGTTTCTGCGGTGACGCGACGGAACAGCGGCTCGCCGGTGGCGATGGCAGCCTGGGCGTACACGCCGAGCAGCTGCGCGTTGTCGTACAGCATCTTCTCGAAGTGCGGAATCATCCAGTACTGATCGACGGAGTAGCGGCAGAAGCCGCCGCCGAGCTGATCGTACAGGCCGCCTTCGGCCATGCGCGTGAGCGTAAGCGTCACCATGTAGAGCGCCTGCAGGTCGGGTTCGTCGCTCGCGGCCGAGGCGCGCCAGGTGCGCAGCAGGAATTCGAGGTTGGCCGGGTGCGGAAACTTCGGAGCTTCGCCGAAGCCACCGAAACTGCCGTCGAATTCGCGCTGCAGCGTCGCACGGGCCGTCAGCAGGGGTTCGCTCGACAGCCCGCCGCCCGACGAATCCGTGGGTGGCTGCAGCTGCCCGAGCACGTCGACCAGCTTGTCGCCGTACTCCTTGAGGTCGCCGCGGCGCGTCTGGTAGAAATCGGCCACTTTCTCGAGCACGGCGCGAAAGCCAGGCATGCCGTAGCGCTGCTCGGGCGGGAAATACGTGCCCGAAAAGAACGGCCGGTGCGAATCGGGCGCCAGGAACATCGTGAGCGGCCAGCCGCCGCCCGCCTGGTTCATCACCTGGTGTGCGGTCTGGTAGATGCGGTCGATGTCGGGGCGTTCCTCGCGGTCCACCTTGATGTTCACGAACAGTTCGTTCATGAGCGCGGCGGTCGCCGGATCTTCGAAGGATTCGTGGGCCATCACGTGGCACCAGTGGCAGGCCGAATACCCGATCGACAGCAATATCGGCTTGTCGAGCTTACGCGCGAGTTCGAGTGCGTCGGGCCCCCAGGGATGCCAGTCGACGGGGTTCGAGGCGTGCTGGCGCAGGTAAGGACTGGTCTCGGCAGCCAGGGCATTCTGGTGGCCGGATGGGCTGGGCGAAGTCATGGCGGAACCTGGCGGGGTTCGATCGACTAGAATGCGTGAACTATAACGGAAGGCTGCCGCTCGCCGGCGGAAACGCGCATGTCAACGCCGCCCCCGGCACTCTCGACTTCGTCCAGCGACCTCCCCGAGCTGCGGCTCAAGCCGCGCGAGGAGCGCCGCATTGCGGGCGGGCACCTGTGGATCTTCAGCAACGAGGTCGACACGGCACGCACGCCTCTCACGGCGTTCGCAACCGGCGCCCATTGCCGCGTCGTGGCGAGCAACGACCGCTTCCTCGGCTATGCCTACGTCAACCCGCACGCGCTGATCTGCGCGCGCATCCTCGGCCGCGATCCGGCGTTCGCTCCCGGCAAGTCGCTGCTCGTCCACCGGCTGCAGGTGGCGCTCGCGCTGCGCGAAAAGCTCCATTCGCGGCCTTTTTACCGTCTCGCATACGGCGAATCCGACGGCCTGCCCGGGCTGGTGCTCGATCGCTTCGGCGACATCGTCGTCGGCCAGATCGGCACGGCGGGCATGGAAGCGATGAAGCCCGCGATCGTCGAAGCGGTCGTCAAGGTGATCGGGCCGAAGGCGCTGATCTGGAAGAACGACTCGGGCGCCCGCGAACTCGAAGGCCTGCCGAGCTACGTCGAAACGGCGCTCGGGCCCGACATCGAAGAAACGGTCGTCGAGGAGAACGGCGTCCGCTTTTTCGTGCCGATGGGTCATGGCCAGAAGACCGGCTGGTTCTACGACCAGGCGTACAACCGGCGCGCGCTGCTCAAGTACGTCAAGGGCGCGCGCGTTCTCGACGTGTTCAGCTACCTCGGCGCGTGGGGTCTCGCGGCCGCGGCCGCCGGTGCCAGCGACGTGCTGTGCGTGGACTCGTCGGCACCAGCGCTCGAGCTGCTGCAGCGTAGCGCTGCCGCCAACGGCCTGCACGACGTCCGGACCGAGCGCGCGGATGCGTTCGACGCCCTGGCGGCGCTGCGTGAGGCGGGCGAGAGGTTCGACGTGGTCATCATCGACCCGCCGGCCTTCATCAAGCGGCGCAAGGACATCCCGAAGGGGCAGGCGGCCTACCGCAAGCTCAACCAGCAGGCCATGCAGGTACTGGGGCGCGACGGCTTCCTGGTCTCGTGCTCGTGTTCGCACCACCTCGGTCTCGACGACCTCATGGTCACGATCCAGCAGGCGGCGCGCCACGTCGACCGTTTCGCCCAGGTCGTGGAGGTGGGCGGGCATGCGCCCGATCACCCGATTCATCCGGCGATCGCCGAGACGCGTTACCTGAAGTCGCTGTTCTGCCGGGTCGTGCAGGACTGAGACGGACGGGCGGTTGAGCAGCCTCGCAGGTAATATACGCGGCCGATGTTCGTCTATCCGCACCCCGATCCCGTTGCGCTCTCCTTAGGGCCGCTGCACGTCCGCTGGTACGGCCTCATGTACCTGGTGGGCTTCCTGTCGGCCTGGTGGCTGGCCCGTCGCCGCGCCGGACGGCCGGAGTCCACCTGGAAGCCGCTCGAAGTCGACGACCTGATCTTTTTCTCGGCCGTCGGCATCATCCTCGGCGGACGCCTGGGCTGGATGCTGTTCTACGGCACCGAGCGGATCCTGACCGAGCCGCTCAGCGTGTTCCGCATCTGGGAAGGCGGGATGTCGTTCCACGGCGGCCTGATCGGCTCGCTCGTCGGGCTGGCGCTCTTCGCGCGCAGCCGCAAGAAACGGCTGGTCGACGTGCTCGATTTCGCCGCGCCGCTGCCGGCCATCGGCTTCGGCGCGGGTCGCATCGGCAACTTCATCAACGGCGAACTGTGGGGCAAGCCGACGGACGTGCCCTGGGCCGTGATCGTCGACGGCGTCCCGCTGCACGCTTCGCAGCTGTACGAAGCTGCGCTCGAAGGCCTCGCGCTGTTCGTGATCCTATGGTGGTTCACGTCGAGGCCCCGGTTCCGCTGGGCGCCGTCCGGGCTGTTCCTGGTCTGCTACGGCGTGTTCCGTTTCATGATCGAGTTCGTGCGCGTGCCCGATGCCAACCGCGGCTACCTGCTGTTCGACTGGGTGACGATGGGGCAGGTCCTGTCGCTGCCCATGATCCTGGCTGGCCTCGCGATGCTCGCTTACGCCCGCAGCCGGCGCCAGCCGTCCGGCAATTACCGCGCAAGCTGACGGCGATGCGGCAATACCTCAAGCTGCTGCAGCACATCCTCGATCACGGCGCCGAGAAGGGCGACCGCACCGGCACCGGCACGCGCTCGGTGTTCGGCTGGCAGATGCGGTTCGACCTGAACGACGGCTTCCCGTTGATGACGACGAAGAAGCTGCACCTGAAGTCGGTCGTGCACGAGCTGCTCTGGTTCCTCGGCGGCGACACCAACGTGCGCTACCTGCGCGAACACGGTGTCACCATCTGGGACGAGTGGGCCGATGCCGACGGCGAGCTCGGCCCGGTCTACGGCGCGCAGTGGCGCAGGTGGAAGGCTGCGGACGGGCGCGAGATCGACCAGATCGCGCGTGCGGTCGAGCTGATCAAGCGCGACCCGGATTCGCGCCGCATCATCGTCAATGCGTGGAACGTCGGCGAGCTCGAGCGCATGGCGCTCACGCCGTGCCACGCGCTGTTCCAGTTCTACGTGGCCGGCGGCAAGCTGTCGTGCCAGTTGTACCAGCGCAGCGCGGACGTGTTCCTCGGCGTGCCGTTCAACATCGCCTCCTACGCGCTGCTCACGCACATGGTCGCGCAGCAGTGCGACCTCGATGTCGGTGACTTCGTCTGGACGGGCGGCGACACGCACCTCTACGTCAATCATTTCGACCAGGCCCGGCTGCAGCTCTCGCGCGAGCCGCTGCCGCTGCCGCAACTGGTCATCAAGCGCCGGCCGGACTCGATCTTCGACTACCGATTCGAGGATTTCGAGTTCGCCGGATACCTGGCACACCCCGCGATCAAGGCACCCATCGCCGTATGAAGAAGACCCCCTCGAACAAGCCCGTGACCAGGTCGTCGCAGACCGCGGTCAGGCATCACGCGCACATGCGGCATGCGCAGAAAACGGTGCGTTCCGCTGCCGCCGAAGCCGATCCGCTGTATGTAGTGAAGCGCTCGAAAATCCACGGCCGTGGCGTGTACGCGGCCCGCCGTATCCGCAGCGGCACCCGCATCATCGAATACGTCGGCGACCGCATCTCGCACCAGGAGGCGGATTCGCGCTACGAGATGAAGGCCGATGACGACGGGCACACTTTCCTGTTCGTCGTCGACGACGATCTCTGCATCGACGCCGGCGTCGGCGGCAATGCCGCGCGCTTCATCAACCACAAGTGCGACGCGAACTGCGAGACCATCATCGAAGGCCGCCGCGTCTTCATCGAGGCGATCCGCACGATCCAGCCGGGCGAGGAACTCGGTTACGACTACCAGCTCACGTGGGAGAGCACCGACGATCCGGACGAGTTGGCGCTCTACACCTGCCGTTGCGGCGCCGCGAACTGCCGCGGCACGATGCTCGATCGCGAGTCGGTCGACGCCAAGAAGAAGGCCGCCGCAAAGAGGAAGGCCGCTGCCAGGAAGAAGGCGGTTGCCAAGGGCAGGAAATCCGTCGCGCAGGGCAAGCGGGTCTGAGGCATTGCGATGCCGCTCGTCTCGATCATCGTGGCGACGGACGAGCGGGGCGCGATCGGGCGTGGCGGCGGCCTGCCGTGGCGGCTGCCCGACGACCTCAGGCGCTTCAAGGCCCTGACGATGGGGAAACCCATCGTCATGGGTCGCAAGACCTGGGACTCGATCGGCAAGCCGTTGCCCGGGCGGCACAACATCGTGATCACGCGCCAGGCCGGGTTTGAAGTCCCCGGCGTCACCGTCGTTGCGTCACTAGACGACGCACTGACCGTTGCCGGCGACGTGCCCGAGGTCTGCATCATCGGCGGGGCGGAGATCTATCGCCTGGCCTTGCCACGCGCGGGCCTGATTCATTTGACTCGTGTGCATGCGGTCGTCGACGCAGACACGTATTTTCCGGAGCTCGCGGCCGGCGAATGGGACGAAGTGCCGGGCGAGCGGCACGCAGCGGATGGGAAGCACGCTTACGCATACAGCTGCGTCGAGCTGCGCAGGTTGCGCGCTGCCCAGGACTAGCATCGCACACGAGTTCGCGGCCGGTCGCCCTTCGCGCCGGCATACCACGGGATGTCACGCCCGCTCGAAGCAGGCCACAGTCTCGACGTGCTCCGTGAACGGCATCAGGTTGAACGCACGCAGGTCGCCCAGGCGCATCGCGCCGCTGGTCGTCAGTCTCTCCGTATCGGCAAGAAAGGATTCGAGCCCGCAGCTCACGTACACGAATCGCTCCGGCGGCGCGGTGATCAGCTGTTCCACGAGTTCGCGGTCCAGTCCCCTGCGTGGCGGATCGGCGATCACGACGTCGGCGTCGAGCGCCGCGGTTGCCATTGCTCCAGCGGGACCGGCGAGCACGTCGATTCGCTCCCGCTCGGCCGGCTCCAGCGCATCGATTCCGAGCGCGAGGCCTTGCAGTGACGGCGTGCTGGCTTCGTTCATGCGGACGTGACTGGCGCGCGACAGCACCGACAAGCCGATCGCACCGACGCCCGCATAGAACTCGGCCACGCGCGAGCCGGCGGGTACCTGCTCGCGCACGTTTTCGACGATGCGTTGCGCGATGTCGAGATTGTTCTGGCCGAACGCGCCGGGCGGGTAATGCACGGCTGCTCCGCCAAAGCACTCGATGACGCTCGGCGGCCCGCACCAGTGCGTGAACGCGCGGCCGAGGATGGTGTTGGAACGCTCGCATTGCGCGTTGAACCACAGGCTGTGCAGTTCGTCGCCGAGCCGATCGCGAATCAGCTCGAAACATCCGGTGAACGGCTCGACCGTCGGGCTGTTGCCGACGATCACGACCTGCGCGGTCTCCGAGCTGCGTTCCACCACGACTTGCAGGTAACGGGCGAGGCCGCGATGAACGGTCTCGGAATACGGAGCGATCTCCGCATCGACCAGCGCACGTCGCACCACGGCGGTAACGCGATTGATCAGCGGGTGCTGGACGACGCAGTTCGGGATGTGCACCACCCGATGCGTGCCGAGTTCGAACATGCCGAGCTTTGGCGCGCCCAACCGGCCGCGAATTGCCAGGCGGGCGCGCAAACGAAAACCCGTCATAGCACCCGACACCACCGGAACGTCCTGCAGGCCATGCGTGCGGGCCAGCGATTCCAGGGCTGATTGCGCAGCGGCAGCGATGCCGGGCTCGCCGAAGCGTGGACAACCCGGACACGGCGGACGGTGGGAGCAGGTCAGCATCGCTGCGGGTGTCAGGTGGCCCAAGCCGCGCCGAACACGCGCAGCAGGTTGGCGCCCAGGATCTTCTGGATCCTGTCGTCCGAATGGCCACGCAGGCTGAGACGGTCCGCCAGCTGCTCGAAGCGCCGCGGCGTGTTGAGGTCGTGCGCGAACAGGTAGCCGTCCTCGGATTCCTGTGGTGCGGCGATGCCGGCCGCTTTGCGGCGCGCGACGTTTGTCGTAAACGACTGCACGAATGCCGGGGTCAGTGCGATGGTCGACAGTGTGCCATCCGTGCCGATCGCGACGTGCTCCTCGCCCGCAACGTTCACCGCGTGCTCGATGTGACGAACGACGTCGTCGGCAGTGGGCTGCCTGCCGCCCGAGAGGTAAGGCATGAAGTAGATGCCCGACGCACCGCCCTTGTCGGCGACCGCGCGCAGCTCGGCGTCGGTGCGATTGCGCGGGTGATCGGCGAGCGCTGCGCATCCCGTGTGCGTGAATGCGACGGGGCGCGTCGAGTGACGGATAGCGTCGGCCGCGGTGACGCGCCCGCAGTGACTCGCGTCCACGAGGATGCCCAGCGCGTTCATGCGCTCAACGGCTTCGTGCCCGGTGTTACTGAGTCCCGCGTCGGACGGCTCCAGGCAGCCATCGCCAAGCCGGTTACGCCGGTTGTAGGTAGGCTGGATCACCCGGATGCCCAGCTTATGAAACGTTTCGAGCCGGTCGAGGTCGGTCTCGAAACACACGCCGTCCTGAAAGCCGTACATGAGCCCGGTCCGGCCGCTCGCTTTCGCCGCACGGATATCGCTGACCGACCGCACGCGCAGCAGGGTGGCCGGATAGCGGTCGACTTCCTTTTCCCAGCGCATGATCGACGCGATCGACTTCTGGTACGCCTCGTCGGGTGGCATGGTGCCCACTTCGCCGACCGTAAGGTGCAGGCACGTCATGCCCGACATCTCGATGTCCTGGACCTCGCTGGGCGACAACTCTGCCCCGTCTTCCGTGGCGTGCCCGCCGGGGCCGCCGAGGCCGTCGATGACGATCGCGCGCGAGTACACGATCATCGGCCCGGGACTGCCACCGGCTGGATGCCGAGCGCGCGGCATAACGCGTCGGGATCGAACAGCGCTCCGTCCTTGACGACGAGGCGCAGGCGGCGCACGTCGCCGATTTTCCGGCTCGGATCACCGTCGACGAGGATCATGTCGGCCAGCTTGCCCGGCGCGATCGACCCGAGTTCGCCGTCGCGACCGACGAGCCGGGCGGCGTCGAGCGTGGCGATCCGCAGCACTTCGGGTGCCGGCAGGCCGGCCTCGACGTAGAGTTCGAGTTCGCGGGCGAGCATGAAACCCGGCATCGCATCGGTGCCTGCAACGAAGGGCACACCCGCCGCGCGCACGGCCATCAGCATGCGCTGCATCTGCGGCAGTGCCGCGCGATAGCGCGTGTCTTCACCTGCAGGAACAGGCAAGCCCCCCTCGAGCAGGCTCCGCCGGACGAGCGGAGGCATGCGATCGGCCACGGCCGCGAGCCCTGCCCCGACCACGCCCGGGCGATCGTTGAAGAGGCTCTCGAACGCGCCCAGCGTCGGGTCGAGCGTCACGTGGCGTTGCCTGAGCAGTTGCAGGAAGGCCTGAACGCGTGCCGACTGCGGATCGATGGCAGTCGCGTCTTCCGCGACGGCCGTGAATCGTG
>Ga0224505_10000272_pt1 | contig 36926 bp, 28 predicted proteins | sample SF_Jan12_sed_USG_FD_169102 | JGI IMG/M metagenome (GOLD analysis project Ga0224505, IMG submission 169102) | Sediment microbial communities from San Francisco Bay, California, United States - SF_Jan12_sed_USGS_4_1 | ecosystem: Environmental > Aquatic > Marine > Sediment | place: USA: California... | reverse complement strand
GAAGTCGAAGTCGAACATGGCGGTCACCCCGGAGTTGCGCGGTCAGTCGATAGGCTCTATATTGTCCGACAATCGGACTATCCGTCAATAGAGACGCGCCATGACCGAGTCGACGCCGAGCTACAAGGCCCCCCTGTTCGAGCCCCTCACCCGGCAGCCAGCCTCGCATCGCATCTCGACGGCCATCGAGCAGAAGATCCTGCGGCGCAGCCTGCGCCCGGGCGACCCCCTGCCAACTGAAACCGAGCTCGCCGAGCAGTTCGCGGTCAATCGCTCGACCGTGCGTGAGGCGTTGCGACGGCTGGAATCCACCGGGCTCGTCGGCCGTGAAGGTGGCAGCAAGCGTCTCAAGGTCACTCGTCCCGGCCACGCGGAAACTGCGTCGCGCGTTGGACGCACGCTTGCCCTCGACGATGTCACCTTCATCGAATTGTGGGAAGCGATGCGTGCGGTGGCACCGCGCGTTGCAGCCCTGTCCGCCGAGCACGGCACTGGCGCCGACATCGCCGAGCTCGAGTCGATCGTTGCCGCGGTCGAAACCGCCCGCAGCGCGGACGGCGCCGTGAGCCAGGTCGTGGAGTTCTTTGGCAAGCTGGCCGAGCTGAGCGGCAACCGCGTATTGCAGCTCGCGATGCAGCCCGTCACGCGACTGCTCGCCCCCTCCCTGCGCCGGATGATCGACCGTGTGCCGCAGGGCCGCACCCGCATCCTCGTGGCACAGCGCTGCATCGTCGAGGCCATCCGCGAGCAGAAGCCGGACGAGGCCGAGTCGTGGATGACGCGGCACGTGCAGGATTTTCGTCGTGGCTACGAACTGGCCGGCATCGCGCTCGACACCAAGGTGGGCATCGGTTCGATGGCCGACTAGGCGTGAGCCGCAGCTCCGGGACGGCAGGCGCGTCGGGCGTGTCCGAGATGCCCGTCGCGGGCGCGTCGCGCTCGGCTAAACTGCGGCTCGGGCCCCGGTGGCGAAACCGGTAGACGCTACGGACTTAAAATCCGTTTCCCGCAAGGGAGTGCCAGTTCGAGTCTGGCCCGGGGCACCAGCGCGCATAAACAGTCGTTCATGGTTCGTCAGTCCGCGACGAACCGGACGTCGCCGGACCACGCTTTCGTCGCTCGACTGTCGCTTGACCACTATTGTCGCTGCCACACCCATGCATTGCGCCCATCAAGCACCGATCCATGGCCAGGTCTGGCGAATGCCGCCTGTGGCAGCCAGTGGGACCGGCCCCTAGCGCTGCCAGTTCCTGACTCTCTCGCCCGGCCGCGACTTTGCCAGCGCCTGCCGCTGTCGCACACGCGCCACGTCCATCAACATGCGGCCAGCCCAGCGGTACACGTTGTTCTCCTTCACCGTGCGCCGCATGAGTTGCATGCGTTGCCGCCGCTCTTCGCGCGGCATCTCGAGCGCGACGCGCATGGCATCCGCAGTTTCGCCGATGTCGAACGGATTGACGAGCAGGGCTTCGACGAGTTCGCGCGATGCGCCTGCCAGCGTGCTCAGGATGAGGACGCCGTCCACGTCGTCCCGGGCGGAGACGAATTCCTTGGCGACGAGGTTCATGCCGTCGTGCAGGCTGTTGACCACGCAGAAGTCCGCGGCACGGTAGAGTTCGAACACCTGCGCCGGCTCCTGGTGTTCGCCGACAAGGACGATCGGCCGCCAGCCGTTCTTGCCGAACTTCTCATTGATGCGTTCCGCCTCAGCCAGCGTGTGCTGCTGCAGCGCCTGGTAGGCGGGTAACCGGCTGCGCGTTGGAGCGGCCACCTGCAGCAGCGACATGCGGCCACGCCATTGCGGATGCTCGTCGAAGAGCTTTTCGAGCGCCAGGAATCGCTCGACGATTCCCTTGGTGAAGTCCCAGCGCTCCACTCCAATTCCGAGTCGCACTTCGCGACCAATTCCGTAGCGACGCCGCACCGCCTCACGCGCAATCGGCACCTCGGATTGCGTCGCCAGCCAGCGCGGTGGCCATTCGATCGAGATGGGATACGGGACGACACGACAGACGCGGCCATTGTGAGTCACGGTCATGTGCTCATGATCGATCTGGCACTCCACATGCCGATCCACGGTCGCGAGGAAGTTCTGGCAGTGATACCGCGTGTGAAAGCCGAGTATGTCGGCGCTCAGCATGTGCTCGAGAATCTCCCGTTTCCACGGGCAGACGCCGAACGTCTCGGCATTTGGCCACGGAATGTGCCAGAACAGCGCAATCGTCGCTCCAGGCTTGCGCACGCGGATCAGGCGCGGCAACAGGGCGAAATGAAAGTCCTGGACGAGAATGACCGGGGAATCCCCGGCCGCCTCGGCCGCGACGACCTTGGCGAACTTTTCGTTGACGGCCCGGTAGGCCATCCAGTCCTGCTCGCGGAAGGCCGGACGGACGTAAGCAAGGTGGCACAGCGGCCACATGCCCTCGTTCGAAAAGCCGTAGTAATAGCCCTCTTCTTCCGCGGTGGTCAGCCAGACGCGTCGCAGCGTGTACGCGGGATCTCCCGGCGGTACCCTGACATGGTCGTGCTGGTCCACGACCCGACGATCGTCAGACCCACTGCCATGCGCAACCCAGATGCCGCAACAGGCGCGCACGATCGGCTCGAGCGCGGTGACCATGCCGCTCGCCGGCACCTGCACGATCGAGGCCCCATCCGGGCCATGGTTGTGGATGTAGGGTTCGCGGTTCGAGACGACGACGAGTGGACACGAGCCCAGGTGGTCACGCACGACCTGCTGCAGCGCCTGCGGTGTCCAGTTCTCGTGGAACTCGATTTCGAGGCGCTGGCTCTGTTCGATCTCGCGCAGCAGGCTCCTCACGCTGGAGAGCACCGGCTGCGAGGAGCGCGGCGAGCGCGCGTCATCGAGAAACCGGCGGGCCCGTATGTCGCCGAGCAGGACCTTGATCGAGCGGTTCAGCATGTAGCGGGTCATCATCCCACCGAGGAGGCCCAGCACCCCGACGGCGAGCACGGCAAACGCCAGGACGAAGTTGCGCGCCGTGGCCTGCCGCCGGTCGATGAAGCTCAAATCATGCACCAGCAGGGCGCGATAGGCCTGTCCGGCATCCGGGTTGACCGTGAACGACGACACCTCGATCAAACCGGAAGGAATACGAGTGACGGTCGAACCGTTGACCAGCGACGTGGTGGGCGAATCGCAGGTGACGTCGGCCGGGACGAGGTTCGTGGCGTAGACCCTGGCGCCGCTCGTATCGCAGATCAGGACGGCCAGCAGCCGCTCGTCACTGACGACTCGTTCGAGGTAGGCGTCCAGTCGCGCGGATTCCTTGCGCTCGAGCAGTCCGGCCAGCGGCTCCTCCATCGAGTTCATCACCAGCCGGGCCCGCAGTTCGATATCCGAGCGGAACCAGTCCGTCAGCATGTGCTCGATATACGGTACGCCGACGAAGGCGACGAGGCTCAGGGCTGCGGCGATCGGCAGGACGTAGCGGACGACGACCGATCGAATCATGACTCGGTCAGCGCGACATGGAACGCTGGCGCACGGCCGTCCCTGTCGCTGCCCGCGTACAGCGTCACGTGCGGGAACGGGATCTCGATGCCGGCGGCGTCGAAGGCGCCCTTCAGACGTTGCAGGTACTCACGCCGCACGTTCCATTGCTCGAGGGGACGGACCTTGAATCGCCCGCGCAGGACGATCGCGGATTCTTCCCAGCGCTCGACGCCCGCGACTTCGAACGCAGCGAGTATCCGGTCGGCAAAGGCTGCGTCCATAGCGATCTCGCCGGCAACTTTCCGCATGACATCCAGGGCAACATCAATCTTCTCGCGATAAGCGATGCCGACGTCCACGACCGCGTAGGCGTACCCACGGCTCATGTTCGTGACCGTCGAGATCAGGCCATTCGGTACGAAATGCACGTTGCCGTCGTAGTCACGCAGTTGCACGTAGCGCAGCGTCATGTCCTCCACGAGGCCGGTCTTGTCCGCGACCTGTACCACGTCGCCCTTGATGATCTGGTTCTCGATCAGCAGGAAAATGCCCGTGAAGTAGTCCTTTACGAGACTCTGCGCGCCGAATCCGATGGCCAGCCCGACGACGCCGGCGGCGCCCAGGATCGGCGCGACCGAGACGCCGCATTCGGCGAGCACGAGCACGCCGCCGACGAGACCGATGACGACGGTGGCAAGGTAACGGAATACGCGTCCGAGCGTTTCGGCGCGCCGCACCTCTTCCGTGCCTTTCATCCTTGCGGCAATACGCACGCGAAACGTGCGGATAAGCCGGGTCGCCATTGCCTGCACGATCCACGTTCCCGCCAGGATCAGCACGATTCGCAACGCCGTGGTAGCGGGGCCGTGCCAATCGTCGAAATAGTTGAACAAGGTGACGATGGAGTTCATCGGTCAGTCCCGTCCGCCGTCAAAGCGTGCTCTCCCACGGGCGGCTCAGGCGCAGTGCGCTGTTGATGATGCCGACCAGGCTGTAGGTCTGAGGAAAATTGCCCCACAGTTCACCGTTGACCGGAGCGATGTCTTCGGACAGCAGACCGACGCCGTTGCGGTACCGGAGCAGGCCGGTGAAGTGCTCGCGAGCCTCATCGACACGCCCGGCGGCCGCCAGGGCGTTGACGTACCAGAAGGCACAGGTCGCGAACGCGGTCTGTGGCGTTCCAAAATCGTCCTCGTGCCGATAGCGGAACAGGAGATCCCCGTCGCGAAGCTCCCGGCCGATCACGTCCAGGGTCGCAATGAATCGCGCATCGGTTGCCGGCAGCAAGCCGAGTTCCGGCAAGAGGAGCACCGACGCATCGAGGTCGTCGTCGCCGAAAGAAGCGACGAATGCACCGCGACGCTCGTTCCATGCGTGCTCGAGGATCCGCTCACGCATACCGCCCGCGATGTCGCGCCAGTGCTGTCCCCGTTCCGGCAGGCCCAGCCGACACGCGATGCGCGACATGCGATCGCAACCCGCCCAGGACATCACCGCCGAGAACGTGTGTACCCGCTCGCGCCCGCGGAACTCCCATGGACCGGCGTCCGGACGGTCGTAGACGAGCGCCGCCCGCTCACCCAGCCGCTCAAGTTGCTCGAACAATGCCCGGTCGCCACCGCGCGCCAGGCGATGGTCAAAGAAGAGTTGCGCGATGGCGAGGATGACCGCGCCGTAGACGTCATGCTGTGTCTGCAGCGCCGCCTGATTGCCGACTCGAACCGGGCCCATGCCACGATAGCCAGCCAGCGACTCGACGGTGCGTTCCTCGATATCATGACTTCCGGTCAGGCTGTAGACCGGCTGCAACTCGTGAACGGCCGATCCGGCCACGATGTGGTCGATGAAGTGCAGGTACGCTTCCATGGTGCGCGTCGCGCCGAGCCGGTTCAGGGCCTGGATTACGAAGTAGCTGTCCCGCAGCCAGCAGTAACGGTAGTCCCAGTTGCGCCCGCTCTCCGGTCCCTCCGGGATCGACGTGGTGAGCGCCGCAAGCACTGCGCCGGTGTCCTCGTAGGTGCATAGCTTGAGTGTGATCGCCGCGCGGATGACTTCCTCCTGCCAGTCGAACGGGATGGCCAGCGTGCGCACCCAGTCCTGCCAGTAGTTGCTTGTCTCAAGCAGGAAGGAATGCGCCAGCACCGAAGGGGTTTCCTCGATCGTCTGGTTGTGTCCAAGCACGAAGGTGAGCGGCTGGTCGACCACGATCGAGCCCTGGTCCGCCAGGGCGCTGAGCGAGGCGTCAGTCGTGACGCGGAACTCCAGGCCGTCCATCGCGAAGACGATGTGGTGGCTGCCGGCTCGCCCGCAGACGGCTTCGGCTCCGTAGCGGCGCGTCGGCCGCAGGCGAATTCGCACGACCGGCCGGCCCGCAACGGGTTCCACGATCCGTACCAGCATCATCGGGCGGAACATGCGGCCTCTCGTGCGATAGCGCGGGCAGAAGTCGCGGATGCGAAGCGACCCGCCGTGCGTATCGTGGAGGATCGTTTCGACCATGGCCGAGTTGCGCTGGTAGCTCTGTTCCGCTCGTACGAAATCCACCATGTCGACGGCGAAAACGCCTTCCGCAGCTGCACCCCCGTCCCTTGTCAGCAGCGCCGAGAAGACCGGATCGCCGTCGGGGCGAGGCAGGCACATCCAGACGATGCGGCCGACGTCGTCGATCAGCGCCGAGACCTCGCAGTTGCCGATCACGGCCAGCTCGAGGTTGGGCCGGCCCGGACTCACAGCGCCGGCACTCCGGCATCCGCCAGTTCTTCGAGAAAGACACGCACGTCACGCGGATCGGAAACCCGCAGCATCGCGGCAACGCGATCACCCACCGCCACCGATAACCCGCCGAGGCGCTCCACTTCTTCGAGCGCCTTCTCATCGGTCACGTCGTCCCCGATGAAAATGGGCCTGCGTCCCTTGAACGGCGTTTCTCCCAGGAACTCGCGAATCGCATCTGCCTTGTTGGCCCCTTTCAGCCGCAGCTCGACGACCATCCGGCCCTCGAGCAGCGCGAGCCGGCCGCCGAGAGAGCGCAGGATCCCGCGCGTTTCGCCACGGACCTGGCTCTCCAGATGGGGAGCCTGGCGGTAGTGCAGTGCCACGGACATGCCTTTGTCCTCGAGGATCGTGCCCGGCAGGCGGTCGGCGAGTTGTTTGAGTCTGTCGCGCGCCTGCGCAACAGTGGCGACATCAAAGCCGTTCTGGCTGTGCCAGCGCCCCTGCGAGTCGCGGCGCTCGAGCCCATGCACGCCCGCGGCTGCCCATCGATGCGGGCCGAAGAGCCGGTCGAGATCCACGATCGGGCGGCCGCTGACCAGCGCAACCGCTCCATCCAGGACGGTGCGTAGACGCGTGAGCAGATCCTGCAGGCCCGTATCGACCTGCACCGAGTCCGGGGTCTCCGCCATTTCGAGCAGCGTGCCGTCGACGTCAAGAAAGAGGCACCAAGACTGGTCGGAAATACGCCACTCCATCGTTCGGCTTCTATTGGTGCAACGGCACCAGGGTGGTGAGATCGGACGATCGCGGAGCAGTCTCGCCCGCGCTCGGGCAAGTGCTTCACGCTGATCGTCCGTCTCGAACAGGTATTCTATGGATGTTCGTTATCGACCTGTAGCGAAGAATCGTAATGTCATTGATGAGGCAATTTCACAAATGCCCCGCTCCCTTCCGCCACTCAATTCCCTCCGGACGTTTGAGGCAGCTGCCCGGCTTGGTAGTTTCTCGAAGGCTGCGCGCGAACTGAACGTGACGCCGGCTGCGGTCAGCCACCAGATTCGCGGGTTGGAGGAATACCTCGGCATCACGCTGTTCAGGCGCACCACCCGCCGCCTCGTCTTGACGGACCACGCGACGGCGGCCGCGGAGACCCTGCGCGAGGCGTTCGATCGCATCGGCCAGAGCGTCGAGACGCTGCGCTCCAGCGACCCGAGCGGCAAGAGCGGCGCACTGTCGATCAGCGTCACCCCTGCCTTTGCCACACGCTGGCTCGTACCGAGGCTCCCGCACTTTCAGAAGAGAAATCCTCGAATTCACCTGCGCATCGCCGCCAGTCCATCGCCTGTCGACTTCGACCAGGAAGATGTCGATGTCGCAGTTCGCATCGGCCGCGGCGGCTTCGCGGGCGTGGTCGCGATCAATCTCTTTCACGAATGGCTCGCGCCGGTCGCGAGCCCGGCTTTCCTGCGGCAGAATGTTCTGCGCAAGCCAGCCGACATCACCCGTGTTCCGATGCTGCACGACAACTCGATGCGGCGCGCTGGTCGCTCCAGAGCGTGGCAGGAATGGTTCAGGGTCGCAGGCGTCCCGCTCGCGGAAGCGCACCGGGGAACGCAATTCGACGACGGGCACCTCGCATTGCAGGCGGCGGCGGCCGGGGGCGGCGTGGCGCTCGGACGACTCGTCTATGCCGTCGATGATCTCGCGGCCAGACGGCTTCGCATCGCGATGCAACCGGTGATCGAGATGGACATCGCGTACCACCTGCTGATCCCGGAGTTGCGCAGGAACCTGCCGGCGGTGGTCGCCTTCCGGACCTGGATCGAAGCGGAAGCGGCTGATTTCCGGCGTGATTTCCAGAAACTGTTTCGCGCCACCAGGATCAGGGGCAGCAGCGCCCGGACACCAGTCCGGCTCGCGACTGCAGAATAAACCGGCGGACCGGCGTGGCGACCGACCTCAAGGGAGTGCCAGTTCGAGTCTGGCCCGGGGCACCAGGCGCCATCAGGCCCGACCCGGGCCTCCGCCGAGCACGCGTGCCGGCAGCAGCATGATCGAGCGCAGGAAGGCGAACACGCCGTCCACTGCGATGCCGAGCAACCTGAACGGCAGCGAAATCAGCCACACGAGCGGCCACAGCAGCACGGCCAGGATGGCGAGCGGCCAGCAGAAGACGAGCAGCAGCAGCCAGAGCAGGAACTTGAGCATCGACTTGTCCTCCACGCCTGCCAATCTACACGCAGTGCCGGGCTTCGCCCATGCGTTCATCGCACCCACTGCACGGCTCGGCATATCCTCGGGTGCAGCAGGCGCACTTCGCCTGGCCAGCCGGATTTTGGCCCGCGGCCACTGTTCGACTAAGCTCCGGCACACCGTCCAGCCGACGGCGCCGGAGCCCCCATGATCGAACTGCTGACAGCCGCGACCCCGAACGGCCACAAGGTTTCCATCGCGCTCGAAGAACTGGCGCTGCCCTACGAGATGCGGGTCATCGACTTCGCCAAGGGTGAGCAGCGGGAGCCCTGGTTCCTGCAGATCAATCCGAACGGTCGCATCCCCGCCATCGTCGATCACGGCCTGGGCGACTTCGCCGTGTTCGAGTCCGGCGCGATCCTGGTCTACCTGGCAGAGAAGACCGGCCAGCTGCTGCCGGCCGACGCGAAGGGCCGGTCGCTCGTGCTGCAGTGGCTGATGTTCCAGATGGGCGGCATCGGCCCGATGATGGGCCAGGCCAACGTCTTCTACCGCTACTTCCCGGAGAAGATCCAGCCGGCGATCGATCGTTACCACGCCGAGGTGAAGCGCCTGTTCACGGTGCTCGACGGCCGCCTGGCGCACAATGAGTTCCTGGCCGGGGACTACTCCATCGCGGACATCGCCAACTGGGCCTGGGTCCGCACCGCCAAGTGGTCGGGCGTGCCATTCGATGACCTGCCGCACCTGACGCGCTGGGTCAACCAGATCCGGCAGCGCCCCGCCGTGCAGGCCGGCATCCTGATGCCGCCCTCGAAGCTGAGCGGTTCCGAGGACGACGCCGAGAAAGCGCGCAAGTTCGTCGAGGAAGCCCGCAAGATGGTCGTGACGGGTGGACCCGCGCCCGACGCCGAATAGACCCGTCACGCACTGATCCACGAGTCGTCCCCAGGGAGACACGAGCATGAAACTCCACACCTCGCTGCGTGCGCCGAACCCGCGCCGCGTCGACATGTTCCTGATCGAGAAAGGCATCACCGGCATCGAGCGCGAGGTGTACGACCTCAATGCCGGCGAGCATCGCAGCGCGAAGTTCACGGCCATGAATCCGGTGGCGCGCGTGCCGGTGCTCGAACTCGACGACGGGCGATTCCTCGCCGAGTCACGCGCCATCTGCAGTTACCTCGAGAGCCTCTATCCGGAACCGAACCTGATGGGAGTCGACGCCGACGAGCGCGCCTTCATCGAGATGGCGGACCGTCAGGTCGAACTGACGCTGCTCGCGGCCGTCGCCAACCACGTGCGTCATACGCACCCGGGACTGCTGCCGCTCGAGAACCCGCAGTTCCCCGATTACGCGGCCGAACAGGGCAGGCGCATGGTCGCGGCCGCCGCGCTGTTCGATCAACTATTGTCCAGGCGACGCTGGATGGCGGGCGACCGGTTCACGATCGCCGACATCACCGCGTTCTGCGGCCTGGAGTTCGCGCGGCTCGTGAAGTTCCGTCCGGCCGACGCGGGGCTGAAGCACCTCGCCGACTGGCGGGAGCGCGTGGCAGAGCGTCCGAGCGCGAAACTCTGAGCCGCCCTGGTCCATGCCGAAATGTGATGGACCGGCGTTCTCCGCCGTGTCATCCCCCGCGTCATCCGGGGACCGGTTCAAATACCGCAGCCGTCCTGTAGCCCTCTGATTCTGCAGGCCTTACCATTGCCCGACGGTCGCCCCTCGGCGGCACGGGGGACTCTGGTGCATGGCCGCGACTGAACTCGACAGCGACTCGACCCTCGAGCGCATCCTGGCGGAACACGCCGGGATGGAAGGTCCCTTGCTGCCGATCCTGCACGCCGTGCAGGACGCGGTCGGGCACATCAGCGCCGCGCACGTGGCGCGCATCGCCAGGGCCCTCAACCTGTCGCGGGCCGAAGTCCACGGCGTCGTCAGTTTCTACCACTACTTCCGGCAGCACGAACCGGGCCGTCACGTCGTGCACGTGTGCCGCGCCGAGGCCTGCCAGGCCATGCGTGGCGAGCAAACCGAGCTGCACGCCAGGCGCGAGCTCGGCGTCGACTACGGCGGCACGAGCGCGGATGGCTTGTTCACGCTCGAGGCGGCCTATTGCCTGGGTAACTGTGCGGCCGCTCCGACGGTGATGATCGACGAAAAGCTCTACGGTCGCGTGACGCCCGAACGGCTCGCGGCAATCCTGGCCGAATGGCGCAACCGCTGATGACCGTACGCATCTACATTTCCCGCGATGCCGCCGCCCAGGCCCTGGGCGCGGATGAAACCACGGCGGCCCTGCAGCTCGCGGCCGCCGCGAAGGGCGCCTCGGTCACGGTCACTCGCGTCGGCTCGCGCGGCATGGTCTGGCTCGAGCCGCTGGTCGAAGTCGAAGACGCGGGCGGACAGCGCATCGCCTATGGCCCGGTCACGGCAGACGACGTACCCGAACTTGTGCGGGCAGGCTTGTTCGACGCCGCACCGCACCCGTTGCGCCTGGGCCGCGTCGAAGAACTGCCGTGGTTCGCAAAGCAGGAGCGGCTGACGTTCGCGCGTGTCGGCGTCATCGATCCCGTGAGCGTCGACGACTACGTCGCGCACGGTGGCTACGCTGGTCTGCAGCGCGCGCTCCGCATGACCGGCGCCGAGATCGTGCACGAAGTGCTGGAATCCGGCCTGCGCGGGCGCGGCGGCGCGGCGTTCCCGACCGGCATCAAGTGGCGCACGGTGCTCGAGCAACAGTCGCCGCAGAAGTACGTCGTCTGCAATGCGGACGAGGGTGACTCGGGCACGTTCTCGGACCGGATGCTGATGGAAGGCGATCCGCTCTGCCTGGTCGAAGGCATGACCATCGCGGGGATCGCGGTCGGCGCCACGAAGGGCTACATCTACCTGCGCTGCGAATACCCGCATGCGGGGCATGCCCTGCGCGAAGCCATCGGGGCGGCGCGTGCACGCGGCTATCTCGGCCCCGACGTCTGCGGCAGCGGCAAGGCCTTTGACCTTGAAGTACGGATGGGTGCCGGCGCTTACATCTGCGGCGAAGAAACCGCTCTGCTCGAAAGCCTCGAAGGCAAGCGGGCCGAGGTGCGCTACCGCCCGCCCCTGCCGGCGATCAAGGGCCTGTTCGGCCAGCCGACCATCATCAACAACGTCATCTCGCTCGGCTCGGTACCGGTCATTCTCGAGCGCGGTGCGGCGCACTACCGCGACTTCGGCATGGGTCGCTCGCGCGGCACGCTTCCGATCCAGCTCGCGGGCAACCTGAAGCGGGGCGGCCTGGTCGAGAAGGCGTTCGGCGTCACGCTGCGTGAGTTGCTCTACGACTTTGGCGGTGGCTCGGCCTCCGGTCGCCCGATCCGGGCCGTGCAGGTGGGCGGCCCGCTCGGCGCCTACCTGCCGGAATCGCAGTTCGACACTCCGCTCGATTACGAGGCATTCACCGCGATCGGGGCCCTGGTTGGCCACGGCGGCATCGTCGCCTTCGACGACACGGTCGACATGGCCCGCATGGCGCGCTATGCGATGGAGTTCTGCGCGGTCGAGTCCTGCGGCAAGTGCACGCCCTGCCGCATCGGTTCGACCCGCGGCGTGGAAGTCATCGACCGCATACTGCAGGGCATCGAGCAGCAGGGGAACCTTACCCAGCTCGAGGACCTCTGCGAAACGATGCAACACGGTTCACTGTGCGGCCTGGGTGGCATGACCCCGTTTCCGGTCATGAGTGCGATCAGGCATTTCCCCGGCGATTTTTCTCGCGACCGCTGAGGCACGAGGAGCTACTGGATGTTTGCGATCAATGCCAAGGACGCGGGTACGCCGGCGGCGGAGGGCGAGCCGGTCACCCTGTCGATCGACGGCGCCGAGGTCACCGTACCGGCGGGCACGTCGATCATGCGCGCGGCGGCGGCAGCGGGCGGTGCGATCCCGAAGCTCTGCGCCACCGACACGCTGAAGGCCTTCGGCTCCTGCCGCGTCTGCCTGGTCGAGGTCGAAGGGCAGCGCGGCTATCCGGCCTCCTGCACGACGCTGGTCGCACCCGGCATGAAGGTGAAGACCGAGAGCGAGAAGCTGCGGCAGCTGCGCAAGGGCGTCGTCGAACTCTACGTCTCCGACCATCCGCTCAACTGCAAGGGCTGTCCCGCCGATACGCACTGCGAGCTGCAGAACGTCGCCGCGGATCTCGGCGTGACGACGAGCCCGTACGGCTTCGAGGGCGCGAACCATCGGTCCGCCCCGTGCGACGACAGCAACCCGTATTTCCAGTTCGATCCGTCGCTCTGCATCGCCTGCTCGCGCTGTGTGCGCGCCTGTGACGAGGTCCAGGGCACGTTCGCGCTGACGATCGAAGGCCGCGGTTTCGGCTCGCGCGTGGTCGCGAGCCAGGACGAATCCTTCCTCGAGTCCGAGTGCGTCTCGTGCGGCGCCTGCGTCGAGTCCTGTCCGACCGCGGCGCTCAGCGAGAAGCCGCTCGCGATCATGGGCCGGCCGCAGAAGGCCGTCACGACCACCTGTGCCTACTGCGGCGTCGGCTGCTCGCTCGAAGCCGAGGTCAAGGGTGAGCAAGTGGTGCGCATGGTGCCGAGCCGCGACGGCAAGGCCAACCGCGGGCACGCCTGCGTCAAGGGCCGGTTCGCTTACGGCTACGCCACGCATGCCGACCGCATCACGACACCGATGATCCGCAAGCAGATCACCGATCCGTGGCAGCCCGTCAGCTGGGACGAGGCGTTCAAGTACGCCGCGTCCGAATTCCGCCGCATCCAGGGCCAGTACGGACGCGAGTCCGTTGGCGGCATCACCTCCTCCCGCTGCACCAACGAGGAATCGTTCCTGGTGCAGAAGCTCGTGCGCGCGGCACTGGGCACGAACAATGTCGACACGTGCGCGCGCGTGTGCCACTCCCCCACCGGCTACGGCCTCAAGCACACGCTCGGCGAATCGGCGGGTACGCAGGCGTTCGACTCGGTGATGAAGAGCGACGTGATCTTCGTCATCGGCGCCAACCCGACCGACGGCCATCCGGTGTTCGCGTCGCGCATGAAGCGGCGGCTGCGCGAGGGCGCGAGACTGATCGTCGCCGATCCGCGTGCCATCGACCTCGTGCATTCGCCGCACATCCAGGCGGACTTCCACCTGCCGCTGCGCCCCGGCACCAACGTCGCGCTGATCAACTCGATCGCGCACGTCGTCGTCACGGAGGGCCTCGTCAACGAGGCCTACGTCGCCGAACGCTGCGAGCCCGCTCCGTTCCAGAAGTGGCGCGACTTCGTGTCCCTGCCGCAGAACTCGCCCGAAGCGCTCGCCGAAGTCACGGGCGTCCCGGCTGAACTGGTGCGTGGCGCGGCCCGCCTCTACGCCACCGGCGGCAACGGGGCGATCTATTACGGGCTCGGCGTGACCGAGCACAGCCAGGGCAGCACGATGGTGCTAGGCATCGCCAACCTGGCGATGGCCACGGGCAACATCGGCCGCGAAGGCGTGGGCGTGAATCCGCTGCGCGGCCAGAACAACGTGCAGGGTTCGTGCGACATGGGTTCGTTCCCGCACGAGCTCGCCGGTTACCGGCACGTGTCGGACGCCACGACGAGGGCCCTGTTCGGCGCCGAATGGGGCGTGCAGATCGAGCCCGAACCCGGCCTGCGCATCCCGAACATGTTCGAAGCTGCGCTCGACGGCAGTTTCAAGGCGCTGTACGTGCAGGGCGAGGACATGGCGCAGTCCGACCCGAACACCCAGCACGTCACGGCCGCGCTGTCCGCGCTCGAGTGCCTCGTCGTGCAGGACCTGTTCCTGAACGAAACGGCCAAGTATGCGCACGTGTTCTTCCCGGGCTCGTCGTTCCTGGAAAAGGACGGCACCTTCACCAATGCGGAGCGCCGCATTTCGCGCGTGCGCAAGGTGATGCAGCCGCTCGCCGGGCTGGCCGACTGGGAGGCAACCGTCGGCTTCGCGCGCGCGCTGGGTTACGAGATGAATTACTCGCACCCGTCCGAGATCATGGACGAGATCGCACGCCTCACGCCCACGTTCACCGGCGTCTCGTACGAAAAGCTCGATCGCCTCGGCAGCATCCAGTGGCCCTGCAACGACGCGGCGCCCGACGGCACGCCGACGATGCACATCGGCCAGTTCGTCCGCGGCAAGGGCCGTTTCTACGTCACCGAGTACGTGCCGACCAGCGAGCGCGTCAACGTGCGCTTCCCGTTGATCCTGACGACGGGCCGCGTGCTCACGCAGTACAACGTGGGCGCACAGACGCGTCGCACGGCCAACAGCCAGTGGTACGAGGAAGACGTGCTCGAGATCCACCCGCAGGACGCGGAGGATCGCGGCATCGGCACCGGCGACTGGGTCGGCATCACGAGCCGCGCGGGCGAGACCGTGCTGCGGGCCGTGGTCACGGAGCGTGTGCAGCCGGGCGTGGTCTACACCACGTTCCACTTCCCGGATTCAGGCGCCAACGTCATCACCACCGAGAATTCGGACTGGGCGACCAACTGCCCCGAGTACAAGGTGACGGCCGTGCAGGCGGTCAAGGTGCAGCGGCCGTCCGACTGGCAGCGCCGCTTCCGCGAGCAGAACGAGCAGCAGCTGGGCCTGTTGCGGGGCGCGACGGCTGCGGCGCGCTCACGGCAATGATGCGGGAGCGCGCGCGATGAACGTCGCAAGCCTGGTGACGATGGCCAACCAGATCGCCGATTTCTTCGTCGCGGAGGCTGGCGCAGACGCGGCCCCGCAAGAGATCGCTGCGCACATCACCAGGTTCTGGGACCCGCGCATGCGCACGCAGATCATCGCGCACGCAGCGTCGGGTGGTGCCGGGCTCAGTCCAGCGGCGCTGGCTGCGGCGCGGGCTCTGAAGCCCCCGGCCGTGAAAACCGCCTCAGCGGCCGTCTAGACCCGAGAGGTTTGTGGCCGCCTGCAGCGTGTTGGCGAGCAGCATCGCGATCGTCATCGGTCCCACGCCGCCGGGCACGGGCGTGATCGCCGAAGCCACCTGTGCTGCCGGCAGGTAATCGACGTCCCCCACCAGCTTGTCGCCGACGCGGTTGATGCCGACGTCGATGACCACGGCGCCGGGCTTGACCCAGTCGCCTTTGACGAACTGCGGGATGCCGAGCGCGGCGACGAGGATGTCGGCTTCACGGCAGAACGCCCCGATGTCCCTGGTGCGGCTGTGGCACAACGTCACCGTCGCATCCGCGCCCTTCTGCACCAGCAGCGCCGCCATCGGCTTGCCGACGATGTCGCTGCGACCGATCACGACGGCGTGCTTGCCGGCGGTTTCGATGCCCGAGACCTTGAGCATCCGCATGACGCCGGCTGGCGTGCATGGCAGGAAGCGCGGCCGTCCCTGCTGCAGCAAACCGACGTTCTCGGGATGAAAGCCATCGACGTCCTTCGCGGGCAGGATCGCATCGAGGATCAGCGTCGTGTCGATGCCTTTCGGCAGCGGTAACTGCACGAGGATGCCGTGCACGCCGGAGTCCGCATTCAATGCCTGCACCAGAGCCAGCAGCTCGCCCTGGCCAGTGCTCGCCGGCAGGCGGTGCAGCGTGCTCTTGAAGCCCGCCTTCTCGCAGGCGATCTGCTTGTTGCGCACGTAGACGGCGCTGGCGGGATCTTCGCCGACCAGGACCGCCGCCAGGTGCGGAACCACGCCCGTGCGCGTCTTGAGCGCCAGGGCACCCGCGGCGGCTTCCGCCCGGGTCTGCTCAGCTATCTGCTTGCCGTCTATCACCATCGCCGTCATGAACTTGCTCCGCTCGAATTGCGTGGATCCCCGGGAGGATACAGAGGGCTGCCGTCACGCAGCCGGAAAAAGGGCGTCGTAGCCGGAGGTAGCGGCGTGTTGCCGAGGATCAGGTCGGCGCCCTTCTCCGCGACCATCATCGTCGGGGCATAGGTGTTGCCGTTGGGCACGTAGGGGAACGCACTCGCATCGACGACGCGCAGGCCGTCGAGGCCGTGAACCCGCATCGAGCCCGGATCGAGCACCGCATCGGGTCCCGCTCCCATCCTGGCCGTGCAGGTCGGGTGCAAGGCCGTTTCGGCATCGCGCCGCACCCAGTCGAGGATTTCCTCGTCCGATTCCACGCCCGGTCCCGGTGAGATCTCACCACCGTTGAATTCCGCCATGGCCGGCTGGTTGAGGATGCGCCGCGCGACACGGATCGCCTCGACCCACTCGCGGCGGTCCTGGTCAGTCGACAGGTAATTGAACACGAGCGCCGGGGGCTGGCGCGGATCGCTCGAGCGGATCTGCACCGAGCCGCGCGCGTCGGAATACATCGGTCCGACGTGCACCTGGTAACCGAGGCCCTCCGACGGCGAGGTGCCGTCGTACCGGATCGCCATCGGCAGGAAGTGGAACATCAGGTTCGGGTAGTCCACGTCGTCGTTGCTGCGGCAGAAGCCGCCGCCCTCGAAGTGATTGGTGGCACCGATGCCGGACCGCTTGAACAGCCACTCGGCGCCCACACCGAGCTTGCGGAACCAGGAAATGTGCGGATTGATCGCGACCGGTTGCCGGCACGCGAACTGCACGTACACCTCGAGGTGGTCCTGCAGGTTCGCGCCTACGCCAGGCAGGTCCGTGACCACCTGGATACCAAGCGACTGCAGCAGGCTCGCCGGGCCGACGCCGGACACCTGCAGCAGTTGCGGCGTGTTGATGGCACCGCCGCACAGGATCACTTCTCCGGCCCGTACTGTGCTCGTCCCGCGTCCGAAGCGGGTGTACTCCGCCCCCACGGCGCGCTTTCCTTCGAACAACACCCGCGTCGCACACGCAAGCGTGTGCACGGCCAGGTTCGGTCGATGCATCACGGGATGCAGGTAGGCACGGGCCGCGCTCAGGCGCCGCCCCCGGAACACGTTGCGATCGAACCTGGCAAAACCCTCCTGCCGGTAACCGTTCACGTCGTCGGTACGCGGGTAGCCGGCCTGCACGGCTGCGCGGAAGAACGCGTCGAACAGGGGATTGGTCGCGGGCCCGCGTTCGAGCACGAGCGGACCGTCCCCGCCGCGCCAGGCGTCAACACCCGCCGTGCAGGTTTCCATGCGCTTGAAGTACGGCAGGCAATGCGCATAACTCCACGCCTGCATGCCCGGATCGGCCGCCCAGCGCTCGAAGTCGAGCGGATTGCCGCGCTGGAAGATCATGCCGTTGATGCTGCTCGAGCCGCCGAGCACCTTGCCGCGCGCGTGGTAGACGCGGCGACCGTTCATGTGCGGCTCGGGCTCGCTCGAATACCGCCAGTCGTAAAGCGGGTTGCCGATCGGCATCGACAGCGCTGCCGGCATGTGGACCAGCGGATCCCAGATGAAATCGGAATGGCCGGCCTCCAGCACCAGCACCGACGTGCCCGGATCGACGCTCAGCCGGTTGGCCAGCGCGCATCCGGCGGACCCGCCGCCGACGATGACGAAATCGTAGTGACGCCTGCTCATGGGGTGGTCATGGTCGCTGTGCAAGGTCGCTCAAGCAAGCCGCGCACCCTGCCGGCGCAGTTCCGCCTGGACCTTGCCCAGGTCGATACGGTCGAACGGCTGGTCGTGCTGCAGCGAGATTGCCGCTGCCGCGCCCGCGCCCTGCCCGCTCACGGCGCAGCACATCATGTTGCGGACGGCCGCGTGCGACACCTTGTCGCCGCCGATGCTGCGGCCCGCAACCAGCAGGCCCTGCACGCCCTGCGGCACCAGCGAACGGTAAGGCACGTGGAAATACCGGCCCGTGGTCGGCAGGATCAGCAGGCCGTAGCCATCGATGAATTCGGGGAAGATGCCGATCGAATCGTCGAAGCGACCCTGCTCGCGCACGTCGGCGGCGGTCATGTTGTAGAGGGCGTCGATCTTGCGCGTGTCGCGGATACCCAGCGTCATGCCGAAGTTCCGGAGCTTGGCTCCCTCGCAGCCGGGCATGAAGTGCTTCAGCGCTTCGACCGCGTGCACCGCCTGGCGCCGGCCTTCCATCTCGCCGCGCGTCAGGTCGGACGGGTCGGTGCCATCGGCCGAGAGATGGATCAGGTTGAGGTAGGTCAGGTCGCCCTGGTCACTGACTGCACCCCAGGTGCCAGCAATGGTTGCGAGCGACGCCGGGATGATGCCCGCCTTTACAGCCTGCTTGAACGGCTTGCGCAGGAAGGGCGAGAACATCTCGTCCTCCTTGCCGGTCGTCTCGATCTGCCACTCGCCGCCGCCCTTCCAGTCGTTATAGGTCTGCGGATCGGCCTTCACGGCAGCGATGAAGCGCTGCTTGTTGACGCCGGTCATCGAGAACATGACCGAGACCGACATCATTTCCTCACGGGGCGTCTTGCGTACCTTCGCGCCTGCGCGGGCCGCGACGTCGGCATCGCCCGTGCCGTCGATCACGCGCTTTGCCAGGATGGCCTCGCGACCGGCCTTGCTCTCGGTGATGATGCCGCGGATCACACCGGCCTCGACGATCGGCGCGACGAAACTCCGGTGCAGCATCGGCTCGATGCCGGCTTCCTGCACCAGCACGTCCGCGACGTACTTGAACATCTCGGCGTCGAGCGCGTGGCTCAGGGACTGCGGCTCAGGGCTAGCGGCGCCCATGGCCCTGGCGCGGCTCTCGAACTCCGGGCCGATCCCCTCGCTGTCGACGGTGGCTTCGTGCCGGTACCAGGCAAACCCTTCGACGCCGACCTGCGTGATGTTGCCGCCGAAGCACCCGTACCGTTCGACGAGCGTGGTCTTGACGCCGGCGCGGGCAGCTGCCAGGGCCGCGGCCAGGCCGCCCGGCCCGCTGCCGACGACGAGCACGTCCGTCTCGTGGACGACGTCGATCTCTCGAGCGGGTTCGGTGATCTTGCGCATGCTCGTCTCGGTACAGTTCCTGGCGTTGACCCGCAGCCGTCAGCCCATGGCCGCGCCGGGACGCAGGCGCTGCTGCTCGGCCTTCCAGTCGATCGGCTTCACTTCGGGCACGATCACTAGCCAGGCCACCAGGCCGCACAGGGCGACCGCGCCCGAGACGATCGACGCCGAAGTGTAGTTGCCGGTGCTTTCCACGAGATATCCCGTGACGACAGGCGCTGTCATCCCTGCGACATTGCCGACGGCGTTCTGGATACCCATCCAGCGCCCCGTGGCGCGGGGTCCGGCAAAGGTCTGGGTGACCGAAGGATTGGAGGGGCTGTTGAAGCCGTCCATCACACCGGTCAACAGCAGGATCAGGGCCGCGGCGACGAGGCCGGTCACAATCGTACTGCCGATGAGGCACAGGCCCACGCCGGCACAACTCAGCGCCAGCGCCGTCTTGTACGCCCGGTTGAAGCTGGCACCGCGACGGACCCAACGGTCGAGCATGTACCCTACCAGCAGGATGCTCGCGCCGTCGGCGACGTAAAACGCGGTCGTCGCGTACGTCATCAGCTCGAGCGTGAGCCCCCGTTCCTTGACGAGGTACAACGGCAGCCACGAGAAGACGAAATAGAACGCGTAGTTGGAGCAGAACGTGCCCAGCACGCCGCCCCACAGCGCTCGCTGCCGCAGGATGACGCTGTACGACGGGTTGTCATCCGGCTCGGCCGCCGCCGTCGTGGCGACCAAGGACGCCTGGCTCGCCCGCTCGGCTCGCATGCGGCGACGCCAGAAGAACAGCCAGGTCAGCGAAGTACCTCCCATCACGACGAACATTGCGCGCCAGCCGAAGTGCAGCATGATCATGCCGCCCAGCAGCGTGCCGATGGCCGGGCCGAGCACGGCGCCGAACTGCATGGTCGCAGTGGCGAGGGCTCGTTGGGTCGGCGGCACGTTGCGGACCAGCAGGCTCAGCGCACTCGGGTAGAACGTGGCTTCGCCAGCGCCCATCAGCAGGCGCAGCACGACCAGCGACGCCAGGCCCCAGACCAGGCCGGTCGCGGCCGTGGAGAGACTCCAGAGTGCAAAGCCGCCGGCCAGGACGATGGCCGGCCCGATGCGATCGGCCAGCCAGCCCATGACCGGCTGCAGCGGCGCGTAGGCCCAGTAGAACACCGCGAGCACCCAGCCGATCTCGCTCGGCGAGAGCTTCAGTTCGTCCTGCAGCAACGGCGCGGCCGTGGCGATCGCGCCGCGGTCGATGTAGTTGATCATCAGCGCGAGCGACAGCATGACCACGAGGCCGGCCGGCGCGCGCCCGAGCAAGGACGAATTCTGTGGCATGTCTACCTGGCTCCCCCGCGTGGCCACCGAGTGTAACGGCATCGGATCGCCGCGCCATTGAATGAATTTGTCCATTTTGAAAGAACGGACTTGCGGCAGAATTGACCCGTGCCCCGCGGCCATCCGCGGGTTTGAACAGGTGACCAGAGCATGAGCAGCAAGTTGGCCGTCGTGACGGGTGCCGCGCAGGGTGTCGGTTTCGAGACGTCGCAACTCCTTGCGACCCTCGGCTACCAGGTGGTGATGACGGACGTGCAGCCGCTCGACGGCCCGGTCGCCTGCGTGCGGGCCGGGGGTGGCAAGGTCGAGGGAATCGTAGGCGACGTTTCTTCCGAGGCGTTCGTCGAATCCCTCGCGTCCCGGTTGGCCGACGCGCATGGCGCCGCGGACGTGCTCGTCAACAACGCGGGCATCAGCATGATCCAGCCCGCGGAGGACACGACAGCCGAACAGTGGCAGCGCGTGATGAACGTGAACCTGCTCGGCCCCTTCCTGCTCTGCAGGCACTTCGGGCGGCAGATGCTCGAGCGGCGGTCCGGCAGCATCGTCAACGTGGCATCCGTAGCAGGGTTGGGCGGCGTGATTCATCGTGCGGCGTACAACGCCTCCAAGCACGGCCTGATCGGTCTCACGCGCACGCTGGCCGGGGAATGGGGCGGCCGCGGCGTTCGCGTCAATGCCGTTTGTCCCGGCTGGATCAAGACCGAGATGGACATCAAGGACATGGGCAGCGGCGCGTACACCGACGACGACATCATCGACCGCGTGCCGATGGCCCGCTTCGCGCGTCCCGCCGACGTGGCCGCGGTCATCGCGTTCCTCGCGGACAGCCAGTCCAGCGCGTTCGTGAACGGCGTCAGCCTGCCCGTGGACGGCGGCTGGACCGGCGACGCGAGCTGGGATGCGCTGCGCAGGAAGACCCGCGGCTGATCCGGCATCGACGCGGAACCGATCGACCTTCCGGCAGGGGTGGCACGCATGGCTCGATTCACGGCACGGCGCGTCTTGTGCGCGCTCCTCGGCAGCACAGTCTGCGCGGCAGCCTCCCTGGCACCTGCGCAGGCAACGGCCTCTGCCGGCAACGCGACGCTGCTCGTGCAGACCAGCGAAGGCAGAGTCCACGGCATTGCCGGCCGGGGCGTACGCGAGTTCAAGGGCATTCCTTTCGCCGCACCGCCGGTTGGCGAGCTGCGCTTCGAGCCCCCTGCCCCGGTGCAACCCTGGCAGGGCGTGCTGGCGGCGACGGCGATGCGCGACGCGTGCCCACAGGCCCGGCGGTTCAACCTCACCGAGGAAAGCAACGTCGAGGACTGCCTGCACCTCAACGTCTCCGTGCCCACGACACCACACCGAGGCGCGCGGCCGGTGCTGGTCTGGTTCTACGGCGGTGCGTTCGTCGGCGGCTCGACCCGGCTCTACCCGATCGATTTCCTCGCGCGTGAAGGCGACATGGTGGTCGTCTCGGTCAACTATCGACTCGGTCCGCTAGGCTTCATGGCGCACCCGGCGTTCGGCGCCGAGGCCAACGGGGGTTACGCGCTCGAAGACCAGCGTGCCGCGCTGCGCTGGGTCCAGCGCAACATCGCGGCCTTTGGCGGCGACCCTGGCAACGTCACGATCGGCGGGGTCTCGGCCGGCGCGGCCAGCGTGTGCATGCACCTGATCTCGCCGGAACGCACGTCGGGCCTGTTCCACAAGGCGATCATCCAGAGCGCCGGTTGCACGTTCACCATGCGCAGCGTCGACGAAGGCGTGAAAACGGGCCTTGCCGTCGCGCACATCGTGGGTTGCGACGACCCGAAGACGGCGCTGCAGTGCCTGCGCAGCCGGCCTGTGAAGGAGTTGGTCGACGCCGGTACAGTGGTCGCCGGCGCCGATTATCTCGCGTTCGCACCGATCTACGGCAACGGCACGGTGCCGCGGCCGGGTTCGGAAGCGCTGGGCAGCGGCAATTTCGTACGCGTACCGATCCTGAACGGCGGTGCCAGCAACGAAATGCGCCTCTACGTCGGTTACGAAGTCGAAGCCGGCGGCAGGATCACGCTCGACAACTACAAGGAGCGTCTGCGCGCGTTGTACGGCGACAACGCCGACACCGTGTTTGCGGCCTACCCTGCCGATCGCTATTCGTCCGTTCCCACGGCGCTTGGCAGCGCCATGTCGGACTTCATGCCGGGGGGTGGCTTGAACAGCTGCCTGTTCCTGCGCACGGCGTGGCTCGCATCACGCTGGGTGCCGGTGTACCAGTACGAATTCGCCGACGACGCCGCGCCGCCCGTCATGAACGATCCCGGGATCGAGCTCGGGGCCGTGCACACGTCCGAGATGCCGTATCAATTCCCCGGCTTCTCCAACACGAGCATGCTCGATGGTCCGCCGCTCGCAGCGCCGCAGCAGGAATTGTCGCGGCAGATGGTCGCGTACTGGAGCAGCTTCATACACAGTGGCCGTCCGGCGGGTGCCGGCTTGCCCGAGTGGAAGCCCTTCGAGCCGTCGCGGGAGGCACTCAAGCTCAAGCCGGGCGCTGTCGGGATGTTCGATGCCTCCGCCGCGCACCAGTGCCCGATGTGGGAGCGGCTCTACCCGGACGAACTCTCGCGCTGAGGAACTGCTAAACCTGCGGGACCGGCGTGCCCAGGCCGCCCAGCCAGTCCATGAAGGCCTTCACGCGTTCGGTGGCATAGGCGTCCTCGCGGCAGATCGCGCCCCAGGCGCCCGGGCACGTCACCTGGTGCTGCACAGGTTGCACCAGGCGGCCTGCGGCCAGGTCGTCCTCGGCGTAGGGCCCGTTCACCAGCGCAACGCCGCGACCTTCCAGAGCGATTTCGAGCGCCACGGCGAGCGTGTCGACGACGATCGCTGGTCGTGTCAGATATTGCAGCTGCGCCGCCTCGAACCAGATGTCCCAGTTGTGCTGCTCCGAGTAGATCTCGACCAGCGGCAGTCCGAGCAACTTCGCCGCCGTTGGCGCTGGGCCGAGCGTGGCCGCAAGCGCCGGACTGCAGACGGGCTTCAGCGTGTATTCGAACAGCGGCACCCAGCGATACTCCGGGCCCGGTGCCTCCGGGCAGTACACGAGCCCGACGTCGGCGCTCGATTCGTCGAAGTCCCACTCGAACGCGCAGGTGCTGAGCTGCAGCCGCACGTCCGGATGCCGCGCCACGAAATCCGGCAGCTTGCGTGCGAGCCAGCGGATCGAAGCGGTGACGTAGGTCTGCACCCGCAGCGGTGTGCCGGCGCGCGTGCGGCGAACGGTCTCGGCGCCCTCGATCAGCATCTCGAGCGCGGCGCGCACGTGCTGGTAGAGCAACCTGCCCTCGGCGGTCGGCACCAGCGAGCGTCCGGTACGGGAGAAGAGCGGTACGCCCAGGTCCTGCTCGAGCACCTGGATCTGGTAGCTCACGGCCGGGTGCGTCAGGCAGAGTTCCTCGGCTGCCTCGCGCACGCTTTCGCGCCGCGTCGTGGCCTCGAAGCCCTTGAGGGCATTCAGTGGCGGCAGCTTCCGCAGGTCGATCTTGTTGCGCAAACGGTTCTCCGGTTCAGGGCACCAGCACGATCTTGCCTGTCTGCGCCTTGCCGAGGAAGTCGGATTGCGCCAGCGCGATGTCCGCGAACGGATAGACCGCGCGAATCACCGGCTGCAGCGCACCGGTCTGGATCAGGTCCACCAGGCGAGCGAACACAGCCGGTGACGTCACAGTGCATCCCAGCAGGCTCAGGTCCTTGAGATAGAGCGTGCGCAGGTCGAGCGGCACGACGGGCCCCGCGATGGCTCCCGCGACAGCGTAGCGCCCGCCGCGCTTCAGCACGTCCAGCAGGCCGCCGAATCCGGCGCCACCGACCACGTCGACGACGACGTCCACCGATTCGCGACCCAGCGCCTCGACGACATTCATGTCGCGCTCGATGACCTGCTGCGCGCCCAGCGCGCGGACGTCCGGCCCCTTGTCGCGCGTGGTCACGGCAACGACGCGAGCGCCGCGCAGTCGTGCCAACTGCACGACCGCCGAGCCGACCCCGCCCGACGCACCCGTGACGAGTACGCTCTCGCCCTCCACGACGTGCGCGCGGGTGAGCAGGTTCTCGGCCGTGCCGTAGGCGCACGGGAACGAAGCCAGTTCGACGTCCGTCATCGTGCTCTCGATCCGGGACGCATTGCCGGCCGGCACGGTGACGAACTCGGCAAACCCCCCGTCGCACTCCAGCCCGACGTAGCCGACGTTCTCCAGTGATCCATCCGCCGGACGCAGCACGGGATCGATCAGCACGCGTTCCCCGATCCTCGCCTCCACAACGCCGGCGCCGACCGCGACGATCCGTCCGCACACGTCGGTGCCCTGGATGCGCGGGAAGACGAACGGGTTGCCGGCCCAGCCACCGTCCTTCGCGTCGCTCGCCGTGTGCACCGCGGCCTCGCCGGTCGCCGTCGCAACGGACTTTGAATACCAGCCGATCCGCGTGTTGACGTCGGTATTGTTCACCGCTGCGGCGCCGACCCTGATCAGCACCTCGCCCGCCGCGGGCGTCGGCACGGGCACATCGCTTCGACACTCGAGTTGCTCGAGGCCGCCGTGACCCTTGAGCAGGACGGCTTTCATGGTGCGTGGAATCATGGCGTGGCCTGTTGTCGCGGCACGAGGCTATTCCCAACCCGCGCGCTGGTACCCCTCGTCGGGAATCACGTAGTAGTCGCCCTTGTCGGCGCAGAAGATATGGCCTTCGGTGATGAGGCCGGTGGGCCCGTCGAACACGCCGGTCGCAATCGAAATGCGCCCCGGGTTCGCGTCCGCCTGCCAGAACAGCGTCGACCCGCACTGCGCGCAGAACGCTCGTCGCGCAGTGTTCGAAGCGCGATACCAGCGCACGTGCTCGCCCTGCCGCAGCCTGAAATCGCTGATCGCAGCGCTCGTGGCCGACAGGTAGTGCCCGGTCTGCTTGCGACACTGCGTGCAGTGGCAGGCAATCGAGTTGCGCAGCGGACCGTGCACTTCGAAAACGGTCTCGCCACAGAGACAGGAGCCGCGATGAACCGTGGTCACGCCGTCTTCCTCGTCCGTGACTTAGTCTTCGTGCCAGGCATGACGAACAGGTCGGCGAGCTGCTCGATCATCGCGTTGCCAAGCTGCTCGACGTCCGCGATCGCGACCGCCCGCTGGTAGAAGTCCGTCACGTCGTGGCCGATGCCGATCGCAACCAGCTCCACGGGCGAGCGGGTCTCGATCCACTTCACGACGTTGCGCAGGTGCTGTTCCAGGTAGCCCCCGGGATTCGCCGAGAGCGTAGCCTCGCACAGCGGCACGCCGTCGGATATCACCATCAGGATCCGGCGCTGCTCGCTGCGGCGCAGCAGGCGTTCGTGCGCCCAGAGCAGGGCTTCGCCATCGACGTTGTCCTTGAGCAGGTCTTCCTTGAGCATCACGCCGAGGTGCCTGCGGGCGCGCCGATACGGCACATCCGCCGGCTTGTAGACGATGTAACGCAGGTCCGTCAGGCGACCCGGCGCGGCAGGACGGCCGGCCCCGAGCCAGTCCTCGCGCGACTGCCCGCCGCTCCACTGCTGCGTGGTGAACCCGAGAATCTCGACCTTGACGCCGCAGCGCTCGAGCGTGCGTGCGAGGACGTCCGCGCAGAGCGCCGCAACCAGGATGGGCCGGCCGCGCATCGAACCCGAGTTGTCGAGCAGGACGGTGACGACCGTGTCCTTGAAATCGGTGTCGGATTCCTCGCGAAACGCGAGGGGAGCCAGCGGATCGGTGACGACGCGCGCGAGGCGGGCCGGGTCGAGCGTGCCCTCCTCCAGGTCGAACTGCCAGCGCCGCGTCTTCCTGGCGAGCAGCAGGCGTTCGAGCTTGATCGCGAGCCGCGCGACGGCCGGCTGCAACGCACGCGATTCGCGGTCGAGGTTACCGCGCAACCGGCCGACCTCGTCGTCCGTGCACAACTCCGCCGCGCCCACGACCTCGTCGTGCGCCGTTGTGTAGACCCGGTAATGCCGGTTCGGATGATCCGAATCGTCGGACATCGGCTCGCGCTGCATGCGCTCACCCGAGGGCTCGGCTTCCGGCTTGCGCTCGGGCTCGTCCGGCGCGTTGAGTCGCGAGCCCACGACTTCGCCCGCCTCGAGTTCGGGCGCGTCCTGGTCCATTGCACCGGCCTGCTTCTTGACCGCTCCAAGCGGGTCGGCACCGGCGTCATCACCGGGAACGACGGCTTCGATCGTCTTGATCGCAGACCTGCGCCGTTCGGCGGCCGCACCGAGTTCGTGGCCCAGGTCGAGGTCCTCGACGAGGTCATGGACTGCGAATGCATATTGCTGCTGGTCGTCCACGCTGGCCGCGAGCGACTCGAGGCCCTGCCCGGCGCGCTTACGCAGGTCGTCCCGCCAGCGCAGCATGAGTTCGGCTGCCGCGGGCGGCGACGGCAGACCCGTGAGCTTTTCGCGGACCAGCAGGGCCAGGGCCTGCGCCATCGGCGAGGGACGTGCGCCGAACGGCGTCGAGCCCGTCTTGCGCGTCAACTGCTCGACCAGCGCCGCCGTGAGGTTCTGCGCCACCCCCGCCAGCGCATTGCTGCCCAGTGACTGGCAGCGCATGTCTTCGACGGCGTCGAAGATTTCCCGCGCGCGGTGGCCGGTGGGCCGGAACCGGGCATGCAGCACCGGGTCGTGATACGCGCTGCGCAGTGCCAGGTGATCGGCATGACCACGAACGCGGGCCGCATCGGCTGCGGAGAGCGGCCATTTCACGGGCGGCAGGCGCACCGAATTCGCGGACTGGCCGGGCAGGCTCGGCCCGAACGTCACGTCGAGCTCTTTCGCGCCCGCCAGCGCGCGCGTGGCCTGCACCAGCGCACGCTCGCCGCGCTCTGCGGGAGCGAGCGGCGCCTGGTGTGCCCGGTTGCTCAAACGACCTTCACGCGGGTGATCGCCTCCGGCAACTCGGCGGCGAACGCACGCTGGTAGAACTCGGCGACGGTCGGGCGTTCGAGTTCGTCGCACTTGTTGAGGAAGGTGACGCGGAACGCGAGACCGATGTCGCCGAAGATCTGCGCGTTTTCGGCCCACGCGATGACCGTGCGCGGACTCATCACGGTGGAGAGGTCGCCGTTCATGAAGCCGTTGCGCGTCATGTCGGCCACGCGGACCATGGCCATGATCGTGCGCCGCCCCTCGTCCGTGTCGTATGCGGGCGTCTTGGCCAGCACGATCGCCGCTTCGGCGTCGTGGTCGAGGTAGTTGAGCGTGGTGACGATCGACCAGCGGTCCATCTGGCCCTGGTTGATCTGCTGCGTGCCGTGGTACAGGCCGCTGGTGTCGCCGAGACCGATCGTATTGCTGGTCGCAAACAGGCGGAAGAACGGGTGCGGGCTGATGATGCGGTTCTGGTCGAGCAGCGTCAGCTTGCCGCTCGCTTCGAGCACACGCTGGATCACGAACATCACGTCCGGGCGGCCCGCGTCGTATTCGTCGAACACGAGTGCGATCGGGCGCTGCAGCGCCCACGGCAGCAGGCCTTCACGGAATTCCGTGACCTGCCGGCCGTCCCTGACCACGATCGCGTCGCGGCCCACCAGGTCGATGCGGCTTACGTGGCCGTCGAGGTTGATGCGGATCAGCGGCCAGTTGAGCCGCGCGGCCACCTGCTCGATGTGGGTCGACTTACCCGTGCCATGGTAACCCTGCACCATCACACGCCGGTTGTGGCGGAATCCCGCGAGGATCGCCAGCGTCGTGTCGGGATCGAAACGGTAGCTGTCGTCGCGGTCGGGCACGTATTCGGTGTGCTGCGAAAACGCCGGCACCATCATGTCGCTGTCGACGCCGAAGTCGCGCGCCGGGATCTCGCAGTCCGGCCGCAGGGGCACGAGGTCGTCGGAAGCCGTCATGTCACGAACCCAGGTGAATCCACGCCGACTTCACCTGCGTGTAGCTCAACAGGCCCTCGAGGCACTTGTCGCCGCCCTGCCCGGATTGCTTGTGGCCGAGGAAGGGGGACGTCGGGTCGCCGTGGTCGAAGCAGTTGACGTAGGTCGTGCCGGCCTCGAGCCCGCGCACGGCTTCGTGCGCCGAGCGCAGGTTGCTGGTCCAGACCGAACCGGCAAGGCCATAGATCGTGTCGTTGGCGATGCGCAGCGCATCGTGCAGGCCGTCCACCTCGATCAGTGCCGCGACCGGCCCGAAGATCTCCTCCTGTGCGATCGTCATGCGGTTGTCGACGTGGGTGAACAACGCCGGGTTCACGTAATAGCCCGGCCTGTCCGGCACGTCGCCGCCGAACTCGAGCCTGGCGCCCTCTTCACGGCCCCTGGCGATGTATCCCAGCACGCGCTCGTGCTGCTTCTTCGTAACCAGCGGCCCCATGTTCGTCTCGGGATCGAGCGGATCGCCGGCGACGTACGCTTTCTGCCCGCGCTCGATGAAGCGGGCCGTGAATTCCTTCACGATGCTCTTGTCGACGAGCAGGCGCGAACCCGCGCTGCAGACTTCACCCATCACGCCGAAGACACCATTGATGGCATAGGTGACCGCGCGATCCATGTCTTCGAGATCGGCGAGGAAGATCTGCGGCGACTTGCCCCCGCATTCGAGGCTCACGCGCTTCATGTTCGACTGGCCGGCGTAGACGAGCATCTTCTTGCCGGTCACCGTCGAGCCGGTGAACGAGATCTTGGCGACGTCGTTGTGCAGCGCGAGCGGTGCGCCCGCATCGGCGCCGAAGCCGTTGACCACGTTGAGCACGCCAGGAGGAGCGCCGGCTTCGACGAAGAGTTCGGCCAGCAGCAGGGCCGACAACGGCGCTTGCTCGGCGGGCTTCAGCACCACGGAGTTGCCGGCGGCGAGTGCCGGGGCAATCTTCCATGCGATCTGCATCAGCGGGTAGTTCCACGGCGTGATGCAGCCCACGACGCCGAGCGGTTCGCGCAACGTGTAATGGAAGGCATCGACCGCCGTCGCGGTGACCGTCCCTTCCACCTTGTCGGAGAGCTCCGCGAAGTAGCGGAACGTCAGGGCAGACTGCGGTACATCCACGGCCACCATGTCCCGCACTGGCTTGCCCATGCAGAGCGAGTCGAGCAGCGTGAAGCGCGCAGTATGCTTCTCGATCAGGGCCGCCAGACGATTGAGTACGTCGAGACGATCGCGGGGCGCCATCCGGCGCCACGTGCCTTCCCGGAACGCACGCTGCCCGCTGGCGACCGCGACGTCGATATCCGTCGCGTCGCCGGCGGCGACCTCGCACAGTGGCTCGGTCGTGGCCGGGTTGACGACGGTGAACCGCCCGGCCCGGCCCGCAACGTGTTCGCCGTGAATGAAGTGGCCGGTCGGATAGCGCAGTTCGGCGGCCAGGCGATGCCAGTCGGCGCGGTTTTGCGGAACGGACATGGGAGACCTCGGGAAAGCAGGGGTCGAAGGATGCGGCAACCGGTCTGCAAGTTTAACGATTTCGGCGTCTTCGCGGCCGGTCACGTGGGTTGTTTCGCAGCGACTGCTTTTCCCGGTTGGTAGATAAAACTTTAGGCGACCGGCCGCGTTTTTGTGCGAGGCTTGCGGGCGTCCGGACAGGTTCCCTGCCCGGCGCCGCAACCTACGGAGTGGCACGTGACCGATACCCCGACCCCGGCTCGCCGGCCGTCCGGGCGCGACGCCCGCAGGGCGCAGCGCGCGGGCCCCCTGCCAGACCATCTCCGCCCCGTGAAGCCCGGCATGGAATCCGGGCGTTACCAGCCCCTGTCACCGGAGGACGTCCAGAAGATCCACCGGACGGCCCTGCGGCTGCTGTCCGAGGTCGGCCTGGCCGACGCGCCTGAAAGCGGCGTCGAGTACCTGACCCGTGCCGGCTGCACGCTGAACGACAACGGCCGGCTGCTGTTCCCCGCCGCGCTGATCGAAGACACTCTGGCCAAGGCGGCCCGGCACTTCGTGCTGCACGGGCAGGATCCGCGTTACGACCTCGAACCCTGGGGCAAGCGCAGCTACTTCGGCACGGCCGGCGCGGCCGTCAACATGGTCGATCCTCGCACCGGTTACCGCGAATCGACGATCAAGGACCTGTTCGACATCGGTCGCATCGTCGACGTGATGGAGCACATCCACTTCTTCCAGCGCGCAGTCGTGCCGCGCGACATCCCGGACCCGTTCGAGATGGACTTCAACACCTGCTACGCCGCCGTGTCGTCGACGACGAAGCACGTCGGCAGCAGCTGGGTGCAGCCGGAGCACGTCGAGGCCTCCCTCGAGATGCTGCACCTGATCGCGGGCGGCGAGCAGCAGTGGCGCGAGCGTCCGTTCGTGAGCCAGTCAAACTGTTTCGTCGTGCCGCCGATGAAGTTCGCGACCGATGCCTGCAAGTGCCTCGAAGTCGCAGTCCGTGGCGGTATGCCGGTGCTGCTGCTCTCGGCCGGCCAGGCCGGCGCGACCGCACCCGCGGCTCTTGCGGGCGCACTGGCCCAGGAAGTGGCGGAAGTCCTGGCGGGCCTCGTCTACGTCAACGCCATCAAGCCGGGCCACCCGGCAATCTTCGGTACCTGGTGTTTCGTGTCCGACCTGCGCACCGGCGCGATGTCGGGCGGCAGCCCCGAGCAGGCGCTGCTCTCCGCCGCGGCGGGCCAGATGGCGCACTTCTATGACCTGACGGGCGGCACGGCGTCCGGCATGACTGACTCGAAACTGCCCGACGGCCAGGCGGGCGCCGAGAAAGCGCTGAACCACGCCCTGGTCGGCAATGCGGGCGCGAACATGATCTACGAGTCGGCCGGCATGCATGCAAGCCTGCTCGGCTTCTCGCTCGAGAGCCTGGTGATCGACAACGACATCATCGGCGCCACGCAGCGCACGATCAAAGGCATCGAAGTGAACGACGAGCGCTTGTCCTTCGAGACGATCAAGGACGTGTGCCTCAATGGTCCGGGTCACTTCCTCGGCAGCGACCAGACCTTGCAGCTGATGCAGACCGAATACCTCTACCCCGGCGTCGGCGACCGCAAGAGCCCCAACGAATGGAACGAGCAGGGTGCGCTCGACGTTGCGCAGCGCGCGATGGCCAAGGTCGAGGAAATCCTCGGCCACCACTTTCCTTCACATGTCACCGAAGCCGTCGATGCCGAAATCCGCCGTCGCTTCCCGGTGAAGCTCGACCGGGCGCACATGCTGCCACCGGCTGGATCGGCGGCCACGCGACGAGTCGGCTCGCGCTGATCGGGGGCCGGGACCGATGGCACTTCCGGGACACGCGAACGTCGTCATCGTCGGGGGCGGCATCGCCGGGTGCTCGATTGCCTACCACCTGACTCGGATCGGCATCACCGACGTGGTGCTGCTCGAGCGCAAGCAACTCACCTGCGGCACCACCTGGCATGCCGCCGGGCTGGTGGGCCAGTTGCGAGCGACGCGCAACCTTACCGAGCTCGCCAAGTACACGGCGGACCTCTATCACTCGCTCGAGGCGGAGACGGGCCAGGCGACCGGGTTCAAGCAGAATGGCTCCATCAGTGTGGCCAAGACGGCCGCACGGCTGGAGGAGCTGAAACGCGGCGCGTCGATGGGCAAGACCTTCGGCCTTCGCATCGACGAGCTCACGCCTGGCGAGATCAAGGAACGCTGGCCGTTGCTCGAAGTCGGCGACGTGGTCGGCGGCATCTTCCTGCCCAAGGACGGCCAGACCAATCCGATCGACACGACCCAGGCGCTGGCCAAGGGTGCGAAACAGCGCGGCGCGAAAATCTTCGAGAACACCAAGGTCGAACGCATCCGCGTCGAGCAGGGTCGCGCCGTCGGTGTCGAAACCGAATCGGGCTACATCGCAGCGGACACCGTGGTGCTTTGCGCCGGCATGTGGTCGCACCGCCTGGCGGCCGACATCAACGTGGCCTTGCCGCTGCACGCCGCGGAGCACTTCTACATCGTCACCGAGCCCATCGACGGCCTGCCCGGCAACCTGCCCGTCCTGCGCGTGCAGGACGAATGCGCTTACTACAAGGAAGACGCGGGCAAGCTGCTCATGGGGTGTTTCGAACCCGTGGCGAAGCCATGGGGCATGCAGGGCATTCCCGAGAGCTTCTGCTTCGACTCGTTGCCAGAAGACTACGATCACTTCGAGCCGATCCTCGAAGCCGCGGTGCGACGCGTACCGGCACTGGGCGCCGCGGGCATCGCCCTGTTCTTCAACGGCCCCGAGAGTTTCACGCCGGACGACCGCTATCACATCGGCGAGGCGCCCGAAGTCCGCGACCTGTTCGTGGCCACCGGGTTCAACTCCGTCGGTATCGCTGCCAGTGGCGGCGTCGGCAAGGTCGTTGCCGACTGGATTCGCGACCGCCGCCCGCCGCTGGACCTCGCTGACGTCGACATCCGACGCGTGGTCCCGTTCCAGGCCAACCAGCGCTACCTGCGCGATCGCACGACCGAAACGCTCGGACTGCTGTACGCGATGCACTGGCCGTACTACCAGTACGCCACCGCGCGTGGCGTGCGCCGCACGCCGCTGCACGATCGACTGGTCGCCGCGGGTGCCTGCATGGGCGAGACCGCCGGCTGGGAGCGTCCCAACTGGTATTCGACGCCGGGCTCGAGCCCGTGCTACGAGTACTCCTACGGCCGGCAGAACTGGTTTGATGCCTGCCGCGCAGAATGCGAGGCGGTCCGTGACGCCGTCGCGCTGTTCGACCAGACGTGCTTCGCCAAGTTCATCGTGCAGGGCCGCGACGCCTGCGCGGTGCTGAACAGGCTGTCGACTGCGAACGTCGACGTGCCGCCGGGACGCATCGTCTACACGCAGTGGCTCAACGACCGGGCCGGCATCGAAGCCGACCTGACGATCACTCGTCTCGCGGAACGCGAGTACATGGTCGTGACCTCGGCGATCTGCCAGACGCGCGACCTGGCGTGGCTGCACCGGGCGATCGAGGCACAGCCTGACGCGCACTGCACGGTGACCGACGTCACCTCCGGCATCGCCATGCTGGGCATCATGGGCCCGCGCAGCCGCGAACTGCTGCAGGCGGCTTCGGGCGCCGATCTTTCGAACGAGACGCATCCTTTCGGCCGCTCGCGCGAGATCGAGATCGGGTATGCGCGGGTGCGCGCGAGCCGCATCACCTACGTCGGCGAACTCGGCTGGGAGCTGTACCTGCCTGCCGAGCACTGCCTCGACGTCTACGAGCAGTTGCTGGCAGCCGGCGCGCCGCTCGGACTGACGCACGCCGGCTACCACGCGATGGGCGCCTGCCGCGTCGAGAAGGGCTACAAGCACTGGAGCCACGACATCGGCGACGAAGACACGCCGCTCGATGCCGGGCTCGGTTTCACGGTGGCCTGGGACAAGCCGGGCGGCTTCGTCGGTCGCGAGGCCCTGCTGGCACAGAAGGCTGCCGGCCCGCTCAAGCGTCGCCTCGTGCACGTCATGCTGGACGACGCATCGGACTCGGCTCCCCTGCTCTACCACGAAGAACCGCTCGTCCGTGACGGCGTGATCGTGGGTTCCATCCGTTCGGGGGCGTGGGGCCATCGGCTCGGCCGCTCCATCGGCATGGGTTACGTGACCTGCGACGACGGCGTCGCGGCGGAATGGCTGGAGTCCGGACGCTGGGAAGTGGAAGTCGCCTGCCGCCGGCATTCGTGCCGCGTGCAGCTGCAGCCTTGGTATGACCCGCGCAACGAGCGCATCAGGAGTTGAGCAAAGCATGAAGACGCATGCCCGGGTAATCGTGATCGGCGGCGGTGCCGTCGGGGCGAGCGCCCTCTACCATCTGACGCAACTCGGTCTCACCGACGTCGTGCTGCTCGAGCGCGACGAGCTCACGGCCGGGTCCACCTGGCACGCCGCGGGCAACTGCCCGAATTTCTCGACGTCGTGGAACGTGATCAAGCTGCAGCGCCACAGCACCAGGCTGTTCTCGACGCTGGCGGAAAGAGTCGGTTACGACATCAATTACCACGTCACCGGCAGCGTGCGCCTCGCGCACACGCGCGATCGCGTGGACGAGTTCAGGCACGTCGTCTCGCAGGCTCACGCCCAGGGCATCGAGTTCGAGATGCTGAGCCCGGCCGAGATCGTCGAGCGTCACCCGTTCGTCGACACGACCGACATCCTCGCGGGGCTCTACGATCCGTACGACGGCGACATCGACCCGGCGCAGCTCACGCAGGCGCTCGCCAAGGGCGCACGCGACGCGGGTGCGAAGATCTACCGTGGGACCAAGGTCACGGCGATCGAGCGGTTGCCGTCCGGCGAGTGGCGGGTGCACACGGACAAGGGCGCGATCCAGGCCGAGTCCGTCGTCAATGCGGCCGGTTACCGCGGCGGCGAAATCGCAGCGATGGTCGGCGAGTACCTGCCCATCGTCACGCTGTCGCACCAGTACCTGATCACCGAAGACATTCCCGCCCTGGCCGAGCGCGGCGATGCGCGCCTGCCCCTGCTGCGGGACCCGGACGTCAGCTACTACATGCGCCAGGAACGCCACGGCCTGATCCTGGGCCCTTACGAATGGAAGGCCACGGCGCACTGGCTGGACAGGATTCCGGACGAGTTCGCGAACCAGCTGTTCGACGACGACCTCGGCCGGCTCGAGAAATACATCGAAGCCGCGTGCCAACGCGTGCCGATCCTGGGCACGGCCGGTGTCAAGAAAGTGATCAACGGCCCGATCCCGTATGCGCCCGACGGTAATCCGCTGATCGGCCCCGCTCCCGGCCTGCCCGGCTTCTATCACTGCTGCGCATTCACTTTCGGTATCGCGCAGGCCGGTGGCGCCGGCAAGATCATCGCCGAATGGGTCGCGCACGGGCAGCCCGAGTGGGACGTGTGGCCGCTCGATTCGCGCCGGTATCTCGATTTTGCGAACGACAAGTTCGTGCTGGCCAAGGCCATCGAGACCTACCAGCACGAATACGGCATCGGCTACCCGGCGGAGGAACGAGCTGCGGGTCGCCCCGCCAAGACTTCGCCGGCCTACCTGCGACTCGCTGCCAAGGGTGCGAAGTTCGGTGCCCGTGGCGGCTGGGAACGCGCGGTCTACTTCCCGCAAGCGGGCGATCCCACCGAGCCGGAAGTCTCTTTCCGTCGTCCTGCATGGCACAAGGCAATCGAGCGTGAGTGCCAGGCGGCCGAGCAGCGCGTCGCCGTGCTCGACCTGCCGGGCTTCACCAAGTTCGAGGTGACCGGCGCAGGCGCTCCCGCATGGCTCGACCGCATGGTCGCCGGCGTGGTGCCCAGGCCCGGCCGCACGGCCCTCAACTATTTCCTGAACGACAAGGGCGGCATCGTCACCGAGATGACGCTGACCAACCTCGGGGCCGGCCGCTACTGGCTGATCAGTGCCGCCGCGGGCGAGAAGCACGACGAGCACTGGCTGCGCGAGCACCTGCCGGCGGACGGCTCGGTGCGCATCGACAACGTGTCGGCGCGCTACGGCTCGCTGATCGTCGTCGGACCGAAGTCGCGCGAGCTGCTGGCAAGACTGACGCGTTCCGACCTCTCGAACGAGGCCTTCCCGTGGTTGTCGGTGCGCACGATCGACATCGGCTACACCAGGGCCATCGCGCTGCGCGTGAACTACGTGGGCGAGCTCGGCTGGGAACTGCATGTCCCCGTCGAGCACGTGCTTTCGGTGTACGACCTGATCTGGGCCGCGGGTGAGCCGCTCGGCATCGCGGATTACGGCCTGTACGCGATGGACAGCCTGCGCCTCGAGAAGTGCTACCGCGCCTGGAAGGGCGACCTGACGACCGAGTACACGCCGTTCATGGCGTCGCTCGACCGTTTCGTGAAGCTCGACAAACCGGGCGGCTTCATCGGCCAGGACGCATTGCGCCGCGAGGCGAAGACGGGGCCGGTCGAACGCTTCGTGCCGCTGCTGGTCGACGCGGGTGATGCCGATGCCGCCGCAGTGTCGATCGTCTACGACGGCGACAAGATGGTCGGTCTCGTGACCTCTGGCGGCTATGGTTACCGGATGCGGCAGAGCATCGCACTCGCCTACGTCCGCACGGACCTGGCCGTGCCGGGCAAGGTGCTCGAAATCGAGATCCTGGGTGAGCGCCGTCGCGCCGTGGTGGGCAAGGAACCGCTGTACGATCCGGACAACCTGCGCCTCAGGGGCTGACCTGCCGACGAGTCAGCGCAGGTGGTCCTGCAGCAGCGCCTTGATGAAGCCGGGGATCAGCACCGCCATCAAGGCGAGGTAAGGCAGCGCCATGACGATGGTGGCCGACTGCAGCCCTTTCAGGCCGGCGTCGCCCCCCAGCACCAGCAGCGTCGTTGCCACCAGTCCGATCAGCAATACCCAGAGCACGCGCTGCGGGCGCGGCGTGTCGGTGCGCCCGTTCGACGCCAGGTTGTCGGCCACCAGCGCGCCCGAGTCGACCGAGGTCACGGTGAAGATCAC
>Ga0224505_10000271_pt1 | contig 36977 bp, 34 predicted proteins | sample SF_Jan12_sed_USG_FD_169102 | JGI IMG/M metagenome (GOLD analysis project Ga0224505, IMG submission 169102) | Sediment microbial communities from San Francisco Bay, California, United States - SF_Jan12_sed_USGS_4_1 | ecosystem: Environmental > Aquatic > Marine > Sediment | place: USA: California... | reverse complement strand
CGGGGCCCATCGGGGTCGGGCCCTCGGCGAGATCGCGAGATCGCGAGGATCTCCGCTCCGCTGTGGGTGTTCGGGCCACACGAGCCCTTGGCATCACCACCGCCATCGGGCCAACCACCCGAACCCTCTTCCACCCTCGCCTACCGGCCGAGCGCGCGTCGCGGTCGATGCTGTCGCGCGGTGGGTGGGGGTCTGCCCGCTTTGGGTGATGTGTGGGTAGGCTGTCGCCGCGGGTGGAGTGCCCACAACCCTGGTTGCCACGGATCACGTCGTGGCCACCGTCGGAGGCACCCGTGCCCAGATCAGTGATCTACTTCGGCCTGCTGTTGTTCGTCGCCTACCTGATCTCCCTGGATCCCAACGACGCCGGCACCACCGCGAACGACTTCTTCGGATGGGTCGGATCGATGGCCAGCAACGGCCTGGACTTCATCGACAGCATGGTCGAGGGGTCGAAAGAACCGGCCCCGGTCCAGCCCCGCTGACCCCACGCCCACCTCGACCAGTGACCGCCACCGGGCGCACCACGCCGTCGCTGTACCGTCCGTCGAAGCGACCGTCCTTGCAGGTGCTGTTCCTGCCCTTGCGCGACGAGGACGTCCTGGTGCCGCGCGAGGTGTACTTCTACAAGCGGCGGGCGCACTGGGCGGCCCTCGCCGCCGTCGGCCTCGAAGCCGGGTCCATCGTCGCTCTCTCGCTCGTGGTGCTGGCCGGGTCGGCACCGGTCGGCAGTCTCTTCCTGCTCACCATCTTGGTGGTGGCCGGCTTCACCGCCTGGCGCATGGTGCGCGAGCGGCAGTGGTCGTGGGGCGACTACATGGGCATGGCCATCGGCGCTCTGCTGATCATCTCCGCCGGCGTGGGCCTGCGCTCACTGGCCGTGCTGGCCGTGCTGTGGGCGCTGGTTCGTCTCGGCCTCGAAGCCATCCGGTGGTGGCTGTACGAGGTGCGCTACATCACCAATCGTCGCATCATCGAGATCAACGGGCTGCTCGGGCGACGGATCTCGTCCATGCCGCTGCACCAGGTGACCGACATCACGTTGCGCCGCGGCGTGGGAGGCGAGCTGTTGCGGTACGGCGAGCTCCGGATCGAGAGCGCCGGCCAGGAACAGGCACTGGGCCGCATTCCGTACCTGGTGGACGACGAAAAGTTCCACGACGTGCTGGTCCACCTGGCCACCAACGAGCGGGTCGATGCACCCTGAATGCCCCGCGAAGTGGGAACGCACCGGCCCCGCACGTCGTTGCACTCGATGAACCCACGAGGAGACCGCAATGAGCGAGAAGACCTTCAGCGACGCCGAGCTGCGTGAGCGCCTCACCCCCGAGCAGTACGCCGTGACCCAGCAGGCCGGCACGGAAGGAGCCTTCACGGGCGTCTACTGGGACTGCCACGACACCGGCACCTACCGCTGCGTCGTCTGCGACACCGCCCTGTTCGACAGCGCGACCAAGTACGAGTCCGGCACGGGCTGGCCCAGCTTCTTCCAGGCGGTGGACGACGACGCCGTCGACGTGCGCAGCGACACCTCCCACGGCATGGCCCGCACCGAGGCGGTCTGCGCCACCTGCGGCGCCCACCTCGGTCATGTGTTCGATGACGGCCCCGCCCCCACCGGCTCGCGCTTCTGCATGAACTCGGCCAGCCTGCGCCTCGACCGCGACGACGCCGAGTAGGCGCCCGGCGGGGTCAGAGCATCACGGGGACGTCGTCGTCCTCGCCCGAATCGTCACCGCCGTCGTCGGGCGGCGATCCTGCGGGCGGTGCCGGGCCCCCGGTCTGGTCGAGCCCGGTGTTCTGGCACGGTCCGTCGATGAACGACTGGAGGGCAGCCACCAGCGGGCCCCGGGCCTCGTCGCCGACGACGGCCGGGTCGGCCAGCTGGGTCAGCGCGCCGATGACCGAGGCGGGAGCCCCGACGGAGTTGGCGATGTCGAGCACCAGGGCCCACTGGGTGTGGGCCGAGCCCACGAAGCGGGCCTCGATGGCCTGACACAGCTCCACGTACGGGGAGCCGCCGGCCACCTCGGGCGGCAGGTCCGGAGGCGTCTGACCGGGAACCGGCGTGGTGGTGGGCGGCGGCACGGCCGCGATGGCCGCCCGCACCAGCGCCAGGTACTCGGCGGCGATGGAGTCCCCGCATCCGGCGCCCACGATGCGATCGACGGCGAACAGGTCGCGCAGCTGCGCCTCGGTGTCGCCGGCAGCCACCGCGGACACGATGCTCCGCAGCGGCCGCTCGACCTCCCGGGGGGCGGTGGCCACGAAGCGATTCAGCTCGTCGATGGCGGCCTGGCCGACGAGTGAGCCGGCACCATTGCGCACGAAGGCCTGCGCCTCACCGCAGAACAGCGGGTCGGACAGGACGGGTTCGTCGACCGTGTACACCTTGCCGCCCAGCTCGCACAACGAGCCGACGATCACCTCGCGGTCGGCGTCGAGATAGCAGTCCGGCGCGCCGGTGAGCGCGGCCATCTGTGCCCCCTCGAACAGCGGGAACCCGCACAGCTCGAGGGTGGCGAGGTCGGTCTCGGTGGCCCGACCGAAGTCGATTCCTCCACCGTCGAGAACCGCCTCGACCTGTGAGCCATACGGCGCGACCAGTGCCTCGGCCGCCTTCCCCAGGCGACCATCGGGGTCATCGGTGGCGCCGCCGAAGCCGACACCGCCGAGCCAATCACCCAGGTCCTGACACACGGCGTCCGGTCCCTCCACGTTCCGGGAAGCCGCATCACCGGGCCTGGCGGCCGTGGACGACGGCGACGGGTCTGCGACGGCAGCCGGACCACCATCGTCGCCGGATCCGCCGCCGCAGGCGCTGAGCAGCAAAACGACCACGAGGACGGACGCGAGACGACGCATGACCTCACGGATCGGCCTCCCCGACGCAGACTTGAGGGGGATTGCCGGTGGGCGGTCAGCCGCCGGATCCCGGGTGGCGATGGATCAGGCGCTGACGCAACATGTTCAGCACGCTGATGCACGCGAACTGGCGGATGCGGGGGCGGTCGAAGGGCAACAGCATGTGTTGGACCTCGGCCTCGCCGTCCACCACCGTGGCCAGCCACACCGTGCCCACCCGTTGGCCCTCCTGCTCGTCGGGTCCGGCCACGCCGGTGGCGGCCACCGCACAGTCGGTTCGGAGGACCCGGCACGCACCCTCGGCCATGGCGATGGCGGCCGCTTCGCTCACCACCGGCCCCTCGGGCACGCCCAGCAGATCGAACTTCACGTCGCTGGCATAGCTGACCACGGCACCTCGGAAGCTGGCGCTGGCACCGGGCACGTCGACGATCCGCGCCGCGATCAGCCCCCCGGTGAGCGACTCGGCCACCCCCAGGGTCAGTCCACGGGACCCCAGCTCACGCAGGAGCGACGCCTCCATGGTGTCGTCGTCCACGCCGAAGACGATGTCGCCGATGATCTGGCGCACCCGTGCGTCTTCCTCGTCGAGCAGCCGATCGGCCTCCTCCTCGGTGTCGGCCTTCACCGTGATGCGGATCTTCAGCCCCTCGATGCCCGAGGCCAGGAAGGCCAAGGTCACGCCGGCAGCACGGTCGAGGCGATCGATCTCGGGAGCCAGCAGCTCGGCCAGCCCCGACTCGGAGCTGCCCCAGGTGCGCAGTACCCGGCTGTGGATGATGGCGTTGACGCCGGCTCGTCGGGTGAGGTCGGCCAGGATGGTCCCCTCGACCATCTGCTGCATCTCCCACGGCACACCGGGAACCGCGTAGATGACCTTGTCCCCCACCGGACACACCAGGCCGGGCGCGGTGCCGGGCTGTTCGGCGATGGCGGAGGCGCCGGCCGGCACGAGGGCTTGGCGCAGGTTGTTCTCGGGCATGTCGCGCCCGCGCCGTCCGAACATGGCCCGGATCCGATCGGCGATCGCCTCGTCGAACACCAGCTCCACCCCCATGACGTCGGCGATGACCTCGCGGGTCAGATCGTCCTGGGTGGGGCCGAGGCCGCCACACACCACCACGGCGTCGGCCCGCGACAGGGCCAACTCCAATGCCTCCTTGATGCGAGCATGGTTGTCCCCCACCTTCGTCTGGAAGAACGAGTCGATGCCGACGGTGGCCAGCTGCTCGCCGATCCACGACGAGTTGGTGTCCACGATCTGACCGAGGAGCAGCTCGGTTCCCACAGCAACCACTTCACAGCGCATCGTGGCATCGTAGGATCGCCGGTGATGTTCTACGTGCACGAGGTCCATTCGGTCGACGGGCGTCACGAGGACCGGTTCGAGGCCAGGCTCCGCCACGACTGGGCACCGGCCGTGGCCGACGGGGACCACGCCCGGCTGCTCCACTACCTGCACCTCGCCCACGGATCCGGCCCGTCGTACCGGGTGGTCACCGTCACCGCGGTCACCGACGGCGCGGCGTGGGGGCATCTCGTCGACCGGACGCTCACGGGCGACCTGGCGCCGATCGCGGCCGGACTCGACGAGTGCCGCCACGATGTCGTGGCCAAGGTGCTGGCCCCGCTGCCGTGGTCGGGCATGCAGGAGATCGACCTCAGCACCGTCGGTGTCGGCGGTGTCGACCACGACCCGGTGCTGTTCATGGAGGACACGGTCTGGCCGCGCGAGGGTCTGCTCGAGACGTACGTCGAGCGCAGCGGCGCCCACTACGCCAGCTGGATGGACACCGGCGATGAAGCCGAGACCTCCCTGCTGCAGGTCGAGGCGTCGTTCCGCACCGTGTGGGGTGCCGGCGCCCGGCGCGAGATCGTGCTGTGGCAGCGGGTCACCAGGCCCCGCTGGATGTCCGGGCTGCTCATCACCGAAGTACCGGCCGAGCTGAAGGCGCCTGGCACGTGGATGCACGATGGTCTCGAGCTGCGCGACCAGTGGGAGAGCCGGATACTGCGTTCGGCCCGGTGGTCACCCACCGCCTGATCGGGGCCAGCCCGTCGCCAGCCCCGCCTCGCCGTCGGGCCAGAGGAACTGCTGGTCGAGGGTCGGCGCATCCACCACCAGGCCATCGTCGGCGTCACCCTCGTCGTCGGTGACGGTGCCGGTGAGGGCCAGCTCGGACGGCAGGGTGTCGACGGCCAACCCCGACACGTTGTCGACCAGCAACGAGTTCGAGACGGTGAGCGACCCGGCCGAGGGAACGACGTAGTCATCTCCATAGCGGATGGCCACGCCGTTGGCCAGGAAGAGCACGTGATCGGCGTCGACCGTCGGCGACCCGTATCCCGCCTCGAGGCCGTGCTGGCAGTCCCGCAACACCGAATCGACGATGCGAAGGGAACCGGTCTCGGAGGCGGCCACGCATTCGTGGCTGAAGCCCTCCACCCACACCCGATCCAGCGTGACGTCGCCGCCGGCGTGATCGATGCCATCGTCGATGCCGCCGATGAAGACCGTGTCGGTGATGGTGCTCGGCGCCGACGTGGGACCCAGGTAGAGGCCGTCGTTGTCGTCGTCAGCGGCCGGGGCCTCGGTGGTGGGGAAGTCGAGGAACCACGAGTCGGCGACGGAGAAGACGCTGTCGACGAGCTCGCCCCCCGTGTCGGTGCGGGTGACGACGGTGCCCGAGAGGTCGAGGCTCGATCGGGCGATGCCCAACGCCTTGCCGGTCGAGTCGGCCACCACGCTGTCGCGCACCACCACCGATGCCTCGTCGGCCGCCCCGATCAGGGGCTGGCTATCGGAGTGCCCGAAGGCCCGGGCGGCGTCCCCTCCTCCGCCGGTGATCATCACGTGGTCGAGCTCCAGTCGGCCACCCTGCACCGCCAGGCCACCCCACGGGTCGATCGGATCGGCGTCACCGAACCACACCGGAGCGTCGGCGTTGCCCGTCGCCACGAGGGACCCCGCGACATCGATGTTGCTGCCCGGTGCGGCCACGATGGTGGTCCCCGGCGCGATCGTCAGCGATCCGCCGGGGCCGATGGTCAACGACCGGTCGACCAGGACGATCTCGTCGGGACCCCACTGTTGTTGGTCGTCGATGCGATCGGGGGCGCGGCGATCGGGCCCGTCGCGCACGACCGGCGCGGCCACCTCGTCGCCGTCCAGGAACAGGGACCCGGCGCCGAGTCCCGATGCCGACAACGTGACCACGGCCAGACCGTGGTGCAACAGGTGAGGGTTCTCGTCGCCGTGACGCACGATCACTTCGTCGTTGCGGCGTCGGTCGATCCCGTCGGAACCCATGGCCGCGATGCGCACCGGGTAGCGCTGGTCGGCCAGCACCAACTTGGGTACGGTCGCCTCGAGTCCAGCGGGCGGGCGCAACGGCTCATCCCCGCTGGTCACGCCGCCAGTGAGCTCCGCCAGGAAGGCGTGGCGGGCGGCGAACGCCGTGTTGAGCTGCTCGATCTCGGCGTCGACCGCGGCCAGGAACCCCTCGGCGGTGGCGGTGTCGAGCGCCGTCAGCGCGGCCAGCTCGGGCATGGCCGCCGCCGCCTCGTCGTCCACGAGCTCGGCCAGCCGGGCCCGAGTGCGGGTCAGTCCGGCATCGAAGTCCGCAGGCGTCAAGGATTCCAGTGCCTGTTCCACCGCGTCGCCGTAGGCCCGGTAGCCCTCGGCGTTCGACAGCAGCGCCTGGTCGATCCGGGCCTCGGCGCACGAGGACAGCCCGCTGGGGTCGACGAACTGGAAGTCGTCGAAGTGACAGGGACGGAAGATGTCATCGGGGTCCCAGCCCACGGGCGTCCAGAACGTGGCCAACCGACCGGCGTCGGCCACACCGACGCCGGCGAAGTAGACCTCGTCCGCGTAGTCGCCGTTCTCGGTGAGCGACATCAGGGCCAGCCACCGCAGATAGCGATCGAGATCGAGTTGCGCTCCCGCACGGTCGAGGAGGTCGGCCCCCGCCTCCTCGGCGGCCACGATCGTGTTCTCGTAGGCGTCGAAGACGACGTCATCACGCTCGAGGCCACTCCACGTGACCGAGGATTCCTGGAAACTGGTGTCCAAGGCCCGACGAACCACCCCCGCCAGCGTCGGCTGACGGTCCCGCAACGCCTCGTCCGGGGGCTCGATCAGCAGGTAGACGCCGGCCGAGGCCCCGTCGATGTCGAGGTGCACCAAACGGAAGAACGGTGGGAACAGCCCGGCGTCGGCCAGCACCGTGAGCATGGTGTGCGTCCGCACGTACCCCTCGTCGAGACACATCGACACCAGCAGGAACTCGTCGAAGGCGGCCTCCTCGTCGATGAAGCGACGGTCCCCGCCGGCCAGGTTGACGTCGTAGGACTTCCGGCCGCACTCCAATGACGACTGGCCGCGGAGCTTCACCTCGGCGTCGACCGGCCCCCATCCCGTGCCCAGGTCGACGGCTGCGGCGAAGGCCGCCTTGTCGTTGTCGGCCACCCGCTGGCTCCAGATGGCCCGACTGGCCTCGTCGAGAACGAGGGACACGCGATCGACCGGGTCGGGCTCGGCCGCGGCGGCCGCCGCCGGGTCGCATTCGCCTTCGTGGTCCTCGGGTGGCGGGTCGCGCAGGGTCGTGGTCAGGTTGACGACACCCACCTCCACCTCGGCCTCGACGCCCGATCCGATTCCGCAGATGCCCAACACCAGTCGCCCGCTGGCCACGGCGTCGAGGCGGGCCGTGATCGCGGCGGCGATGTCCTCGGGCGCGGCCGCGTCGTCGATGACGATGTCGGTGCCGTCGCGGGGCTCGGCTCCGGCCCCGACCCACACCACGACCGCATCGGCCCGACCGTCCAGGTCGAAGGCCTCGGGAGATCGACCCGGCGCCACCACCACGACGGCGCGCAGTGCGTCGGTCTCGTCGTCGTGGGTGTTCTCGATGTCGTCGACCACCAGACCGACGGCTTCGGCCACCCGGCCCGGCTCGGCGGCGGTGGGCGCCATCTCGGCCACCACGGCTCGGTCCAACAGGGACGCTCGGTCGGTGGGGGCGATCGGTGCCACGGGGAGGACCTGCGACGACGACCCCGTGAGGGTGGCCTCGAGCTCCGGGGCATCGCCATTGGCCGTCCGTTGCATCTCCACGGCCAACGCGTTGGTGCCCGACTGCAACAACTCGGCGGGCACCGTGACGCGGGCCCGGCGCCGGCCGGACCCGGCGTCAGCCACACCTGCGTCGGTGAGGTTGCTGGTGAGCACCTCGACACCGTTGATCCACGCGGTGATCCCGTGGGTGTGGCTGACGACCAGCTCGGCCGAGCCCGCCGTCATGTCGAACACGTCGAAGCTCGTTCGTCCCAGCACCGGTTGCGAAGGATCGGACGCGGCCGGCCACTGGGTGGTGCCGGCCGCCAACGACTGGAAGGCATCGGCCAGATCGAAACGCGATTCCCGCCAGTTGGCGTCCACCGCGCCGGCATCGGCGGCCACCACCCAGTTGCTGGTGGCATCGACGTGGTGCGCCGGAGTGGCCAGCGGACTGTCGACGGGGCCCCATTGGTACAAGGCCGCTTCCGCTTCTCCCAGTGCGTCGAGCAGCGCGTCGACGCGTGCGACGGCTCCATCGCGGTCGGACTCAGACCGACCGGGGTCCACCAGGATGGCCATCTGTCTCCTGGTCGTGTCCGCCACCCTGGCCGCCGACTCCAGGCGCGCCCCGTTGGCGTCGTCACGCACCGTCACGCATTCGCCGGCGTCGACCGTCGACCGGCCCGCGTCGACGATCGGGAAGACGTCGAGCTGCACATGGCCGCCCGGCAGCGGACGTTCGCGACCGACGAACGTGCGCTGGATGTCCTCGCAACCGGCGACGGCCACACCGTCGCCACCGACGGAGGCCGACGGATCGGCTGATCCTGGGCCACTGCCGCTGCAGGCCGTTCCGAGAATGCCAGCCACCGCGAGCAGGATCGCGGCGCGCCCCGTACTCACGTCGAGGGACGCCGCCGGTAGGTGACCTGGAGCAGCGCCGTGTCGTTGAGGAAGTCGACCTCGTCGACCCGTACCGAGACCACGTCGAGGCCCAGACGATCACGCAGATCGGTGTGGAGGTCCTCCACCCGGTCGGGCCGCACGTTCTCGATGCGTTCGTAGCGCACCGCTCGCACCACGTCCTGGCGGTCGGCCCACAGCGCCCCCACCAGGTACACACAGCCGGCGATTCCGATGTTGGCGAACCACACCTCGGCGAAGGTGAGGGCACCCACCGAGATGGCGTTGATGACCGCCACCGCGATGACGGCGAACGCCACCGTCAACTCGGTGTAGGGAACGGCGACGGTCCGGAAGCGCAACACGGCGAACAGCGCGAACAGGCCGAAGCCGAAACCGACGTCGAGGTCCAACCCGTTCATGATGTACACGAGGAAGAACACCGACACGTTGAACACGAAGAAGGTGGTGACGTACTCGGCGTTGCGCACCTGCCGGAAGTACACACCCCGGATGATGAAGGCGGCCACCACGAGGTCCATGGTGAAACGGAACGCCAGCTCGGCCAGCCGATCGCCGATGAAGAGCTCGGTGTCGAACCACAGCGCGGCGAGGACGGACATGGCGCCAGAGCCTACTGGGGGCGGGGGGCAACGACCGGCCGGCAGACCCAGATCTCAGACAGCCTCGATGGCGTCGATCAGACGCAACAGGGGCTTGAAGGCATTGTGCTTGCGCTGCCCATCGACGGCCAGCAGTCCCACGCAGTACTTGGTGAACCGGCTGCGGCGACCGCCGGCAGCCGTGATCGCATCCACCAACGGTGAGCGTGCATCGAAGCGGGGCTGCTTCACCTCGGCCACGACCAGCCGACGGGTCGACGCTCGCCGATCGCCCATGGCGAACTCCAGGCCCACGTCGATGGTGGCCCGCTCCGACCGGTCGCGGGCCACGATGGCCATCCGCAGGAAGCTTCCGTAGAGCGTGGGCGCCAGTGCCTCGGGACGATGCGCGCCGAGCCGACACACCAGCTCGTTCGCCTCGGGACAGAGCGACCGGGCGAAGTTGCTCACGAGCACCCGTTCCTTCTCCATCCGACCGGTGTTGGTCTTGTGCTTGGTCTCGAAGAACACCTCGCCGGTACCGGAATAGCGGCGGTAGCGGTACTTCACCCGTCCGACGTCGTCGTTGTGATGCGCGTCGAAGTTGGCCCGGTCGAAGGTGTCGAAGTACTGGTTCTCGTAACGATGGAGGACCTCACCGTCGACCACCAGCACCTGATAGCGGTCGGCCAGCTCACCCAACACGACCGCCAGATCGTCGACCGACAGCACGAACTTGGTGTCCACCCGCCGCAACAGTCGGGCTTGCTCGAGCTCGGACAGTGAACACGGGTCGAGGACCCCGATGGCCGCGCGCACCGACGCCAGAGACGGCGTCTCGAGCGGCAGCAACGTGCTGAGGCGGTCGAGGGCCGGAATGGCCCCGGAAGATGTTCCCACGGTGACGGCAGCGTAGCGTTGCTGACTGTCGCCTGACCGTCTTGGGTCAGCCTTTCAACGCCTCGGTCACGGCCTGATGGCGGCGCTCGATCCACTCACGGATGTAGGCGATCTCACCCGGGCCGTCCCGGAAGTCGGTGCGGTCGACCCAGAGACGGAACGTGCGGTACGCCTCGCCCCATCGTTGATCGTTGCGCTGGAGGCTGGCGTCGATCTCGGCTTCGAGGCCATCGACCGTCCGCTCCAGCGCGACCGGGGCCAATGGCCCGGCGAGCAGCTCCCGATAGCGGGTCACCACCTCCTCGCGTCGAGCCGGGTCGGCCCACAGCCGTTCGAAGAGGCCATTGCGGACGGTGAACTCCTCGGGCAGCTGCGCCTCGGGTGCCAGTCGCGCCGTGCCGAAATCCTGCCCGAAGCTGTGGTTGAAGTCCCACGGGACGTACCGGAACGGGCCGCCGCGGGCCGGCTGGACCCAATACGCGTTCTTGTTGGCCGAGTCCCCGGCAGAGATGAAGCTGACGAACACGAACCAGTCGATGGCATCGGGGACATCGATCCAGCGGGCGAGGTCGGCCCGGAAGCGGGCCTCGTCGGCCAGGGCCACGAAGTCCACCAGATCGGCAACGGGCCCGAGGGCGGCCGGGCCGTCCACGGGCTCCCCGCTCTTCTTCTCGAACCCGACCGTCGGATCGGGATCATCGTCGAGGCGGAAGTCGGCCCGGGCATCGGCGGCCTTGAAGAGCTGGGCGGCCGGGTCGAAGCCACGCCGTGCGAGATAGTCGTCGTTCACGTTCTCGAGCAGGGTGTACAAGCCGGCGTAGTAGCCATCGAGGTACAGCACCACGTTCGCATGGGGCACGGTCAGGTGGCGATCATCGATGTCGGCCCAGAGCTGCTGAGCCAGGCGGTTGCGGATCAGGGAGGTGTCGTCGAATCCGGCCACGAGCACCAGGCGATCCAATCCGTCGAAGGCGGGGTCGCCGCTGCGGAATCCGTCGGGGACCTTGACCGTGAGGTTCGGTTTCGGATACTGGAGCGAGAGGGCGCCGCGCAGGCGGACCTCCACGGCGCTCGATCGACCGCCGTGCACGAGTGTGCCGTCGTGATAGTCGGTGGACAGCCCCTCGCCCGAGTACAGGTGCAACACCTGCAGGCCGAACTCGTGGGTGAGCGTCTCGGGTGCAGCCACGGCCACGTTGTCGGGGTCGGCGAAGGCGTCGGCCACCCCGACCGTCCACTCGATGCCGGGACCGAGGACCAGCGGGTAGGTCCCGGCCTGGTCGAGGCTCGGTGTCCACGTCAGGGTGCCCTCCTCGAAGTCGAGGCCGGCCGGGGCGTCGTCGAGGGTGACGATCGGGTCGCCACGATCGCACGCCACGGTCGCGCGGGCGGTCTGCCCCTCCACCAGCCAGATCACCTCCGGTGTCACCTGGCAGGACTCGGAGCCGCTCGTGATCGCCACCGTGGGTGGGTTGGTGGACGACGCCGACCCGCTCTCCGAGGAGGAGCAGGCGACCAGGACCAGGCTCAGGACCACCAGGACCCGGGTCACGAAGGAACCGACGCGCAGCCCAAGCTCTCGTTTCGGCCCCGACCCACGCCGATGGCGTACACGCACACCGCATCGTCGCTCACCGGGAGCTCCATCGAGAGGTCGAATCCGGTGTGCGTTCGGCCCGGATGGGCGCTGGCCACGTTGGCCCGGGGTTCGTCGGCCACCGCGCCGGTGACGAAGCGGCCGCCGACGTAGACGTGCACCCTGATGGCGGCCTCCCGGTCGGGGTCGAACGCCCAGCCCCTGACCTGCACCTCACGACCCGCCCGCTTGACCGCGCCCAGATCGCCGAGGGGATCATGACGAACATCGAGCGACCCGCAGCCCAGCGCCTGCATCCCGCGACCGGCGCCGGTGGCGGTGAAGGCGCACACGCGATGGGTTCCGTCCTCCAACCCGAAGCGGGCCCGGAACCCGTGCTCGGCCCCCAACCCATAGGCCGCGGCCACGTCCTGACGGGTGCGGTCGGCCCGCACCCGACGGCGACGTTCGCCGTCGACGTAGACATCGACCCGGCGCGATGCCGCGGATTCGAGGTCGAGCGCCCAGCCCGACACCGACTCACCCGTCGGGCGCGAGCTCATCTGGCCGACGTTGCCCGTGGACGGCAGGTCGCCCGGCCCGACCCGATCGAGGACGCGGTCGATCATGGCCGCGTAGACCCACGCCCCGTAGTCGGTGAGATGCACGCCCAGGTAGTCGACGATCTGTTTGCTGGTGCGGTAGTACTCGTGCCAGTCGACCACCTCGACCCGGACGTCCTGGCTGACGACGTCGAGCATGGTCTCGCGAAACGGCGGGATGTGATCGCCGTAGATGCCGGGGAGCACCCAGATGATGCGCTTGGCCGGCGCCAGCCGGGAGAGCAGCCCCTGGAAGTCGGCCTTGACCTGCGCGGGTGTGCGCCGGTTGAAATTGAGCGCCACCACCACCGTGTCGGGGATGGGTGCCGTTCGTCGGTCGAGGAACTCGTTGGCAGCCACCGCCTGCATGCCGTGGAAGCCGAGGTACTCGACGTTCCACGACTCGAGCCGGTGGCGCAGCTGCGGGCGGGCATTGATGACCACCGAGTCGTGCACCACGAACAGGTCATCGCCCGGGGGTACGACCACACCGGCCCCGGCCGGCGGGACCAGGGTGGTGAGGGCTCCGACGAGGGCGAGCACCACGGCCAACGCTCTCACGAGGCGGTGCTCCCCGGCGGCCCGCTCACGCACCCGTGGTGGAGGTGGCGGCGCGCCCATCTCGAAGGTATTGCAGGCCGGACACGAGGGTGAAGACTACGGCCAACCACAGGGCCGTGGCAATGACCCACCGGTGGTCCTCGAGCGGTGGCAACACGGCAATGAGCAGGGCAATCCCCTGGACCAGGGTCTTGTACTTGGCCGATCGCCGGGCGGGCACCGCCAGTCCTCGACGAAGCCAGTAGGAGCGCCACAGCGAGATCCCCACTTCTCGCACGGTGATGAGGGTGACCGGCAGCCACCAGTAGCCCCCGACCTCCACCAGACACCAGCTGGCCCCGATCACCACCACCTTGTCGGCCAGCGGGTCGAGGAAGGCGCCCGAACGGGTGACACCGCTCCGACGGGCCAGGCGACCGTCGAAGGTGTCGGTGGCGGCCATGATCGTACCCAACAGCACCGCCCCCCACGACGCTCCGCTGGTGGCCTCGTTCTCGAGCACCAGCCAGAACAACACCGGTGACGCGGCGATCCGGGCCAGCGTGAGCATGTTGGCCGCATTGGTCACGAAGTGGGAGGTGTGGTGCAGGGCCGCTCCCATCAGGGACCTGCCCCGGTGGCGATCAGATCGGGCCCCAGCGCCCCGACGACCTCGACCCGGTGGAAGTGGCCGACCGCGAGCGACGGAGACACCTCGACGATCCCGTCGATCTCGGGCGCCTCGGCCACGCCACGCGCCACCCCGATTTCGTCCACGAGCACTCTGACCTCTCTCCCCACCATTTCGTCACGTTTTCGGGCCGTGATCGAATCCTGGATCTCGGTCAGCTCGCCCAGACGTTCGATGGCCAGGGCGGCCGGGACGTGACCGCCGAGGCGGTCGGCGTGGGTGTTCTGCTCGCGGCTGTAGGGGAAGAACCCGCACCAGTCGAGCTGGGCGTCGTGGACGAACTGGAGCAGCGCGTCGTGATCGGCCTCGGTCTCACCGGGATAGCCGACGATGAAGTTGGACCGGAACACCGCCTCGGGAGCCTGGTCGCGGATGTCGGTGATCCGATCCAGGAATCGCCCGCCATCGCCCCACCGGCGCATGGAGGCCAGCAGGGGTCGGGACACGTGCTGGAGCGACAGGTCGAAGTACGGCACCCCGGTGTCGAGGATGGCGCCCACCAGCCGATCGTCGAGATCGCTGGGGTAGAGATACAGCAATCGGATCCAGTCCACCCGATGGGCCAGGGCACCGAGGAGGGGCACCAGGTCGCGGCTGCCCTGGCCCTGGTCTCGGCCATAGGCGGCGAGGTCCTGGGCGACCAGCACCACCTCACGCACCGCGAGCTGATCCACCTCGGTGAGGATCTGCTCGATGGTCCGCGACCGTTGCGGGCCCCGAAAGGTGGGAATGGCGCAGAACCCGCACGCCCGATCGCAGCCCTCGGCGATCTTCACGTATGCCCATGGGCGGGGACTGGCCGGTCTGGGCAGGTTGAGCAGGTCCAGGGTGGGGGCCCGATCGGCCTTCGTGCCGAGGGTGACCGGGACGCCGAAACCGGCCACGCGGTCGACCTCTGGCAGGGCGTTCGACAGCTCGGGCCCGCTGCGCTCGGCCAGGCAACCGGTGACCACCAGCTCGGCCTGGGGATTGCGCGATGACAGGTCGAGGATGGTGTCGATCGATTCGGCCCGGGCCTGCTCCACGAAGGCACAGGTGTTGACCACCACCACATCGGCGTCCTCGGCGGCATCGACACCCGCCATGCCGTCGGCCACCAGGGTGGCCTCGAGCTTGTCGGAGTCCACCTGGTTCTTGGGGCAACCCAGCGTCACCAGGTGATAGGTCCTTCCCACCGACACCAGAGTACGACCTGGTTCAGAACTCTCCGACGGCACCGCGCTCCCGGGCTCGGCGGTACGCCGCGTAGTACTGGGTGGCGGCGATCACGAGGTAGCACACCAGCATCGCTCCCACGAGGGCCCAGTTCCCGGTGACCACCAGCGCCACGAAGGCCACGATCACCGCGGCGGCCAGGCCCCACAGGAGCAGCCGGCTGAAGATGCGCAGGTCGGCCTGGCTGTCCAGGCCGACATCGGGACGCGGATCTGCCATGCGGTCAGTATCTCACTCGAAGGTGACCGCGGTGACGACGGCCTGGTCGGGGTCGATCGCCTCCCCTTCGCGGTCCGACGTCGCCAGACCGACCAGCGCCACGAGCCACAGGCCCAGCAGGATCCCGCCGCGAATGCGACCGACCCCTCCCCAGAAGAGGAACCCGCCCGCCACCAGACCGACGACCATCATGATGATCAAACCGAAGCTGGTGAGCACATCGTCGCCGACCGGGCCCGGGCCGATCAGACCGATGGCGGCGCCCACGGCCAGCGAGTTGAAGATGTTCGACCCCAGCAGATTGCCGACCACCAGCTCGGTCTCGCCGCGACGGACGGCGGCAACGGCGGTCACCAGCTCGGGCAACGACGTGCCCACGGCCACCAGCGAGAAGCCGACGAAGCCTCCGGACAACCCGAGCTCCATCGCGACGTTCTCGGCTCCTGACACCGCGACCTGGGCCCCCACGGCGGTGAGGGCCAGTCCGCTCGCGGACCGCCACAGCTCGCGAGCCACCGAGGAGGACTCGGCTGCCAACTCCTCGGCCGGTCCGAACAGGTCGGGATCGGCGGGTCGGCTGGTGCGGAGGATCACCGTGAGCGCCACGACCAGGGCGACGATCAGTCCCACGCCTTCGATCCTCGTGATCTCGCCGTCGGAGGCCACCAGCGCGAAAGCGCCCGCGGCCAGCACCGAGAGGGGCAGCTCCAGACGGCGAGCCTCGCCCTCGGCCACGATGACGGTGATGAGCCCCGCACTGGCCAGCACCAGGCTCAGGTTGGCCACGTTGGAGCCCACGACGTTGCCGACCCCGAGGGCCCGGTCGTCCTCGGCGGCGGCGACTCCCGACACGAGCAGCTCGGGCAGCGAGGTTCCGAAGCCGACGATCACCGCACCGATCACGACCGGGGACACGTCGAGGGCCCGAGCCAGGGCCACCGCCCCGTCGACGAAGATCTCGGCCGCCCAGACGAGCAACGCCAGCCCGACCAGGGTGGCGATGACGGCAAGAACCATCGCCGCACCCTAACGATGTCGGCTCAGGGCGACGACGTCGTCAACCCAGGCTGTTCTTGAGCTCCTCGAGCTGTTCGGGCGTCCAGAGCACCTCGCGGGCCTTCGATCCCTCGTTGGGGCCCACCACGCCTCGGTCCTCGAGCAGATCCATGAGGCGCCCGGCCCGGGCGAACCCGACCCGGAGCTTGCGCTGGAGCATCGACGTCGATCCGAGCTGGCTGTTGACCACCAGCTCGATGGCGTTGAGCAGGAGGTCGTCGTCCTCCTCGCCGCCGGCCAGCCCGGCCGGCGGGTCGTCGGTGATGGATGCCACGCCAGCGGGTCGGTCGTCCATGCCCGGCAGCGCGATGTTGGCCATGGCCGGCGTCGAGGCACCGCCGGCGGCGCCCACGGCGTCCTCGGTGGACACGGGCGGCCCGTCGAAGCTGCTGTCGAAGGCGAGCTCCTTGGCTTGATCACGCCAGTGCCGGACGATCTTTCGGACCTCGGCCTCCTCGACCCAGCACCCCTGCAGGCGGCTGGCTGTACCCGAGGACGGGCCCAGGAGGAGCATGTCCCCCTTGCCCACCAAGCGTTCGGCACCGGGCTGGTCGAGAATGACGCGGCTGTCGGTCAGGCTGGACACCTTGAAGGCCAGGCGCGCGGGAACATTCGCCTTGATGAGTCCGGTGATCACGTTCACCGACGGTCGCTGGGTGGCGATCACCAGATGGATTCCGACGGCGCGAGCCATCTGGGCCAGGCGACAGATCGACTCCTCGACATCGCGGGCGGCCACCATCATCAGGTCGGCCAGCTCGTCGACCACCACCATGATGTAGGGCAGCCGCTTGTAGCGCTGGGGCTGGCCGTCGTCGTCGAGTTCGCCCAGCTTCGGTGGCACCTCGTCGGCGGCGACGGCGGTGTTGTAGCCATCGATGTCACGGAAGCCGCATTCGCTGAGCAGGTCGTACCGTCGTTCCATCTCCCGAACGGCCCAGGCCAGGGCATTGGCGGCCTTCTTGGGATCGGTGACCGGTGCGGTGAGCAGGTGAGGGATGCGGTCGTACTGACCCATCTCCACCCGCTTGGGGTCGATGAGCACCAGCCGCACCTCGTCGGGCGTGGCCCGCATCATGATCGAGGTGATGATGGAGTTCAGACCCGAGGACTTGCCCGCACCGGTCTGGCCGGCGATCAGGATGTGGGGCAGCGTCGCCAGATTGAGCAGCACCGACCGACCGTTGATGTCGCGTCCGATGGCCACCTCGAGGGGGTGGGTGGCGTCGCGCGCCTCGGCCGAGGTGAGGACGTCGCCCACCGCCACCACCTCACGCTGGGTGCGGGGGACTTCCACCCCGATGGCCTGACGCCCCGGGATGGGCGCCAGGATGCGCACGTCGGGTGAGGCCATGGCGTAGGCGATGTCGTTCTGGAGGCTGGTGACCCGGCTGACCTTCACACCCCGACCCAACTCCAGCTCGAACCGGGTCACGGTGGGCCCGACGGTCATACCGATGAGACGGGTCTCGACACCGTGCTCGGCCAGCGCCGCCTCGAGGACCCGACCCCGCTGCTCCACATCGGCGGTGTCGACCTCCTTGGCCGTCGACCGCTTGAGCATGCGCAGCGGCGGCAACACCCAGTTGGAGCCGCCGTCGGGCGCCACGTCGAGAGCGATGTCGGCGTCCGAGCGCACCTCGGGCACGTTCACCAACGGGGTGGGGACGATCGACGGCTCGGCGTCGGCGTCGAAGGGGGACTCGACCAGCTCCGGCTCGTCGGCGGCCGGCTCGTCGGTCCAGCCGTGATCCCGCAGATCGATCTCGGCCCGGGCATCCTCGTCGGCGCCGACGCTGAACAGCGATCGGGTGCCGCTGCGCAGGGCCTGGCTGACCGGCCGCAGCCCGGTGGCGGCCCGGTCGGCCATCACGGTCACCGGCACGCCGGTGAGCACCACCACGGCCAGCAGAGCCATGGTGAGCAGCACCAGGGTGGCCCCCCAAGCATCGGCCAGGCCCACGAGCGGCCCGGCCACGCCCAGTCCGATGACACCGCCGGCCGAACCGAACACGTCGATGCCGGCGCCCCACTCGGGCTCGCCCTGGAAGAGATGGAGGAAGCCGGTGACGGCCATGGCCGCGAGCAGCCCACCGACCACGTAGCGCAGGGGGATGTCGTAGGTGGCCTTGTCGGCCCGGATGAGACCGACGCCGGCGGCGAGCATGGCTGGCGGGGCCAGGAAGCGGGCTGCGCCGAGGAGCAGGCTGAGGAGGTTGTCGATGCCGGTGCCGAGGGGGCCGGCGGCATCGGCGTACATGCCCAGGCCGGCCACCACCCCACCGAAGCACAACACCAGGCCGATGATGTCGAGGCCCTGGCCATCGAGCGTCGAGGTCTTGGCTTTCGATCGAGACGACCTTTTGGAGGCCCCCGATCGGGATGGGGTCTTCTTCTTGGTTGCCACAGCGGCAACAACGCTAACAGGCCGTGCGCGCCATGCGTCGCTGCTTGCGCGCGGAGGGTGACTACGGGCTGTCCGTGAGGAAATCGGCCAGGGTCTCGCTCACCAGCTGGCGTCCCGTGGCGTTGACATGGGTGAGGTCGCGCAGTTGCTGCGGACCGACGACATCGGTGAGATCGAGGAACTCCCCCCCGGCCTCGGTCACCCGCGCCCGGTAGTCGGCGACGATGCCGTCGACGGCGGACTGTCCTTCGGGGTGCAGGTCGATGAGCTCGCGACTGGTCGGCATGGCGACGACAACCACCCGCGCCCCCTCGCGCTGCCAGGTCTCGACCCATTCGATCACCGCGTCTCGGACCAACCCACACCGAACGTCGTCGCGGAAGTTCGACCGATAGATGTCGCGAACGGATGCGGGGAAGCCACTGGGCTGGTCATCGATGATGATCCGACCGCGCGAACCCGCCGGCATCAGCTCGCGGCTGGCCGCCAGGAAGGGGCCGTCATAGCTCTCGGGAACACCGCCGAATATCCGGGCGGGCCCGGGTACATCGTCGAGGAAGGCCAGCGAGTCGAAAGCGACCGAGCTCTGGTCGAGGTCCACCAGGAAGGCGTCGAGCATCTCGGTGGAGCAGCTACCGAAGTCCTCGAACCACCCCAGCGCACGGATCACGGTGGACGGTGGCGGGGCCAGCCGCGCCCGCATCTGGCGATCCCATCCCGACGCGACGACGGGCGTCATCGCTCCGATGGCCGCATTCCAGACCACCCCACCCAGCCGATCCTCCAGCTGGCGCGGATCGAATCCGAACTTGGCGATGGACGACCCGACGAGGGTCACGTCGGGCAGCTGCCCACTGGTGACGAGGCGCTCCATCTCGATGGTCTGGTTCAGATGGTCGGCGTTGTACCACTGTCGCGAGGAGGTCTGGATCGGTCGTTCGACGAGCGCCAGTTCGAGCTCGTCGATGGCCGCCGACAGTCGGCCCGCCTCTGCCCGCGCCCCAGCCCGCGCGGCTGGCGTGGCGGTTCGCGCCGTCGCTTCGCACGGAGAGCGGAAGACCTGTCTCCGCACGTCACCGAGCAGACGGCCCGCCTCGTCCTCGGTGATGACCAGGTCATCGGCATCCGTCGTGATTGCGTCGATCGTCGACTGGAGCTCGACGGCGGCGCCCGACCAGGCCACGGCGTCCCCGCACGCAACCCGAAGCGCGCCGAGAGGCTCGGCCAACAACGCCGGAACGGTGCTCGAACCATCCGGCGCCTCCGTGGTCGAACCACCCTCCCCCGCGGTGGTCGAGCCACCGGGGCCCGCCGTGGTCGACGGTGCGCCACCGTCAGCCGAACCACAGCTGGCCGCGAGCATGATCGCCGTCAGCAGGCAGGTACCACGACGACCGAGCATCAGCTCCCTCGGAGGTACTCGGCCAGCGCCGCGGTCACCAACCGACGACCGGTGGCGGTCACATGGGTGAGATCGCGCAACTGCGACGGCTCGACGGCATCGGTGAGATCCAGGAGCTCGCCGCCGGCGGCCTCGACCAACTCGGCCAGATCGGCGCTGACCACGTCGTGGGCGACCTGACCCTCGGGGTGCATGGCGATGAGCTCGTCGGCGCTCCGCAGCAGAGCCACCACGACCCGGGCGCCCCGGTCGGCCCAGGTGGTGACCAGCTCCGCAATGGCCTGGAGCTGGAGCTCACAGACCTGGGGCTCACGGAAGTCGGCCTGGATCGCCTGTACCGAACCGGCCGGGTGCTCGACCCTCTCATCGCCGAGCCGGATTCGACCGCGGCTGCCCTCAGGGAAGCGGGCTCGGCTGTCCTCGATGTACGCGCCATCGTAGCTCGGGGGTGTCGCGCCGAACAGCCGCTCGGTACCCGTCACCTCATCGAGGAAACCGATCTCGGCGAAGGCGGCAGACCTCCTCGTCGTTGCCTCCTCGAAGCCGTCCTCGATGCCCTCACCGCAGTTGCGAAACACCTCGAAGGTGCTGAGCCCCAGCACCACCGCCTCTAAGTCGCCGATCGTCTCGTGGATCTGGCGGCTCCACGCCGGTTGACCGACCGGCGGCAGCCCGCCGATGGCGGCGTTCCAAGCCGGCCCCCCGGTGGCCTCGGCCAGCTGGGCCGGATCGAAGCCGAACAGCGCCACGGATGATCCCAGGATCAGGGTGTCGATCGACGCCTCGCCGGCGGCGATGTCGGCCAACTCGATGCTCTGGATGAGATGGTCCGACACGTACCACAGCGGCGCCGAGGTCTTCAGTGGGGCCCCGCCGACGACCGCGTTGAGGTCATCGAGAGCCGCGCTCGCCAGCCCGGCCCGAGCCAACGCATCGGCCCGCTGCGCCGGGGTCGCCGGCTCGGGTGTCAGCGGGCAACCGGAGAACACGACCGTCTCGTACAACCCGTCCATCGCCTCCTGAGCCGACGTCGTACCGACGATCTCGTCGAGGGGTGCGGCGGCGTCGTTGCCGACGAGCACGGCATCGACAGCTGCCACCAGGTCATCGGCCGCCGCGGTCCAGTCGACCGCCGAGCCACACGCCGCCGCCAGGTCCTCGGCGCTGGCCACGACCGGCACCAGGGCTTCGGGGGGTTCGGATCCACCGTCACCACCGCAAGCCGAGGCGCCCAGCGCCAGTGCCAGGATCAGAGCAGATCGACGCACGGGATGATCATCGGGCGGCGACCGGTGGAGTCGCTGATGTAGCGGCCCACGGCCCGACGAATCAGTCGCTCGAACTCGTCGGCGTCGACCACCCCCTCGGCCAGCGCGTCCTGCATGGCCGCGGCGCACTCCCGTTCGGCCCCGTCGAGGAACGCTTCGCCCGTCTCGTCGATCCAGCCCCGGGACACCACCCGGGGCGGTGCGGCCAGCACGCGCTTGGCCAGGTCGATGACGACGAAGGCCGACACGAAACCCTCCCGACCGAGGATGTCGCGCTCGGAGATGACGGGATCGCCCAGGTGACCGACCGATCCGTGCACGTACACGCGTCCCCCGGGCACCGAGCCCACCTTGGCCACACCGGTGTCATCGACACGGATCTGGTCGCCGTCCTCGCACAGAACGATGTGATCGTCGGGCATCCGCATCTCACGGGCCAGGCCGACGTGGGCGACCAGGTGCTCGTACTCGCCGTGCACCGGGACGAACCATTCGGGATCGGCCACCGAGTGGAGGGTCTTCAGCTCCTGTTGTTTGCCGTGTCCGCTGGTGTGGATGTCGACCTGACCGCTGTGCACGACCCGCACCCCGCGCCGGGCCAACGCCGAGCGGGTGTGCGACACCGCGGCCTCGTTGCCGGGAATGGGATGGCTGCTGAAGATCACGGTGTCGTCGTGACCGACCGAGATGAATCGGTTGTCGCCCGAACCCATCAGGGTGATCGCCGACCGGGGTTCGCCCTGGCTACCCGTGCAGATCACGCAGGTGAGGGTGGGGTCGAGGTCCTCGATGTCCTCGGCGGTGGCCATGTGGGTATCGGGCAGCGTGAGCATGCCCAGGTCCCGGGCCAGCTTGATGTTGCGCTGCATCGAATAGCCCAGGGGAACGACCGTCCGGCCCTCGGCGATGGCCGCGTCGGCGATCTGTTGCAGACGGTGGATGTGGCTGGAGAAGGCCCCGACGATGATGCGGCGACCTTCGTTGTCCCTGATGAGGCGGGCAAGGGTGGCCCCGACCTCGGTCTCGGAGTCCGACTGGCCGGGCGCGTCGGCGTTGGTTGAATCGCACAGCAGCAGGCGGATGCCGGGGTCGTGGGCCATGGCGCCGATCCAGCTGAGGTCGGTGTGGCGGCCGTCGACCGGGGTGAGATCGAGCTTGAAGTCGCTGCTGTGGAGGATGGTGCCCTGCGGGGTGTGGAACGCGGTGATGAGTCCACTGGGGGTGGAGTGGGTGACGGGCACGAAGTCGCAGTCGAAGGGGCCGATGCGGTGGCGCTCGCCGTCGTTGATGGCACGGAGGTCGCCGGACAGCCCGGCCGAGTCGAGCTTGCCACTGATCATGCCGAGGGTGAACGGCGACCCGTAGATCGGCACATCCAGCTCTTGGAGCAGGTACGGGATGCCACCGATGTGGTCCTCGTGACAGTGGGTGGCGATCATGGCGCTGACCCGGTCCCGGTTGTCGCGCAGGTAGCTGAAGTCGGGCAGGATGGCGTCCATCCCCGGGGACCGATCATCGGGAAACATCTGACCGCAGTCGAGGATGACGATCTGTCCGCCGGTCTCGAGCGTGGCACAGTTGCGGCCGATCTCGCCCAGGCCGCCCAGGAAGCTGATGGTGACGGGTTGGGCCACGACTCAGACCGCTCGGCCCAGGCCGGCGAGCACCTGGCGGGCTCGATCGGCCAGATCGTCGGGTTCGGGGCCCATCGGCGACCGGCAGTCGCCGCCGGGCAGGCCCAGGACCTTCAGGAGCGCCTTGGTGGGAATGGGATTGGGAGCGAGGTCGCTGCCCTCGAACTCGAACGAGGCCAGCAACGCCTGGTTGCGTTCGATGGCGGACCGCACGTCGCCGCCGCGGAAGGCCTCGATCATCTGACCCATCTCGACCGCGGCCCAGTGGGTGGCCACCCCCACCACGCCGATGGCACCGACCGCCAGTAGCGGAAGGGTGAGGCGATCGTCACCGCTGTACACGTCGAAGCCCGACGGCGCCTCGGCGACGAAGCGGGCCGTCTCGGCCGGGTCACCGCCGGCGTCCTTGAGGGCCACGATGTTGTCGACATCGTGAGCCAGCTTCAGCATCGTGGCCGTGGCGATCTTGCGGCCGGTGCGGGCCGGGATGTCGTACAGCATCACCGGCAGGTCGGTGGCGGCGGCCGCGGCGCGGAAGTGGGACTCGAGCCCGGCCTGGGAGGGTCGGTTGTAGTACGGGGTGACCTGGAGGATGCCGGTGGCCCCGGCGGCGGTCGCCCGTTCGGTGAGATCGACGGCGGCGCGGGTGTCGTTGCTGCCGGCGCCGGCGATCACGGCGACGTCGACGGCGTCGACCACGGCGGCGATGAGCTCACCCTGCTCGCCGTGACTGAGCGTGGCGCTCTCCCCCGTGGTTCCGGCCACCACCAAGGCGTCGTTGCCGTTGTCGACCAGCCAGCGGGCCAGGGTCTGGGCGCCGTCCAGGTCGAGGCCGCCGTCGGCGGCGAAGGGTGTCACCATGGCGGTGAGGACCTGACCGAAGCGGGCCATCAGTGGGCTCCTTCCGATGACCGATCGATGCCGAGGCTGGCCAGCAGCGTCTCGTGCAGATCGAACCACACCGTGTGATACGAGTCGATGAGTGGCTTGGCGAACCACTCGTTCTCACCCGCCTGCACCTTGGCCAGAGCGGCGGTGAAGCGGGGACCGATGGCGGCGAAGCGGGCCAGATACGAGGCCAGGTCGGCGCAGATGGGCTGCACCCGTCGGTCGATGCCGGCCAGCTCGTCGACGACGGCGGCGTCGTACGCCGCGTCGTCGTGCTCGTTGAGGACGTTGGCCTCCGGGTCCTTGACCTGCCAGCGCGTGCACACCGACAGGAACTCCCGGTTCAGGCCCAGGAACCGGCGGTAGGCCGCATCGATCTCGCCTCGGGTACCGGTGTGATCGAGCTCATCACCCAGGCGACGCTCGCCCTCGGTGCGACCCTCGGCGGTGAGCGCCCAACCCGACACCCGCCCGTCGCGGTGGGTGGCCAGGCCCCGCTCGGCCAGGGCCGCCAGACGAGCCTCGGTGTCGGCGGGCGCGAACCCCCACATCGCAGCCAGGACATCGGCCTCGACGAAGTTCTTCAGCCGCATGCCCAGCAGCAGCAGGAGGTCGGGATCAGATGGGAGCGACATCGGGCGCGAGGGTACCAGCGCGATCACGGGCCACCCTGCGCAGTATCAGGGGATAGCCGATCACGGCGATGATGGAGAAGATGAACCACTGGGCGGCGTATCCCCGGTGAGGGCCCTCGTCGAGGTCGGGCAGCGGCACCGGCGTGAGTGCCGCCGGGTCGGATTCGGCCTGCACGTATTGCCCCAGATCCTCGATGCCCACCGCCTCGGACAGCACGGTCACATCCGGGCGGTTGATCTCGGCCAGCTCGCGATCCGGAGCCAGCACACCCCCAGACACCGACGGCTGCAGGGTGCCCACGATCGTGACGTCACCGTCGCCCGCGGCCCACACCGACGGGTCGCCGTCGAGCACCGTGGACCGGCCGACGAACCCCCGCGCCACCAGCACGCTCGACCCTCCGGGCTCATCGAGCGGCGTGATCACCCAGAATCCAGGGCTGCTCTGCACGGTGCGGTTGGCCACCAGCACCGTGTCGGCGTCACGGTAGGCGCCCGTCACCTCGACCATCGTGAACTGCGACTCATCGGGGTCTTCGACCCCGGCCAGTGCGTCGGCCAGCGGAGCCGGCGCCAACGCGGCCCGTTGCTCGATGAGCTCGTTGCGTTCCACCCGCTCGTCGTGGCGGCGCAGCTGCCACAGACCGGCGCCGACCATGGCCGTGACCAACGCGCCCACGGCCAGGTGCGACAGGATCCAACGCGGCGAACGGGCGAAGGCGTAGCCGGGCAAGCTCAGAGCCCGAGGACCGCGTCGAGTCCCACGGTGACCCCCGGAAAGTCGACGATGCGGCGCACACCCAGGACCACGCCTGGCATGAACGACGTCCGATCGATGGAGTCGTGGCGGATGCTGAGTGTCTGGCCGGTCGTGCCGAACAACACCTCCTGGTGGGCCACCAGTCCCCGCAGACGCAGCGAGTGCACCGGGATGTCGCCCGGGCCCTTGCCCCCACGAGAACCCGGGACCACCTCGTGTTCGGTGGGGTCACGACCCCAGTCCGCCGAGGCGGCAGCCATCCGCTCCAGGGTCATCATGGCGGTCCCCGACGGGGCATCGATCTTGGCGTCGTGATGCAGCTCGATCACCTCGGCGCTCTCGAAGAACGGGGCGGCCAGCTCGGCGAAGCGCATCATGAGCACGGCGCCGATGGCGAAGTTGGGGGCGATCAGGCAGTTGCTGTCGCTGAACTCGGACCGGTACCGGGTGAGGTCGGCATCGGTGAATCCGGTGGTTCCCACCACGGCGTGGATGGCGTTGGCTGCGCAGTAGTCGAGATTCTCGCGGGCCGCCTCGACCACGGTGAAGTCGACGGCCACGTCGGCCTGGGTGGCGGGCAGGACATCGAAGTCCTCCTGGAGCTCGAGGCCGGTGGCCGTCCCGGCCAGGGCATCGAGGGGCGTACCGGCATGGTGGGGATCGACAGCGGCCACGAGCGTGAGGTCGGCTGCGGCCTCGATGGCTCGGCAGACCTCCTGCCCCATTCGCCCGCCTGCTCCGAAGACTGCGACCCGTGTGGACATGCGGCCAAGACTAGGGCCCGAGCAGTCACCCCGTGTGGTGCTCGACCCGCGGGCGTCCTGGCGTTCGGCCTCAGGCCGCCAGCGCGGCCACCGCCCCGGCGGCGGCCAGGACCCGGCCCTCCCCCAGCACTCGTCGCAGCACCCGATGCACGTCGTCGGCCTCGACCGCGGCGATGGCGGCGAGCGTCTCCTCGATGGGCGTCACCCGGTTTCTCACCGTCAGACCGGTGGCCATCCGTACCATGCGGCTACTCGAGTCCTCCAGTCCCAGCAGGGTGGCACCCACGAATCCCGTGCGGGACACGTCCAGCTCCTGATCGGTGATGCCACGCGACACCAGGTCGGCGATCTCACCATCGACCACCTCGAGCAGCTCGGCCACCCGGGTGTTGGCTGTGCCGGCATGGATCGAGAACGTGCCGCTGTCGGCGTAGGAACCCGACGCCGAGTAGATCGAGTACACAAGCCCTCGTCGTTCCCGAACCTCCTGGAAGAGCCGGCTGGACAGTCCGCCGCCGACGATCTGGTTGGCCACGGCGAGGGCATAGCGGTCGGGGTCGTCGTGGCCGAACGAGCGCCAGCCCAGCGCCAGGTGGGTCTGCTCGCCGGGACGTTCGACGAGCGGGGGCACGGTCGGCAGCTCAATCGGTTGGCGGCGCTCGGGCACGAGCCCGGACTCGGCGTCGGCGAACGTGGCCTCGACGCCGTCGACCAGCTGATCGTGGTCGACGTTGCCTGCGGCCGCGAACACCAGGTTCACCGGTCGATACCACTGGTCATGAAAGCCGCGCAGGTCGCCCTCGGTCATGTCGCCCAGCGACTCGTGGGTCCCCAGCACCTCCCAACCGAGTGGGTGATCGGGGAACAGCGCTCCGTGCATCACCGTGGCCGCGATGTCTTCGGGCAGATCCTCGCTGAGCAGGAGCTCCTCGAGGATGACCTGGCGCTCGGACTCGACGTCAGCGGCAGTGAAGGCCGGGCGGCGAATCACATCGGTGAGCACGTCGATGGCCAAACCGGTCTCGGTGTCGGGCACCCGAGCGTGAAAGGCGGTGTACTCCTTCGTGGTGAAGGCGTTCAGGTCGCCGCCAGTGCGGTCGATGGCCGCCGCCAACTGCGGCGCACTCCAGCGCGACGTGCCCTTGAAGGCCAGGTGTTCCAGGAAGTGGGACGCGCCGGCCTGTGACGGTTGTTCGTCACGGTTGCCGACGCCCACCCAGCAGCCCACGGCGGCGGATCGGGTACCGGGCATGACCTCGGTGACGATCCGCACGCCGTTGGCCAGCGTGGTGACTCGGGGTTCGCTCGTGCGGTGCAGCTGGCGAGCTCCGCGCCTCAGCGGCGGCGGCCACCGCCGCGGCGACCGCGGCCACCCCGACGACTGCTGCGCTCACCTTCGGGACCGAGGTCGCCGTACTCCTCTTTGAGCTGGGCGTCGAAGCTGTCCTCGAACGAGACCACGTTCGGCGTCTCGGTGTCGGCACCTCCGTCGCTGCTGTCCTGCTCGCGGTCGCTGCTACCACGGTCGCTGCTGTCTCGTTCGCTGCTGCCGCGGTCGCTGCTGCCACGGTCGCTGCTGCCACGGTCTCGGCCGCCGCGATCTCGATCACCTCGGTCACGGTCATCGCGACGCGGCCGGCTCTCGCCACCGCCCGACGCCTCACCGTCACCGCCGTGCTCCCCAAGGGGCTTCAGGCTGATCTTGCCGTTGGGATCGACGTCTTCGACGATCACCTCGATCTCGTCGCCCAGCTCCACCACGTCCTCCACCCGATCGATGCGCTTGGAGCCACCGAGCTTGGAGATGTGGACCAGACCATCGCGGCCCGGGAGGATGTTGACGAAGGCACCGAACTTGGTGATGTTGACGACCCGGCCGGTGTAGGTGGCACCGACCTCGGCGGTGGGCGGATCGAGGATCAGCTCGATCTGGCGCTGGGCCTCGTCGACGATCTCGGAGCTGGTGGACGCGATGGAGACCGTGCCCACGCTGCCGTCGTCGTCGACACTGATGTCGGCACCGGTCTCGGCCTGGATGGCGTTGATGACCTTGCCCTTGGGTCCGATGACCTCGCCGATCTTGTCGATCGGGATCTCGAAGCTCACGATCTTCGGGGCGGTGGGGCCGACCTCGGGGCGAGGCTCGGCGATGGCGGCATCCATCACGTCGAGGATCTGGTTGCGAGCGTCCTTGGCCTGGTTGAGCGCGTCGGCCAGCACGTTGGCGGGGATGCCGTCGATCTTGGTGTCGAGCTGGAGGGCGGTGACGAAGTCACGGGTGCCGGCCACCTTGAAGTCCATGTCACCGAAGGCGTCCTCGGCCCCGAGGATGTCGGTGAGTGGGGTGTACTTGCCCTCGGCGAACACCAATCCCATGGCGATGCCGGCGACCGATGCCTTGATGGGCACACCGGCGTCCATCAACGACAGACTGGAGCCACACACCGATGCCATCGAGGTGGAACCGTTGGACGACAGCACCTCGGACACCAGGCGGATGGTGTAGGGCCATTCCTCGAGCGACGGCACGACCGGGAACACGGCCCGCTCGGCGAGGGCACCGTGGCCGATCTCGCGACGCTTGGGGCCACGCATGAAGCCGGTCTCACCGGTGGAGAACGGCGGGAAGTTGTAGTGGTGCATGTAGCGCTTGCGGTCCTGGGGGGCGATGCCATCGACCATCTGGTCCATGCGCTTCATGCCCAGCGTGGTGACGTTGAGCACCTGGGTCTCGCCCCGCTGGAACAGTCCGGAGCCGTGCGCGGTGGGGAGCACGTCGACCTCAGCCGACAGGGGGCGCAGATCGGCGGTGCCGCGACCGTCGATGCGCACACCCTCGTCGACGATGCGCTTGCGCACCACCGCCTTGGTGAGCGAGCGGACGGCGGCCTTGATCTGCTTCTCGGCGTCGTCGACGTCGGCGAACTGGGGCAGCACGGCCTCGATGATGGCGGCCTTGGCCGCACTCTCGGCCTCGCCCCGCTCGGTCTTGTCGGCGATCTGTTGGGTGGCGACGACCTGGTCGCGCCCGGCGGCCTCGACGGCCGCGAAGATCTCGTCGCTGTGGTCGGTGGTGACGGAGAACTCCATCACCTCGGGCTTGCCGCCGACGGCGTCGATCAGTTCCTGCTGGAGAGCGATGGCTTCCTTGATCCACTGCTTGGAGGCTTCGAGGCCCTCGGCCAGCACGGCTTCATCGACCTTGGGGGCGCCGGTCTCGTAGTTGTCCCACGAGCTCTCGGTGCCACCGGCCTCGACCATCATCACCGCGACATCGCCGTCGTCGAGCTGACGACCGGCCACCACCATCTCGAAGCTGGCATCGCTGCCCTCCTCGTAGGTGGAGTGGGGCACCCAGCTGCCGTCGGCCGAGTACGCGATGCGCACGGCGCCGATGGGGCCACTGAAGGGAATGGGCGAGATGCACAGGGCGGCCGACGCACCGTTGATGGTGAGCACGTCGTAGGGGTTCTCCTGATCGGCTCCCATCACGGTGGCCACGACGTGGACCTCGTTGCGGAAGCCCTCGGGGAACGAGGGGCGCAGGGGCCGATCGGTGAGGCGGCAGGTGAGGATGGCGGCCTCACCGGCCCGGGCCTCGCGTCGGAAGAACGAGCCGGGGATCTTCCCGGCGGCGTACATCTTCTCTTCGACATCGACCGTCAGCGGGAAGAAGTCGGCGCCCTCACGGACGCTGCGCGAGGCGGTGGCGGCCACCAGCACGATGGTGTCGCCGAGGCGAGCCATTACGGCTCCATCGGCCAGACGGGCCAGCTTGCCGGTCTCGAAGGACATGATCTTGTCGGGCGCGCCACTCACGGCGGCCGAAACATGTTTTACGTCGGACATTGCTCTGGGTTTTCCTCTCAGGGGGGCATCGCCATCGAGGTCAGTTCCCAGTTGGATGTCTCCCGACCGGTCCCTCGTCGGGCGAGGGTGAAGGCCGAGCTGCACGCAACTGGCAGCTGCTCACTCGAAGGCGATGCCTGATGATGTTCGCGTCGGCGCACGTTGCCCCGACGCGATTCGAGCGGCCCGGCGGGCCGCTCGGTGATGTTGTCAGCGCCGGAGGCCCAGGTGGGCGACGAGCGCTCGATACCGTTCGACGTCGTTGGCGGCCACGTAGTCGAGCAGCCGACGCCTTTTCCCGACGAGCATGAGCAGACCACGCCGACTGTGATGGTCCTTCTTGTGGACCTTCGAGTGTTCGGTGAGGTGGTCGATGCGATCGCTGAGGAGCGCGATCTGGACCTCCGGCGACCCTGTGTCGTCGGCAGGCAGATCGAAGGCCTCGGCGGTTCGCGTGATGGTTTCCGTCTTCGACGGAAGATTCGTGGGATTGCTGCCCATCGGTTACTCAACCTCGTCGGTATGTCGTCAGTGGGTATCGGACCCGGCCTCTCGGTGCGCGATGCGACACCAGAAGCGGAACCCGGTCAGGCTACAGCCGTTTTGGCGCAACCGACTATGGCGGTCAGGGAGGCGGCCACGTCGGCGTCGGTGGTGGCCCACGACGATACCGAGATCCGCATGAAGCGCTGGCCGTGCCATGTGGTGGCCCCGCACCAGCAGGTGCCGTCGGCCTGCACGGCCGCGATCGCGGCGTCGGTGACGGCGTCGTCACCGAAGCGCACCAGCACCTGGTTGAGGACCACGTCGTTTCCCACCTCGAAGCCGGCGTCGACCAGGCCGGCGGCCAGGGTGCGGGCGTGACCGCACGTACGCTCCACCAGCTCGGCCACGCCCGATCGACCGAGGGTGCGCAGCACGGCCCACACCTCCACGGCCCGAACCCGTTGCGACGACTGCGGCGTGCGGTTCATGGCCTCGACATCGCCGTCGGGGAGATAGGCGGCCTGCATGGCCAGGGTGCGGGCCAGGGCAGCGCGATCACGCACCAGGGCCAGACCGCAGTCGTAGGGCACGTTGAGCCATTTGTGGCCGTCGGTGGCCCACGAGTCGGCTCGGGCCATCCCGGTCGTGCGGTTCCGGGTGGTCGGGCTGGCGGCGGCCCACAGACCGAACGCGCCGTCCACGTGGAGCCAGCCGTCGCGCTGGGCCACCCAGTCGGCGATGGGCTCGAAGGGGTCGAAGGCGCCGGTGTTGACGTTCCCGGCCTGGGCGCAGACCAGCACCGGTCCCGCCACATCGGGGAGCCGCCCGGCGTCGAGGCGGCCCTGATCGTCGGCCGGCACGGCCACCACCCGGTCACGGCCCAACCCCACGAGGGCCAGCGACTTGGCGATCGTACTGTGGGCTTGCTCCCCCACCACCACGGTCAGTTCGGGAGCGCCGAACAGCCCGTTGGCCGGCGCGTCCCAGCCGTGGCGGCGCAGCACTTCGTCGCGCCCGACGGCAATACCCGTGGCGTTGGCCACCGTGGCCCCGGTGACGAAGCTCAATCCGGTGGATGTCGGCAGGCCGAGCAGGTCGACCACCCATCCGCGCACCACATCGTCGACGGCAGCCGCCACCGGCGACATCACCCGCACCGCAGCGTTCTGGTCCCACGCTCCGGCCAGCCAGTTGGCGGCGGTGGCGACCGGGTACGACGCGCCGGTGACGAAGCCGAAGTAGCGGCCGGCGTTGGACGCCACCGTGGCCGGCGACCCCACCTCGTCGAGCAGCGCCAAGGTGGCCGCCGGGTCGCCGGGGCCATCGGGCAGCGCCTCGGCCAGCCGGGCCAGCGCCTCGACGGCGCGGGGAGTGGGGGCCACGTTCCGATCGCCGATGTGGGCCACGTAGCGGCGGGCCCGGTCGGCGGCGTCGGCCAGCAGGTCGTCGGTGCTCATGGGCAGGACGGTACCGGGCCGCCCATCGCGTCGATCAGGCCGACGAACACCGGGTGGGGTCGACGGCCGAGTTGGGGTTGGAAGAGCGTGGCCACGAAGAACGGGTGGTCGGTCCGTTCCACTGCCCGAACCTCTCCCGTGCCGTCGACCGCGGCGACGCGCAGCCCACCCTGACCGGCCAGGTCCTGGTGCTCGAGGGCCAGTCCGTACGAGCAGGTGGCGTGCTCGGTGGCGGACGCGGTGCCGTACACCCCGGCCAGGCGGGTGCCCGGCGTGAGCACGACATCGATGTCGACGCCGGGCAGGGCACAGGCCAGCGGCGCCACCACGGAGAACCCGGCGTGGTCGCCGTACTCATCGTGGCCGGCATCGCGGTGACCCAGGACGTGGCGGGCATGCTCTACCAGAACATGTTGGAAGCCGCCTCACGTGCCGACCAGCGGGATGCCCTTCTCCCGGGCGGTGCGGATGGCCTCGAGCACGGGCTCCATGCGGTCGTACGGACTGCCGGGACCGATGACCGCGGCCGCGAAGGCACCGAGGGAGGGGTCGAGCTCGGTGGTCGGCAGAACCTGCACGTCGCGCGCGGCGGCACCCGCAGCCACGAGCCCATCGATGGTTGCCGCGGCCCGTTCGGGCCCGCCGTCCATGATCACGGCAATGGCGCTCATGCCCGCCGCCACACGTGGAGTTGGCTGCGGTACGGGTAGTCGAACGTGGGGCCCAGTCCGGCCACCGAATCGCGTATCCTCGCCGCCACTTCGGCCTGGGTGTGCTTGTCGAGGGCGGCGATGAAGCTCGTGGACAGGGCCCGATCCACCACCCCGTCGACGTCGGTGGGCCACGGGTTGTCGGCGAACCGCTCGCCATCGAAGACGAACCGGATGTCGGCGTCGATGGCCCGTCGCCAAGCCAGGGTGGCGTACCGAGGCGTGTCTCCGGCGAACTCGTCGGTGATCTCGGTGTACGCGGCCACCCAGGGCACCGACTGGTCGCGCACGTTCCACACCACCGCCAGCACACCGCCGGGGACGAGGACGCGGGCGATCTCGTCGAGGGCGGCCGCCGCGTCGAACCAGTGGAACGATTGGGCGGCCACCACCGCACCGGCAGCGCCGTCGGCCACCGGAATGGCCTCGGCCCGGCCGACGCTCCCGATCACCCCGGGCACGGCCTGGGCCAGCGCGGCCCGCATGGACGCCACGGGCTCGACCGCCACTATCCGGTGGCCCCGGCCCACCAATTCGGCGGTGAGGATGCCGGTACCGGCGCCCAGTTCCACCACGAGGCCGTCGGGCAGGCTCTGATGGAGCGCTTCCACGATGGCGGCGGCGTAGCCGGGCCGGGCCCGGCGGTAGGCATCGGTCCCGGTGCCATAGCCGCGCTCGGCCGCGTCGTGCACCATGGCCGCAGTCTGGTCGATGGCCCGTCAGTAGGCTGGCGAACATGGTCGGACCCGCCCAACCACGGTTGACCCACGTCGCCTTCGCGGTGGCCGACCTGGACGTCACCATCGCCTGGTACGCCGAGTTCACGGACCTGGAAGTGGTCCATGAGCGACGCGACGACGATGGCTCGGTGGCGTGGCTCGGCGAGCCTGACCGCACCGAGCATCCCTTCGTGCTGGTGGCCGCCGCGCTCGACGCCATGCCCGATCCGGGACCCACCATCGCCGGCTTCGCCCACTTCGGCATCGAGCTGCCATCGCGGGCCGACGTGGACGCCGTCGCCGAGCGGGGCCGAGCGGCCGGTTGTCTGCGGTGGGAGGTTCAGGACCTCGGCCCGCCGGTCGGATATGTGTGCGCGCTGGCCGACCCCGATGGCAACCTCATCGAGTTCAGCCACGACCAAGGGGTGTACGACGCGGTGGTCGGCCCGTGAGCCGCCCCGACGGTCCGGGCATGAGCGAACGCTGGCGAAACTGGCGGGCCGGCGTGGATCTCGACGAGTACGAGTCCCGCTGGACCGGCCCGGCGGCCGCGGGTGCGTCGGTGCACGGTGAGGCCGACCTGATCGAGCGCTTCGCGCGGGGAACCATCGTCGACGCGGGGTGCGGCACCGGACGCATCAGCGTCGAACTGGCCCGCCGGGGACACACCGTGATCGGCATCGACAACGATGCCGAGATGCTGACCCGAGCCCGGGTCAAAGCGCCTGAGGTCACCTGGCTGCTGGGTGATCTGGCCGAGATCGAGCTGCCTGCGGCCGTGGGGACGGTCGCCCTGGCCGGCAACGTCTTGATCTTCGTCGAGCCGGGCGCCGAGGCTTCCGTGGTGGCCAACCTGGCCCGCCAGCTGACGCCGGGCGGGTACTTCATCGCCGGTCACAGCGTGCACACCGGTCCGGCCGAGGTGGCCGACTACGACCGATGGGCCACCGCCGCCGGACTGGCACCGCGACACCGCTTCGCCGATTGGGATGGCAACCCCTACCAGGGTGGCGACTACGCGGTGTTCGTTGATCAGGCGCCGATGGGGCCCAGCACCCGATCGAGGTAGGGGTTGGCGAAGGTGCCGGCGGGGTCGAGCTCGGCTCGGGCGGCACTGAACTGGTCCCAGCGGGGGTAGCGGGGCCGCAGCGTGCGGTGGTTCTGGAAGTGCAGCTTGCCCCAGTGGGGCCGGCCGTCATAGTCGTCGAGGATGGCCTCCACCCCGGAGAAGTACGACTCGAAGGACGTGCCCTGGTAGACGTGGAAGGCCAGCCATCCGGAGTCGCGGCCCTCGGCAGTGGACAGCGGGATGTCGTCGGCGGCCGACACCCGTACCTCGATGGGGAACATGATGGGTTCGGCGAAGCCGGCCATGAAGTCGCGGACCCGGCCCAGTGCTTCGGGCAGTGCTTCGACCGGCAGGCCGTACTCCATCTCGTAGAACTTCACCATGCGCGGGCTGGCGAAGACCTTGTCGGAGCGGTCCACGAAGTCGCGCTCGGCCACGCCGGCCGACACCAGCTTGGCCACCCGGGGGGCCAGGGTGGGCATCCGCCGCCCGACCCGATTGACCAGGCCGAAGGCCACGTTCTCGGCCAGGATCTTCTCGCGCACGTAGGCCGACCGGGGTGGGGGTTCGGCTGGGCGATCGGTGCGGTTGTTGCGCTTCACCTGGCAGTTGCGGGCGCCGGGCATCCAGAAGAACTCGAAATGGTCGTTGGCCCGGGCCTCGCCGGCGAACCCGGCCAGCAGATCGTCGAGGGGCTCCTTGGTCTCGATGGCATGGAGGTTGAAGGCCGGCACGCACTGGAGAGTGACCTTGGTGACGATGCCCAGGGCACCGATGCCCACCCGGGCCGCGGCCCACAGATCGGCCCGCGTCGTCTCGTCGCACCAGATGACGTCGCCGGTGCCCGTGACCAGCTCGATGCCCACCACCGTGGTGGCCAGGTTGCCCAGTCGGGCCCCGGTGCCGTGGGTGGCGGTGGCGATGGCTCCGGCGATGGACTGGTAGGCGATGTCGCCCAGGTTGGGCATGGCCAGTCCCACCTCGGCCAACCGGTCGTTGAGGGCCGCGAGGCGGATGCCCGCCCCGACGGTGACCCGATGAGTCCCACGGTCGACCGATTCCACGGCATCGAGGTGGTCGAGGCAGAGCAGCATCCCGTCGGTGCACGCCGCCGCGGTGAACGAGTGGCCGGCGCCGAAGACCTTCACCCGCTGTCCGGCCTCGTGGGCCCGGGCCACGAGCGCGGCCACCTCGTCGACGGTGCGCGGCTGGAGCCGCTCGGCGGGCAGACACACCTGGTTGCCGGCCCAGTTGCGCCAGGGTTTGGTGTCGGCCACGAGCGGTCCTCGCCTCACCAGTGCCGGAGATCGATCGGCCACAGGTCGACGACCTTCTCGCCGTCGACCACCCACAGTTGCTGGTGGCGGGCCACCGTGGGGTCGACGTGGGCGGGCAGCAGCCGGACCCGCTCGCCCACCTGGGGGAGGCCGTGGTCGCCGGGCAACAGGGTGGTGTGCTCATCGGAGCAGAAGAACACGCCGCCGTCGGGCCAGGTGGGGTCGCCGTGGTCCATCCCGAGGGATTTCAGCCCGATGTCGGCCACGGCCCAGCCCTTGGCGCTGACGGAGATGACGGTGCCCAACACGGTGAGGGCCAGCTCGAAAGGCAGTTCGATGGCGCCATAGTGGGTGTCCATCAGGCAGTAGGACCCGGCCTGGATCTCGGTGACCCAGGTGTTGACGGCGTAGGTGCCGGTACCACCGCCCGACACGATGTCGCCGCCGACGTCGGCGTGGGCGGCCAGCAGCAGGGCCATCGACTCCTCGACCTTGGCGGTGCGCTCGACCGGGTCGGGCACGGTCATCAAGTGGCCCTCGTAGCCCATCACGCCGCGGACCTCGAGCCCACCCGCCCGGGCCCGGTCGGCCAGCCGCCCGGCGTCATCGGCCTCGCAGCCGCAGCGGGGCATCCCGACCTCGACGTCGACCAGCACCTGCTTCACCCCGCCCTGGATGGCGGCGTCGACCGTGATCTCGCTGTCGACGGCCACGGTGATGTCGGCCCCGGCGTCCACCAGCCGTCCCAGCGGGGTGCAGTCGAGCACCTCGTTGGCCAGCAGCAGGTCGTCGCCCACGCCGGCCGTGACCATGCCCTCGATCTCGCGGGGAGTGGCCGCACAGAAGGTGCGATGCCCTGCAGCCGCCAGCTCGGCGGCCAACGCGGTGGACTTGAACGCCTTCACATGGGGACGCAGCTCGGCCCCCGGCCGCGCCGCGGCCATGGTGGCCACGTTGGCGTCGAACACCGACCGCTCCACCACCAGCGCGGGTGTGGGGATCTGGTCGATCGTCGACGGGTCAGCCACGCGGGCGACCCTAGCCCGGCGCCGGTTCATTCGAGCAGGGGCAGTGATCGTGCATCGGTCTCGTCGCCCGGCATCGGTGCCGTCGGTGCGAGTGCCGGCCCCCCGACGCGTCCCGGTCCTCGGGTGGGTGGCGGCGCCGGGGTGGGTGGCGGGAGGTCGATGTGGAGTTGGCCGTTGGTCTTGCGGCGGTGGTGGTGGCGGCACAGCCACTGGGTGTTCCACAGCGCCAGCGGGCCGCCATCGGCGTGGTCCACCAATGCGTGGTCGATCTGGAGGTGGGCGTCGTTGCTGCATCCGGGCACGCAGCACGTCATGCCCCGCGCTTCGAGAGCGGTGCGAAGCTCAGCCGGTACGTGGCGCCCGTAGTGGACGACGGTGCGGATGTCGGTGCCG
>Ga0224505_10000270_pt1 | contig 36996 bp, 28 predicted proteins | sample SF_Jan12_sed_USG_FD_169102 | JGI IMG/M metagenome (GOLD analysis project Ga0224505, IMG submission 169102) | Sediment microbial communities from San Francisco Bay, California, United States - SF_Jan12_sed_USGS_4_1 | ecosystem: Environmental > Aquatic > Marine > Sediment | place: USA: California... | reverse complement strand
CGATCAGACCACCGTGCCCATGCGAGTCTCATCAACGAACGTCTCAGTTGCATCGTCGATCGCTCGTCCCTGACGGCCTTTCGGGGGCAGGATAAACAACTGTTTCGGATCAATCTTGTCTTTCTTCTCCGGCGGCATCGACATCTCATACGTCACCGGACGGCGGTGATCCGCCATCTGCAGCTCGGGATTGTAGACACTGTTGAACTTCCACAGCATCTTGATGAAGTTGGTCTGTCCCTTCATCAAGTGCCCAGCCGCAATCTTAGCCGTGCCCTTGAGCGCAGCCCAGCCCAGATGCTTCTTGTTTAAGACTTGTTGAGTCTTGACCAGTTCCGCGTAAAACTCATGGAGCGGCATCTTGGTTGGCATGACGGCATGCTGAATATCGAAGAGGCGGTAGTCCCTTGTGTGAAGCTTGCGGGATTCCGTGAGCCAGCTCTCGGTGCCGGGATACGGAGTGTTGACGCTGATATTGACGATCTCAGGAATTTCGAGGCACCACTGCCGGATGACCTCAAATCGCTGCCGGTCCCAATCAGGATCAGCGATAAGATTGATGGCGACGGTGATCCCGAGGGACCGAGCGAATTCGAGGGCCTCGAAGTTTTTGCCCAACGAAATGCGCTTACGATGCATTTTGAGGCCTTCCGCATCGATGGCCTCCACACCCAAGAACATGTACTGCAGTCCCAGCGTCTTCCAAAATTGGAAGACTTCCTTGTTACGCAGCAGGACATCGCCGCGCGTCTCCATGTAGTACTGTTTCTTAATTCCTCGCCGCGCCACCGCTTCGCCGATCTCCATGCCCTGCTTGCCCTGGATGAAGGCCACATCATCAACCAGAAAGATGCCTGGCTCTTGAACCTGCTCCAACTCCTCAACGGCTTTTTCGGGACTGACCATGCGATAGCTGCGCCCATAAAAGGTCCAGGCGCTGCAGAAGGAACAATCCCAGGGACAACCTCGTGCAAATTCGACCGAGGCGCAAGGATCCAGCACTCCGATGAAGTACTTGTGCCGGTTGCGGAGGAGATCGCGGGCAGGACGCACATCGTCCAGATTCTCGATGAATTGCGGCGGTGGTCCTTCGCCATCAAGCGTCACTACCCCCGGGACCTTGGTGATCGCCTTGCGGTCCTGTTCAACCGCCATCAGCAATTTAGGAGCGGCCACCTCCCCTTCGCCCTTGAGGACGCAATCGATGGCGCCGTTGCCGTGTTCCAAAAAATCCTTCGCTACGAATGAGGCACTATGGCCACCGACGAAGACGAAGCAGTTGGGCAACTCTTTCTTCGTGAGTTTGGCTAAGTTCACGATCTCCGGCACATTCGCCAAATAGTTGCAGCCGAATGCCACCACGTCTGGTTTCCAGGTGGTGATGAGCGCGAGGTAATCCTTCCATGTGTCAGCCTGGAGGTCGATGAGACGAACCTCATGCCCGGCTTGGCGGACTGCCTGGGCCACCATCTCCAGACCGAGCGGCTCCAGACGTAGATAGATCTTGGTGTACATGAGCGGACCTGGATGGACTGCGAGGAACTTCATGGCTCCAAACCTCCTGGTCTATAAGCACACTGGCCGGATACCAATTGCCCGAAGACGACGGAGAGGCCCGGCCAGTGGATTGATCGTGATGTGGTAACGGATGCGGGGACGGATTGTGCCAGAATGGAGGCATCGGCGCAACCGTTAAGTGCGCAAGACTTAAGATGATTCATGGAAGACCTTCCCCGACCATCTGGATTTTCTGTGCCCCAGTCCGTACCATACGGACATGTTGCCACTCGAGCAGACCCTGCGTCAGCGCATCACCGATCTCTTGACGGATACTCGGATGACCGCAGAGCAACTGGCTCCCATACTCAGGATTCCGGAAGGACAGGTGGAGGAGCACTTGGCTCATGTGGTAAAAACGGTGTCGCGGGACCGTTCACGACGGTTTATCCTCGAGCCGTCCATCTGTTTGGATTGTAAATTTATGTTCCGTGATCGCACCAGATTGACGCGACCAAGCCGCTGTCCACAATGCCGAAGCGAAGGGATCTCCGCTCCACGCTACGGAATCGACTCTCTCGGATCAGGATTGACTCACGCGAACACGAAGGTGTCACAGCGGAGAGACGCCTGGAAAGGATGACGATGATAACCGCACGACTTGTACTCTGTGCCCTCTGCTTGATGTTGCTCGGCTGCTCCGATCAAAAGGCAAACGAGCTGTTTGAAACGGCAGCCTTCGAAGAAAACCAAGGGAATGTCCCCCATGCCAAGCAGCTCTACCAAGAACTAGTGAATCTCTACCCATCGACTAAAGTGGCTGAAATCGCTCGGGCACGGCTTGCCGATCTCGACAGCAGAAAATAGACGCTACTGCGTTGCCAGCAAGTCGGCGATGACACCTGATAAAGGCTCTTTCAATACCTTAGGGTCAGCGGCCTTGTCTGCGGAGAGGCGCGCCGGTGTCGGGCGGGCGAGAACAGCGGACTGTGTGCACATCCTGCATGGCTGTCCAGCGTGGTCTCAACCCTCGATGCTCATAATGGCTACAGGGGCAGCATGAGTTGTTTTGCAGCCTACTCGGCAACGGTCAGCCTGACGGCGTCATGAATGAACGGACGTCTCCGGCCCTTGCCGCGGGTGCCATGGAAAAAATGCATTGGTTGTCGCCTGATAGGCTTTATACTCTTCCCCACGGCTTACAAGGGCTTGCTCTTCCGCCCGTGGAATACCAGTCACTCTGTACAGTAACCAGCCCATCACGATCGGACCAATCCAGGTGTATAACCAGCCTGGTGCTCCCATTGTCATGACGACATACGAGCACCAGTGCAGCCAGTCGAAAAAGTAATTCGGGTGGCGGGAGTAGTGCCACAGCCCCTCTCTGCAGACACGACCTTCATTCCTTGGATCGGCACGGAAATGAACAAGCTGCCGATCTGCCTTTGCTTCACCAGCCACGGCCACGCTCCAGATCAGCAATCCGACCATCTCGACCACTGAAGATGGAATACGAGTATTCCAGAGCACCACCAGAAACGGAAGGGAAAACACCGCCACGGACAGCGCCCTCCATTGAAAATACACAAACATATTGACCGACTCTGCATCACCCCATTTTTGTCGCAGGCGGCGATAGCGGCTGTCCTCCGGTTGCCCAGTCATGCGTTGGGAATAAATGTGGAGTCCCAGACGGCCGGCATAGAGCAGGACCAGCATCGCAGTGAGTAGGATGCGCTCGACTCCGGCAGGAGCCTGAGTCATATACGACAACACCGCAGCGATCAGCCCCGCACACCACGCGACGTCGACGATCGAAGCATTTTTTGTCTTCTTCTGCACAACCCACAGGAAACCCATGACGACCGCCATGACGACATAAGTAATCACGACAAGCTGCAACGGATCCGATACGTCTATTCCTTCTTCTGGTCCCATCAGTCCTTCCCTTTACAACACACTCGGTTCATAGTCCCACACGTCGTCACCTTGGCACTTCCGATTCTTCAACCAACTGCGAAACCCTGGGATAGGAAACGACAAGAGTGCCTGGATTTTTTCACAGTTCAATGAAAGATCCGCAGGTCTGGGGGCACCGGCATGTTCCCCAGCGGATCCTTCAGCCAAATGGCCTTGCAGCTCTGGATACCACTGCAAAAGCGCCTGTCCGATCTCCCAACGTGACAGCCGTTCTCGTCCACCGAGATGGTAGAGACCAGGCGCGCCATTGTCGAGTAACTCCCATACTGAGCGGACAATGGCCCCTGCCGGCAACGGGCAGCGAAATTCATCACCATACAGCGTCAGCTGCTTGCCATTCTTCACAGACCGACACATATCTTCCACGAAACTTCGATCGCTATACTGTGAGGCACCCGCCGTGAGGACGATCCGGACCGCCGTATGCCGAGGATTGTCCAACACGCGCTGTTCCGCTTCAAGCTTGGTCTTGCCGTAGATATTGATCGGATTGGGCCCATCTGTCTCTTGGTACCAACCCGCCTTGCCGTCGAATACTTCCCCGCTCGACAAGAAGATAAAGGGAATGTCCCGGGAGAGTCGAGCCAGATACGCCGTGGTGTCCACATTTATACGACGGGCTAGCTGAGGACTTCGCTCGCACTCTGTCGTTCGACTTACAGCCGCACAGTGAATGACTGCGTTGGGCTTGAGACGCTGCCAAACCTGATCGGCGGCGGCGTGATCCGTGAGATCAAGGTCAGCGCGGCTGAGGCCACAGACCTCCCACCCGGGCGCCCATCGAGCGGCGGACTTCACGAAGTACCGTCCTATCAGGCCTGCCGTTCCGGTAACGATGACACGTGGCTTCATAGTGCGTCAATGGGGAAAGCGCGCATAGCAAACACATCCGGCAAGCCATCCAGAGCGCTGCCCGCTGTGTATGGTGCCCATCTATACCAATGCACCATCGATGCACATCGCCCCAAATGGGAGATCGCAGATTGTACGACTTCAGGCTGTTAGTTGGAAGATGCGATAAGCGAGGGCTCGCCTCTGTCGAGGAGCCATCACCTCCCAACTGTCGTAGATTCATATGGAGAGCGGTATATCGGTCGAGAAGGGAAAGAGGTACACAGCCGGTTACGCGGCTTTTGCGTCTGCCTTGGCCGGAACTTGTTCGAGGGGCAGCCAGTGACTCAGGATCGAAGCGAGGGATTTGCTCGTCACCGGCTTGCTGAGAAAGTCATCCATCCCGGCGGCCAGACATCGATCGCAATCTTCCTTCATGGCATTGGCGGTCATCGCAATGATCGGCAGGCGCGGCAACTTCCCACCGGCCTGCTGGAGACTCGCCTCCTGATTCCTGATCACTCTTGTCGCTTCAAACCCATCCATTCCCGGCATCTGACAATCCATGAACACCAGGGCATACGGAATCCGTGCGAGCGACTCGACCGCTTCTCGTCCGTTGGCCGCCACATTGACACGATATCCGAGTTTTTCAACCATATTCGCCGCAACCTTTTGATTCACCGGGTTGTCCTCCACCACAAGGACAAGCGGCCTGGATCGCGCCTGCGCTTCCGACAGGCTATGCCGGGTAATGATCGGAGTGGCAGTCTGGTGAGTGGAAGCAACGGCATTGGGAATGCTACCCAAAACAAGATCGAGACACTCATACAAAAGCGATTGCCGGATTGGTTTCATCAGATAGGCGTCGATTCCTGCGCTTTGAGCCGCTTTGGCATCGCCGCGCTGACCGACCGACGTTAACAATACAAGGCGCCCGGCGCTGATTGCTTGATCGGACTTGATCTGCCGAGCTAATTCCAGACCGTCCATACCCGGCATTTGCATATCCAAAATAGCTAAGTCGAATGGGGTCTGCTGCGTCGCTGCATCCCGAAGGCACTGCAACGCTTGCACCCCATTCTCGACACTTTTGTACATCGCACCTCTCCCGTCGAGATAGAGCTCAAGCACCCTCCGATTCGTCGCATGATCGTCGACTATCAAGATTCTTCGGCCTTTGAGCGCCGCCGATGGCAGTGTGGCTTGCTGAGTTCCCTCTGGTTGTAGGTGAAAGGGCACGGTGAACCAAAAGACACTGCCGACGCCGACCTGGCTATCCACACCGATGCGCCCGCCGATCAGTTCCACAAGCTTTCTGCAAATGGCGAGCCCGAGTCCGGTACCTCCATATTTCCTCGTGGTGGAACCATCAGCTTGAGAGAAGGGTTGAAAAAGTTTCGCCTGTTGCTCCGGCGAAATACCGATTCCAGTATCCGAGACCTCAACTCGAAACCATCGACGCGATGGATTCAGGCTTGCCGGTGTGACGCGCTCATGCTCATCCGAAGCACTGACGGTCACGACGATTTCGCCGCGTTCGGTGAATTTGATGGCATTGCCGATCAAATTCACCAAAACCTGGCGCAGTCGACCGGGATCACCTCGTAATAACGTCGGTACACCCGCTTGCACAAGACAAGTGAGCTCAAGACCTTTGGGATAGGCCCGCTGGCCGAGCAGGCTGATTGCGTCTTCCACCGTTGCGTGGAGATCGAAATTGACGTCTGCCAGATCAAGCTTGCCAGCCTCAATTTTAGAGAAATCAAGAATCTCATTGATGATCTCCAACAGGTGTTCTCCGGACAGTCGGACTGTTTCCGCGTATTCGCGTTGTTCCAGCGTCAGTGCGGTGTCGAGAAGAAGTCCGGTCATCCCGATGACGCCATTCATCGGTGTCCGAATCTCATGGCTCATGGTGGCCAGAAACTCGGCTTTGATCTTCACAGCCTCAAGCGCTTTATCCCGAGCCTCCTCGAGTTCTCGGTTTTTTCGTTCCAGATCCTGTGCAGCTTGTGCCAGCGCACCCTCCGATAATTTGCGCTCCGTGATGTCGATCATCGTGCCCATCATACGGACGGGACGGCCCAGGTCATCCTGCTGTACCACCTTCCCGCGCATTGCAAACCATTTCCACTCGCCTGAGCGGTGGTGGACGCGGTGCTCGACCATATAGCTGGAAGTTCTCCCTTCAAGGTGATCATTCAGCGCCTGCTCAACCCCAGAGCGGTCCTCGTCATGAATACGGTTTCTCCAATCGTATATGTTGTTCAGAGCAATGTCCTGGTCCTCAAGGCCCAAGAGACGAACCCAACTGGGACTGTAATAGGCCTGCAGCGTCAAGGGATTCCAGTCCCACAAGCCGACTGTGACAACATCCAGCGTGAGTCGGAAACGGGACTCGCTTGCCCGGAGCGCTTCTTCGACCCGTTTTCGTTCAGTGACATCGGTGGCCACTCCAAGGACCATGGTTGCCGCGCCCTGTTCATCGAGAATCGGCCGTTTGACGGTCTGCAGCCAGCGGACGGTTCCGGTGGCATCCGTGATCTTCTCTTCCGGGGTAGACCATTCCTGCAAGGAATCCATGACTTGTAGATCCTTCCGGCGGAAGAACTCCACCTCGGACTGATCGGGGTTGAAGTCGGCATCAGTCTTGCCGATCAGGTGCTCCACCGTCGTCCCATAGGCTTCGGCCACGGCCTGATTGGCCAAGGTGAACCGGCCCTCTCGGTCTTTCGCAAAAATGAAGTTGGGGGACGTATCGATGATCTGACGAATGAAGTCGTGCGATCGCTGACGCTCGTCCGCATGACGCCTTTGGTCGGCAAGGTATCGGGCTCGTTCGATCTCGATCGCGACGCGTTGGCCGAATACCCGCAACAGCTCCTGCTCTTCCTCGGTAAACACACGGGGCTTGTCGTCCAACAGACAGATGACCGCCACGACCTGGCCATGACCGTCGAGCGCGGGAAACCCGCAATACGACACGGCTTGGTGGTCCCGCAGGAAGGAGGCCTGAGGGAACCGCTCCATAACACAGTCGAAGAGGCGCAACTCCTTGTCCTGCTCCACGGTAGCGCACGGGGTGATGGCCAGCGGACATCGGCCCGCGTCGCGCACCACCGCGCCATTGAGGTAGACCGCCTTGAAATGGAGCTCGGGCCCGACTACTTCGGAAAGGCAGACAACACGCACCTTGAACAACTCCCCGATCATGCGTACGACCCGCTCAAAGATCTCCGTGGGATCGCCGGACAGGGTCAGGCTGAGTTCGGACAATCGCTTTAACTGCTCGGTCCTGACCACTTCTCGTTCGGCCAGCCGCATCCGCTCGGTCACATCCTGGATGGTGCCGAACGACCGCTGAGGCGTCCCCTGGGGGTCATAGATCGTTTCGCACCGTTCCTGGACATGCTTGATCCGCCCATCCTGCATGAGCAGGCGATGCACAATCTCGTACGGCCTTTTATTCCGTACCGACTCGGTATAGGCCTGATTGACAGCGGGACGGTCATCCGGGTGCACGACGGACAAGAAGGCGTCGTACGAGGCGCCGAAACTGTTCCGATCAATTTCGAAGATCCGGTAAATCTCGTCGGACCAGCTGAGGCGGTTCGTCGTCAGATCCAATTCCCAGCTGCCGATATGCGCGAGACGCTGAGCCTCATTCAACCGGGCTTCGCCCTTCCGGAGCTCTTCCTCCACCTGTTTGCGGGCGGTGATGTCGCGGACGATGGCAACGAAGAGTGGGTCTCCTCCTTCCTCTCGCACTAGTTGCAGGAGGATTTCCACGGGGATGTCGTGGCCGTCCTTGTGCCGGTGAAGGGTTTCGAAGTTCAAGGACGGCCACGTGCCGTCGATGAGCGGCTGCACCATCGCCCGGAACCGGTCCAGAGTGAAGTCGGGCTTGATGTCGAGGGGGGTCATGGCGAGCAGTTCGGTTTGACTGTAGCCGACTTGCTCACAGGCGCCGTGATTGCAGTAGGTGAAACTCAGGGTATTGGGGTGGAACATGAATATGCAGTCCAGCGTCTGATCGAGGATGTATTTGAACCGCACAAGCGCTGTTTCACGCTCCCTCAGATCCTGGTCCGCCCGTTTGCGCTCGGTGATATCGTGAGTCACCGCAAGATGCTCTGTGTGGCCCGTCACCGGATTGTGAAAAATGGGATTGCGTGGGTTTCCATCCATCGTCTCGTCCTCTTGAACCCTTGAATCTCACACTGAAGCGCTCGCGTTGCTCCCTTGATCACCGCTTAGTGCATGTCGATGAATGAAGCCCGACGCTCGGGTGTTATCACATCGAACGCACAGCGTCTTATCGCATGCTCCTCATCCAGATCAATCATGCACAGACCAGCCTGGTTTTGGAGCCAGGTGCCCACAAGCGCCATCACGGGAAGAGCCGATTATGCCTCAGAGACAAGCACACCCTGCACCAAGATGAGAACGTTCCTTGTCAATATCTTTTCGGACATCGCTGACGATTCTTGAGAGGACGAGCGGGGTCTGAGGTCTATCGAGCGGTCGAGCACCCACGGGGACAGTGGAGATCGTGCGGATCGGCGGCAGAGTGCGTGGGCCAGCCCGCATTATTCATGACAGTTCATGACGAAACCGACGAGGCGCCAGACGAGACGGGCACGAGGAGCCCCGACAGACCGAGGCATACGTGAAATAATATATCGAGATCACGAGGGGCGAGCCTGCCCGCTGGCATGCCGAGTAGCCGCATGCCAGCTTGTCGAAGCGGCGTGTCGGCGGTTGCAGTAGAAGCGCTCATGAATAATGCGGGCCAGGGATCACTGCGACGAGCGAGCGGCGCCTATCCTCGGGTGAGCTTCCGGTACCGAATCCGGTGAGGCTGATCGGCATCTTTGCCCAAGCGCCTCTTCCGATCCGCCTCGTAGTCGCTGTAATTGCCTTCAAACCAGACCACCTTACTGTCTCCTTCAAAGGCGAGAATATGGGTGGCGAGCCGGTCGAGAAACCAGCGGTCGTGGCTGCTGATCACGGCGCAGCCGGCGAAATTTTCCAGTCCTTCCTCAAGCGCGCGCAAGGTATTCACGTCCAGATCGTTCGTTGGTTCGTCGAGAATGATGAGGTTCGCGCCCTCTTTCAGCATGCGCGCAAGATGCACCCGATTGCGTTCGCCGCCTGAGAGCTCCTTCACTTTTTTCTGCTGATCCGTCCCGGCGAAGTTGAAGCGGGCACAGTAGCCACGGGCATTGACCTCCGCCTTCCCGAGCTTGATCGTGTCCTGACCCTCCGAAATGATCTCGTACACGGTCTTGTTCCCGTCCAAGCTCCGATCTTGATCGACATAGCCGAGTTTGACCGTCTCACCGATCTTGATCGATCCGGCATCCGGCTTTTCCTTGCCGATAATCATCTTGAACATGGTTGTCTTGCCCGCGCCGTTCGGCCCGACCACTCCGACAATACCGCCCTTCGGCAGGTTGAAATTGACCTTCTCGTAGAGCACATTGTCGCCGAAGGCTTTGCTGATCCCGTTGGCTTCAATGACGACATCGCCGAGCCGAGGTCCTGGCGGAATATAGATTTCCAGATCAGCTGCCACCTGGTCCTGCTTCTGATTCACCAGTTCCTCATAGCGGTTCAACCGCGCCTTGCCCTTCGACTGCCGCGCCGTCGGCGACATCCGGATCCATTCCAACTCGTGTTCAAGTGTCTTCTTCCGCTTCGACTCCGCCTTTTCCTCTTTTTCCAGTCGATCCTTCTTCTGTTCCAACCACGAGCTGTAATTGCCTTGGAACGGAATCCCATGGCCTCTGTCTAACTCCAAAATCCACCCAGCCACATTGTCCAAAAAGTACCGGTCGTGCGTCACGGCAATGACCGTCCCCTTGTACTGTTGCAGATGCTGTTCGAGCCACTGGACCGATTCCGCATCGAGATGGTTCGTCGGCTCATCGAGTAAGAGAATATCCGGCTCTTGGATCATCAGACGACAGAGCGCCACCCGACGTTTTTCACCACCGGACAGGAGCCCCACCTTCTGATCAGCAGGCGGGCAACGCAACGCATCCATGGCAAGGTCGAGCTGACTTTCCAGTTCCCAGCCGTTGGCGGCTTCGATCTTCTCTTGCAACTGCGCCTGCTTGTCGATGAGCTTTTCCATCTCATCGGGACCGACTTCGCCCATCTTATTGCTGACAGCTTCGTACTCATGCATCAGCGCGACCAGCTCGGCTTTCCCCTCTTCGACCACTTCCTTGACCGTCTTGTTTGGGTCCAGCTGCGGTTCCTGTTCCAGCAGGCCGACGCTGTAGCCTTTCGACCGCGTAATTTCACCGGTATAGTTCGGATCGGCCCCTGCGATGATCTTGAGCAGCGAGCTCTTGCCTGAACCATTCAGACCCAGGACACCAATCTTCGCGCCATAGTAGAAGCCAAGGTAGATCTCCCGCAGCACCTGCCGCTTCGGCGGATAGACCTTCCCAACATTGACGAGTGAAAAAATAACCTGTTTATCGTTCGTTGCCATTCGTTCCCCTATCGAGTTAGTGATCTACGGTTTCGCTGAAGAACACACGCTCCTCTCGGCATTCATGCACGAGCCGCCTACAGCGAATGCAGGACTGGGAGTCCGGCGTTCACCTGAGCGGCCAGGCCAGCCAAGCTGGCTCTGACTTCTGCTTCGGTACGCACTGGGCTGGAAAATGCCACACGCCCGCCCTGCATCCGGCCAGGAGTGGTCAACCGAAGATGAAACCCGAGCCGATCCAATGCGGTCACCGTCGCCTGCTGCGCCTCCACATCGCCTAACGCACGAGCCAACAGTAACAATGTCTCCGCTTGCTGGGTGTTGAGCTCGTGGATTAGATTCGAGGATGCATCAGCAAGCGGGTCTACGGCTGCCGCGACATAATCAGCCGGTATCACCCAGCCCATCGATCCAAACCCACCGACAAAGTAAATCTCCGCGAGGGCCATGCGGAAGAAACCGAAATCTTGGTAGTCCACCCAGTAGGAGGCGTTGGCATGGCGGTCCAGGTAACAGGCGCGAACCTCGGCGTTCTCCTCTTTAGGCACTTTAGTCACGGAGCCCATCAACGTGACCCGGGCCGCCCCAAGGGGATCGATCCTGCTCTCAGGCGGAGTCACCAGTAAGCTGGCACGTGGATCGCCCAGGAGGTTTTGCGTATGCATCGCCATCGTGCTGATCAAAAAGACCGGTTGCCCTTGAGCATCCAACCCGTAGGGCATCACCGACCCAAAGGGCCAGCCTGGCTGCTTGCGCGAGAGGGTCGAAAGACTGCCTGTCTGCTGCAAGTACACCAGCGTCTTCGCCCGCTCGGCATGGGTTGGTTCAGGAACATCCGGACCGTCTGAATCCGGCCCGCTATTGTGTTGTCGTGATGAAGTCATGGCTGATCTCTTATCCAAATAATGAACCGGGAGACACCTTACCCCGGATCTGTTGGATATTTCCACTGAGGGAGGGGAAAGAGAAGGGGATCGACGAGAATAGAGCAGCCTTCGTCAACGATGCAGTTCTTCGCTTATAATCCTCCCTACCCGCTTTCTCCACCTGTCGTCGGAGATCTGATGCCGGAAACCATCTCGGTTCAGTGCTGCATAGCCGGCGGAGGGCCGGCCGGGATGATGCTGGGCCTGCTGTTAGCTCGAGCCGGCGTCTCGGTGCTCGTCCTGGAAAAGCACGCGGATTTTCTTCGTGATTTTCGTGGCGACACGCTGCACCCCTCGACATTGGAAATCATGCACGAGTTGGGGATGCTAGAACGATTCCTGCAGTTGCCCCACCAAAAAGTATCTCGGATCAATGCACGGTTTGGGGATCTGGAATTCACGGTGGCGGACTTCTCGCATTTACCGACTCAGTGCCGCTACGTTGCCTTCATGCCGCAGTGGGACTTTCTGAACTTTCTTGTGGAGGTGGGGAGCCAGTATTCCACCTTTCACGTCCGCATGAGTGCGGACGTCACGAACCTGATCGAACGTGATGGTGCTGTCATTGGGCTTCACGCTGACACGCCTGCTGGGCCGCTGGAGGTTCGCGCCACACTCGTCGTGGGAGCCGATGGTCGACACTCTATTGTCCGCAAACGATCGGGGCTTTCGGTAGAAGAATTCGGCGCGCCTATGGATGTGCTCTGGTTCCGATTATCACGCAAGCCTAGCGACCCGGTCGATCCGATGGGTCGCTTCGATACCGGTCGAATCTTCATCATGTTAAACCGGGGTGACTACTGGCAATGCGGCTTCGTCATTGCCAAGGGATCACTGGCTGAGGTTCGAGCGCAGGGCCTCCCGCTGTTCCACGAGAGCGTGGCAAAGCTAGCCCCGTTTACCGCAGATCGTGTCCACGAACTACAAGACTGGGAACCGATCAAACTGCTGACGGTGCAAGTCGATCGGTTGCGGCAGTGGTATAGACCCGGACTTATTTGTATCGGGGACGCGGCCCATGCCATGTCGCCGGTCGGGGGAGTTGGTATTAATCTAGCGATTCAGGACGCGGTGGCGACAGGAAATCTCTTGTGGAAACCGTTGCGCAATGGGCACGTGACTAAAGCGGACTTAGCCAAGGTGCAAGCCCGCCGCGCCTGGCCCACCGAGATGACGCAGCGAGTCCAGCTCACTGTCCAGAACCGCGGCATCAGACGTGTGCTGGATAGCACAGTTCCACTGACGCCTCCTTATGCCTTCCGGCTGCTTGCACAATTCCCCGTTCTTCGCCGGATCCCCGCCAGAATGATCGGGCTTGGCATCCGGCCTGAACATGTGCGGACACCGGTCGGATAGCCCGAGCTGCAGTTTGGAGCAAGTTGGGTGGTCGGTCTAGGACAGAGAACATGTCTTAGGAGTCTGCTCTAGAGTCTAGATCGGTCAGATCCCCAACTCCTCCGACAACCGCACTTCGGATTCATCGACGATCTCTTCCAGGCAGGTAAAACAGGAGAAGGGAAACCGGTCGATGGGGATGGCGCAGACTTCACCCACCGGCGATTCGTCCAAGGCGGGACCACCACATTCTTTATGGATGAGAACAAGCATTACGTCTCCCTCATGACCAATCGGCGAAAGAGCTCCAGATGTTCAGGACTACTCAGCCGATGGTCGCCTGGAATCAGTCTGAGATCAAGTAGAGAACTGGGATCGCGACGACGCAGTTCATCGGCAAACCGCCGGCTTCCATCCGGGGAAATGACAATATCGCCCTGTCCATGAAGAATCGTCGTCTTGACGTGACGGGCGATGTCACATGTCTTGGCCCAGTACTGTTCGCTTTCCTCCACCCACGTCCAGGACAAGGGCCAATCCCGATGTGCCGGATCATCGTCCCACGGCATCCATCCGGCAGTATGCCAGTCGTGGAGCCGTTCCTGGGGGATGGTCTTGGCTCGCTCACCCATCATGTTAAATGCCGGCGCGATCAAAATCAGTTCTTCTACAACTGAGAATTCCTGCGCGACCAGCCAGGCGATCCAACTGCCAAGCGAATTGCCTACGATGGTGACGGGTGGCCCAGCCTCGATCGACTTCACTACTATCCGTGCATCGGCAATCCAATCCGAAAGGGTGTAGTCCGTGAACTGTCCTTCTGAATCACCGAACCCACGCACGTCGTAACAACAAAACCCCCACCCCTTCTCCTGACACCATTGCGCCAGCGCCTTACTCTTATTGCCCCACCGCTTGGACAGAAAACCGGTGATGAAGAGGATCTGCCGATTTTCGCCATTGCCGCGATCACCTTTGATCCGTTTGCCATCTGCGCCAATGAGCTCGAAAGGCTGCATGTTCATCCTCCGAATCTCTTTGTGATGAACGGCCCCAGTCGCCGCAGCACCGCTTCGGGAATCGCATGCCCACCTCGGAAGCTGTGCCACTCCACGGCGAGGCCCGCTTGCGTCAGCGCATCACGAAGACGCTCGGCTCCGATGTTCGGAAGAACATCGTCTTGCGTACCATGACTTTGGAAGACCGGGAGCCCCTTCCGCTTCGGCATACATGGCCCCCAGACCGCCTGAGCCAGCAAGTTCCCGGATAGCTGCACCAGCCCAGCGAATGGATAGTCGGTCTGCAAGACGGCATCACAGGTGAGCATCGCTCCCTGTGAGAAGCCGCCGATCACGGTTTTCTTGTAATCGATCGGGAGTTGTTTTGGGAGTTCTTTGAGAAAGACTAGAAACCGTTCACGTGCTAGGGCCAGGCCTTGTGGAACTTCCACAGACAGATCACGAATGCGGCCTGCGGCGCGATCTTCCTGGATGCGCGCGAAGTCAATGATCCACCAGGCGCGCGAATCGCCGAATCCCATGTTGAGCGAGAGCGGTGCTTCCGGGAAGAGCCAACGCGTCCCAGTCGGCGCGTCGATCACGTCGGCAAGCGGCACCAGATCATCCCCCGGCGCGCCGAATCCATGGAGCAGCATGATGACTGGACCATCACCACCCCCCTGCCCATCTACCCCGCCGGTGAGTCGGACCTTTAATCCACCCATGTGAACTGTTCGCATAAGCAATCCTATTTCAGATACAAGTATTGAAGCAGGGCCACGAGACCATACAACGACGATTCGACCACCGGCTGCTGATAGAGCGGCACAAAGGCACCCTGTTCGTTGTCTTCTACCTCGCTGATGATATGCTGAATCTGTTTCACTCGGACGTCGTGATCCTTCCCGATTCCCAAGGTCTGGACGATTTGTCGGTTGAGCCCGGCGAGCATCGCCGCTTTTGCCCGGTTTGCCGATTGATAGAGGAGGAAGGCGCCGAGGAGCGCCAACAACACATTCACCGACCACGAGAGCAAGAGCAGCAGCGGATAATTCCAGATGTCGAAATACTCGTTGCGCGCCGCGATCATGATCAAGAGCGCGATGAAGGGGTACCGGATCAGTCGATTGACCACCTCCGTCCGCTGCGCGATAAGGTCTACCACAGCGAGACACTGTAATTTCTCGAACTCTGTTTTCTGTGCTTCACCCAACCCGTAGTTCCGCAGATACTCGTTCCGGATGTGATCGGACCACCCTCCCGTCGAATTGATGACCCATCCGATCCACCGTCGGCATAGCATCACCGCATCGAATACCGCCAGGTTCAGCAGCACCACAATACCGACGCTGGCGAGCGTCATGACCGAGTCCACGTTGCAACTCAGGGCCCCACGGCAGGGATGGATATATTCCTCGTCCAACACAAAATAGCCGATGGCCCACATCGCTCCTGCATAGATGATGAACAACAGAAGCGTGCGAACAATCCCCTGGCTCAGCCGACTGGCTTGTCGATACCGGACCCAGGCCTGCTCCAGCTTCATCGGGGCGATGGTGGCGAGGGGATGGTAGACCCGCTGGAGATTCGTCCAGACGGTCTCAAGTGAAAGGCGGTACCGTCCCGATGTCGCTTCGAACCGAAACTTCTCGCTGATCTGATCACCGTTTTTCCGGAGATCGCGGGCACCCTTCACGAACAAGAGGACAGTCAGGACCACCACGAAGAACCGCAACAGCTCGCTCGGCCAAATACTGACACCGGCCGTCCATGAGAACGGCTCTCCTTTGTCATGCCCGGCCAGCAACGCCTCGGCCCCTCCGGCTAAGACAAACACCGCAAACAGCGCCGCAAGAACCACTGCCGCGGTACTCAGCGCACGCGGAGACCGTACGATGCCCGACCAGAGGCGCTGGTTGCTCCAGGCCACCGCCACCACGAGGACAAATCCCACCGCTGTTGCTGCGGCCACGGCGGCATTGTCAAATCCGACGCCTTGTCTCAGCTGGCCGTATCCATCCGTATAGGCCAGATCAGGTCGTAGGGGATGAATGGTGCGCACCGCTTCTTGCTTCACGATGCTCACGTCTACCGCCCCGTTCCGCCCCACCTCGAATAATCTGATATGAGATCCCGCATCGTAGAGACGGTCGTCGGGTGTCAATGCCGCATGGTAGGTGGTCGTACAGGGACCGCTCGGAGCTCCAACCTGCTCATCACGGCGGCACAAGACATGGCCGACCGCCTGCATCGTGGCGAAATAGGTGGAGGTCTGATAGCTGCTGCGGAAGGGCGGGACATCTCGCTGCAGACCACCATCCAACTGCAACCCGAAGGGAGAGGCGATGACCATGTTACGTGTCCATTTATACTCGCTCGGGTGCAGATGCCGGCCATCAAGGCCGACCGTAAAGAAAATGGCGTGCGGGAAGGCAGGACGAAGGGCTTTGATGATCAAGAGCGAATCATAGGGATCCGTTCCAAAAATGCCGATGGCTCGAGCCCCCTCCCCCTCGTCATGGATTCGATCCACCAAGGCCCGTACATAATCGACCTGGCTCGTCCCTTCCGGACGATCCCGCTGGCTCTCCTTGCCATTGTCGGCACGAGCCGCTTTCCCTTTGTCCTCCCCCGGGACTTCCCCATCAAGGCCGCTCAGGTAGCTATACCGATGGACGTTGAGGGTCAGAGATTCGTACTCGGCCTGTCGTTGAATCTGTAGGTCAACGGCCTGCGGAATCGTGGAACACCAACTCTTGATCTCCACCGGCACCTTGATACGTTCCAGATCCCACTCGGACAACGTCGCGACTTTTGTGCAGGCGGCGGCCCGAAATTCAATGGGAAGGGCTCGCCCATAGAACGAATCCCATTCCCCAATCAAGATGACGGCATCCCACCCAAGCCGCACCTGCCGGCGCTCCAACTCCTCGACTAACGAGTCGAACAACTGATCATCGGACCCGATATCATAGGCCAGCCGGATATTCGCGTCCGACAACCGGCGAGCGAATTCCTGCTCGCAGGCGGCATACGTGGCACAGGCCGCATTTTTCCCACCACCCATTGTGAGTCCGTAGGCCAGAAGCCCTTTCATCGCGCTGCTCCATGGGGAGTACAGCTCGATCCAGCCATCGGCATTCGGCCAGACCCCGACCCCTTCGTGGGGCTCGGCATACGATTCACCCGCCTCGGCCAGCAGCGCCCGAAAGGCCGAAGAGGTACGAGGTCCCAGGATCTTGAAGGTGACGGCCTGTTGCAGGTTCGGATTCAACCGAACAAGCCTGCGCGTATCATTCGTGAGGAGGCACTCGCTTTTCTTCTCAGCTTCTCGGCAGACGAGCGCTTGCGAGAACGATGTCAGACTCGCAAAAAATCCCCGACTCAGTGCGTCGTCCGGGAACCAGACCACCAGCACGTCCTGAGCACGTGTCCCTTCCTCGCCGCACACCCTCGTCTTCCGGAGTCGGTACCATTCGTACGGCAAGGCTGAAAGAGGACCCTGCGGATCCCACTCGACAAAGGACAGTTGGCCCTCCTGTTCCGGCACATAACAGGCCACTCCGAGGGCCGTCCCGACGGCATAGCGATCACGAACCCGCGACTCGGTACTTTCGACATAGGGTCCTCCGCTGGTCGTCACTAGCAGGACCGTGACGTGATGGCCATCCTTGACCCGATCTGCGATTGCTTGTCGGAGTGATCGGAGCCGCTGTGTGAGCGGCGGAACAGGAGCAGTGGCGGGTCGGCTCGTCTTGACTTCCCGTAGGCCCCGCTGAACTGCCGCGATGGGATCTTCCCACAAACGGGCACGTACTGTTTGCTCCTCGACGGTCGCTCTCATATCCAATCCCGTCCCGACTGGTCGAGAGCTCCGCAGCGGTTCTTTCACCAGCATGACGCCGGCCAGTGCCAGCACGAGCGCAAGCGCCCCAGCCACCGCTATCTTGGAATCGCTTTGTTTTTTCGCCATCTCGCTTCTTAGAGGTGTGGTGCGTCAGAGAGATCTTCGTGCAGATGCCACGCGCGACACTCTACAGCAGACCGTCCTGAGAGTGAAGCCGAGGTCCCTTACAACGCAATTGCAAAAGTCACAGCCGACTACGACGAGCAGCTCACGGAGAGATGTTTGCCCCAGTTGGGTGGCGGAAGGGCGTAGGCCTCCATACCCGGCTGGTCCTTGAAGGGCTCTTGCAGCAGCGTGAAGAGGCGGTCGATCTCGGAAAAGTCCTTGTGTTGTGCTTTCTCAATCGCGGTTTGAGCAAGATAGTTGCGCAGCACGTACTTGGGATTCACACGATTCATCCGCTCACGCCGGTCGTCGTCATGGCTGCGTTCACTCCGCAGCCGATCTCGATAGCGCGCGGCCCACTCGTTAAACTGATCACGGCTGAGGAAGTGTTCTCGCAGTCTGTCGTTCGTCGCGTCCTCCACGGTGGAAAACGTACTCAATTCCCTGAATACGATCGTGTAATCCGCATGGCTGCCCTGGAGCAAGCCCATGAAGTCGCGAATAAGTTCGTCGTCTTCAGGCTGCGCGTCGACTAATCCGAATTTCGCCCGCATCTGCCTCTGATATTCCCGATCAAATAGGGGCTGATACGTCTCCAGGCCTGCTTTCAACACAGTTTTTTCCACCAATGGCACTAAGGCTTGTGCCAAGCAGCTCAGATTCCAGAGCCCGATGTAGGGCTGCTGATTGAAGGCATAGCGGCCGTTGTGGTCTGAGTGATTACAGATGAAGCCGGCGTCGTACTCATCCATGAAGCCGTACGGCCCATAGTCCAACGTCAGGCCGAGGATCGACATATTGTCGGTGTTCATGACCCCATGTGCCCAACCGACGGCCTGCCATTGGGCGATCAACCGTGCAGTGCGCTCGACGACAACGGTAAAGAACCGGGCGTACTTGTCGCCATCATCACGAAGATGTGGAAAGTGGTGCGTGATCACGTAGTCGGCCAGCGTTTTCAGATGCTCATGCTGCTTTCGGTAATAGAAGACTTCAAACATCCCGAAGCGGACATGTGAAGGCGCCATCCGGACCACCATCGCGCCGGTTTCGATCTGCTCGCGATACACCTTGTCCTCGCTGGCTACCAGGCACAGCGCCTGCGTCGTTGGGATACCGAGGCCCTGCATGGCCGCGCAGCAGAGATACTCACGGATCGTCGAGCGGAGGACTGCTCGTCCGTCTCCATCGCGTGAGAATGGTGTCATCCCCGCCCCCTTCAGGTGCAGATCCCACCGTTCTCCCCGATCGTTCGTCACCTCACCAAGGAGAATCGCGCGCCCGTCACCGAGTTGCGGAACATAGACGCCGAACTGATGGCCGGAGTACAGCATGGCCAACGGCTCCATACCTGGCGCCAACGCGCTCCCGCCAAAGAGCGCCGAGAATTCTGGCCTCGTAAATTGTTCTGGATCGAGATCGATCAGCTTGGCTGCCGCAGGGTTGGCATGAACGAGATAGGGCGGGGCGCTAAAGGGAGTGGGGTTCAATCGCGCATGAAAGACTTGTGGAAGCCGGGCATAGGTGTTATCGAAAGAGAGGGTTTCCAGTGTGTGCCGAGTCATGGTTCTGTGTACCATGACGTTCTCGGATTTCGCCACTTTCTCACTTTCATCAACAACAGTATGTCCGTTCTGATTAAAAGGCATATCCCAGGCAAGCCATCTGACATTCCTACCCAAGAATGAGGGTTGACAGTAAGGTGTCCAAACAGTTGTACTACGGCAATTTGACCCTATGGTTTACTGCCACTTGTTATGGCAGCGCTCATGATAGACAAAAAAGAAACGCTCATCCGGCGGTGTAAACAATACATCACCCTTTAACTATCGCTCGTTGACCCAACTCGACAGCGTGAATGTCTTTGCAACTGCCATGATTATCAGAATTAAAAAGGGACTGGATTTGCCGATCAGTGGGAAGCCTGAGCAGCTGGTCCATGTCGCCAAACCTGTCCGCCACGTTGGCGTGCTCGGCGTGGATCATGTCGATCTCAAACCGGCCATGCTGGTCACCGAAGGGGACAAGGTGAAGCTCGGCCAAGCATTGTTCGAGCACAAGAAGTTACCCAGCGTACGCATCACGGCCCCAGGTGCCGGCACAGTGCGTGCGATCCATCGTGGAGCGCAGCGGCTGCTCCAGTCGGTCGTCATCCGGCTCGACGACACCGAAGACGAAGAAACATTTGCCTCCTACCCTGTCGACCAACTGACCAGCTTGACCGAGACGCAGGTGGTGGACAATCTTTTAGCATCGGGTCTGTGGGTGGCCTTACGCACACGTCCCTATAGCAAGATCGCCGACCCGACCACTCGTCCGGCTGCCATCTTCGTGACGGCAATGGACAGCAACCCGCTGGCCGCCAATCCTATTGCCATTATCACCGCGGAGGCTGAGTCGTTCGGCCATGGCCTGACGGTGCTTTCGCGCCTGGGCACCATGCCGCTCTGGGTGTGCAAGTCACCCGTGGCTGAGCTGCCGCTGCCACAGGGTATAGGTCAGGTGCGCCTGGCGAGTTTCGAAGGCCCCCACCCCGCCGGTCTGCCGGGGACGCACATCCATTTTCTTGAGCCGGTCGACGTCAACAAGGTTGTCTGGCACCTCAACTACCAAGAGGTGATCGCGATCGGCAAGCTGTTTACCAGCGGCCGCTTATCAACCGGACGCATCGTCGCGCTAGGCGGACCTCAAGTTAAACAGCCACGCCTGTTGCAGACCAGGCTCGGCGCCTGTATCGAGGAGTTGATCGAGGGTGAGGTTCAGGACGGTGAGAGCCGCGTCATCTCCGGCTCGATCTTGTCGGGACGTCACGCAGCCGGCTGGTCGTCCTATCTGGGGCGCCATCATTTACAGGTCTGTGTGCTTCAGGAAGGGGTCGAACGAACGTTCATGGGCTGGTTCACACCTGGGCGGAACACATTCTCCCAGAGCAACGTCATGCTGTCGAGTCTCTTCCGTTACCGCAGGGAAGAGTTTGGGCTGACCACCGGGCTGAACGGAGGTCTACGCGCCATGGTGCCCTTCGGCAACTTCGAAGATATCATGCCCTTGGACATCCTCCCGACACAATTGCTGCGCTACCTGATGGTGGGCGACACTGATATGGCGCAACAGTTGGGCTGCATGGAACTGGATGAGGAAGACCTCGCATTATGCTCCTTTGTGTGCGTGGGCAAGAACGACTACGGTCCGGTGCTGCGGAACGTGTTGAGCCAGATTGAGAGAGAAGGCTGATGGCAGGTATGAAACGCTATCTTGATCGTCTCAGGCCCCTGTTTGCCAAGGACGGCCGGTATGAAAAGTACTATCCCGTGTTCGAGATGGTCGATGGGTTTTTCTATTCCTCTCCCGATACCACGCATCACGCGCCGCACGTGCGAGATGGCATCGATCTGAAACGATTGATGGTGTACGTGGTGGTGGCGCTGATTCCCTGCATCCTATGGAGCTGGTTCAACACCGGGTATCAGGCCAATCTGGCACTCGCCAAGATGGGCATGGCCAAGGCAGGTTGGCGTTATGATCTGCTGGCAGCAATCCATATCGGGTTTGATGCCGGCAGTATTCTTGCCAATACGGTCCATGGCTTCTTGTATTTTCTGCCGATCTATCTGACGACCTTGATCGTCGGCGGTGTCTGGGAAACGGTCTTTTCCACGGTGCGTCAGAAAGAGATCAATGAAGGCTTTCTAGTCACCTCCATGCTCTTCACGCTGACGCTGCCACCCAATATGCCTCTCTGGATGGTCGCCATCGGGATCAGCTTTGGTGTGGTCCTCGGCAAAGAGATCTTCGGCGGGACCGGCAAGAATTTTCTCAATCCCGCCCTGACCGCGCGGGCGTTTCTGTTTTTCGCCTATCCCGCCGACATGTCCGGTGATAGGGTGTGGGTGGCGGTGGATGGCTATTCCGGCGCGACCGCGCTCAGCCTTGGTAAAGTGGGCGGCGTCGAGGAGATCATCCGTGGAGGCACGACCTGGTGGGATGCCTTTATCGGCCTGATGCCGGGATCCATGGGAGAAACCTCCACCCTCGCCTGTCTGCTCGGCGCGGCGTTCCTGATCTATACGGGGATCGCTTCCTGGCGCATTATCGTCGGGGTCTTTCTGGGGATGGTCGGGGCGTCGCTCCTGTTCAATCTCGTCGGCAGCGACACCAATCCCATGGTGGCGATGCCCTGGTACTGGCACCTGGTGCTGGGCGGGTTTGCCTTCGGCATGGTCTACATGGCCACCGACCCGGTGTCAGCCGCCATGACGAGTGCCGGGCGCTGGGTCTTCGGCATTCTGATCGGGGCCATGACTGTGCTGATCCGTGTGGCGAACCCAGCGTTTCCTGAAGGCGTGATGCTCACGATTTTGTTTGCCAATGTATTCGCGCCCCTGATCGATTATGCGGTCGTTCAGCTGAACATCCGACGGAGACTACGCCGCCATGTCCGCGCCTGAATCAGATTCCGCCGTATCCGCTGCGCCAGTCGAAAGTGCGAGCAGGACGCTGCTGGTGACGTTTGTCGTCTGCCTGGTCTGCTCGGTTGTGGTCGCCGGCGCGGCGGTGCTCCTTCGACCGATTCAGGAAACGAATAAGAAGGCCGATCTCATAAGGAATGTGATTGCGGTCTCCGGCCTGCTCAAGGAAGGACTCACGGAAGAACAAGCGCTCAAACGAATCGACGCCCGCATGGTCGAACTGGCGACCGGTGACGAGGTGAAAGGGATTGATCCTGACACCTTTAATATCGTCAAGGCCGGAAAGGATCCCGCGATCTCTACCGAGCTCACTCGCCGAGAGGATGTGGCGGGGATCAGGCGCGAACCGCGTTATCTGCCGGTCTATCGGATTGTCGACCCCAACGGCGAGTTCAAGAAACTGATTCTGCCGGTGTACGGCTACGGGCTCTGGTCTACGATGTACGGATTCCTTGCGCTTGAAGAAGATCTGCGAACGGTTCAGGGCCTCCGCTTCTATCAGCATGCCGAGACTCCGGGACTCGGTGGAGAGATCGACAATCCCAAGTGGCGAGCACAATGGACAGGCAAAGTCCTGTTCGACGAGAAATGGAAGGTTCAGGTTGAAGTGACAAAGGTTGCGATTGACAGTTCCACCCCCGACGCGCAGCATCAAGTGGACGCACTCGCCGGCGCCACCATCACCTCGCGAGGTGTCGAGAATTTGCTGAAGTTCTGGCTGAGCGACAAGGGGTACGGGCCGTATCTATCCCGTTTGCGACAGGAAAGGAGCTAACGCTCATGTCATACCAACACAAAAAAATAATCTTTGAACCGATCGTCGATAATAACCCGGTCATCCTCCAGGTTCTCGGGATTTGCTCAGCACTGGCCGTGACGTCGAAGCTCTCCACCACGATCACAATGTGCCTCGCGCTGACCGTGGTCACCGCCTGCTCCAATGCCGCCATCAGTCTGGTCCGCAATCATACCCCGAGCAGCATCCGCATCATTGTCCAGATGACCATTATTTCGTCGCTGGTCATCGTCACCGATCAGTTCATCAAAGCCTATGCGTTCACCATCAGCAAAGACCTGTCGGTCTTCGTCGGGTTGATTATCACCAATTGTATCGTCATGGGACGCGCGGAAGCCTATGCGATGAAACATCCACCGCTCCCAAGCTTCCTCGATGGACTCGGCAACGGCCTCGGCTATAGTGCCCTGTTACTGGTCGTCGGGGTCATACGCGAGCTGTTGGGATCCGGTTCCCTGTTCGGGTATCCGATCCTCCTTCTTGAACGAGATGGCGGGTGGTATGTGCCAAACGGCTTGTTGCTCCTGCCTCCGAGTGCGTTTTTCCTGATCGGCATGATCATTTGGGTGGTGCGCTCCTGGAAACCGGCACAAGTCGAGCAGCCGGAATACCGAATCTATCACGCGCCTCGTCCCGAGGTGGCCTCATGATTGACCTGGTCAATCTGTTTATCAAAGCGGTCTTCGTCGAGAATCTGGCGCTGACGTTTTTTCTCGGCATGTGCACGTTTCTAGCTGTCTCGAAGAAAATCGGCACGGCACTCGGACTTGGCATCGCGGTGGTCGTCGTCCAAAGTCTGACCATCCCGATCAATAATCTGATCTACCAGTTTCTGATCCGTGATCGCGCGCTGGCATGGGCGGGGCTTCCTGAGATCAGTCTGGATTTCCTGGGGCTCATCACCTACATCAGCGTCATTGCGGCGGTCGTCCAGGTCCTGGAAATGTTTCTTGATCGATACGTCCCCTCACTATACAACTCGCTGGGGATCTTTTTGCCGCTGATTACCGTCAACTGCGCCATCCTCGGCGGCTGTCTGTTTATGGTCGAACGCGACTATACCTTTAGTGAGAGCGTCACCTATGGCGTGGGCTCCGGTGTCGGATGGGCGCTCGCGATCGTGGCGATGGCAGGGGTGCGTGAGAAGCTCAAGTATTCCGACATACCAGAAGGCTTGCAGGGACTGGGCGTCACATTCATCACCGCGGGGTTGATGGCCCTCGGGTTCATGGCCTTTTCTGGAATTCAACTCTGAGTCTGATGAGAGACCGCCTATGATCGAGATCCTCCTGGGAGTCGGTGTATTCACTGGGTTCGTCCTCATTCTCGTCGTCTTCATTCTGAGTGCGCGCTCGAAACTGGTGGCCAGCGGCAATGTCAGGATCACCATCAACGACAAGAAATCTATCGAGACCCCGATCGGAGGCAAGTTGCTCAATGCGCTTGGTGACGCCAAGATTTTTGTCAGTTCCGCCTGCGGCGGCGGTGGTACGTGTGGAGTGTGCCGGGTCAAGGTCTTCGAAGGGGGTGGAGTCATTCTGCCGACCGAAACCTCGCATATCAACAAGCGTGAAGCGCGCGAGGGCTACCGTCTCTCTTGCCAGGTGGCAGTCAAACAGAACCTGAAGATCGAGGTTCCAGATGAAGTGTTTGGGGTCAAGAAATGGGAATGTACCGTCCGCTCCAACCACAATGTGGCCACCTTCATCAAGGAACTGGTCCTGGAGCTTCCCCAGGATGAATATGTCGATTTCCGTGCCGGAGGGTATATCCAGATTTTCTGTCCTCCGCATGAGCACCCGTTTAAGGATTTTGATATCGAAGAACGGTTTCGCAGCGACTGGGACCGGCTGAAACTTTGGGAGCTTGTGTCCAAGGTCAATGAACCAATTGAGCGCGCCTACTCCATGGCTAATTACCCTGAAGAACGTGGCATCATTATGCTCAATATTCGTATCGCCACGCCCCCACCGCGCACGCAAAATCTGCCGCCGGGCAAAATGTCTTCCTACCTGTTCGGACTGAAACCAGGCGACAAGGTCACGATCTCCGGGCCGTTCGGCGAGTTCTTTGCGCGGGATACCAACAACGAGATGGTGTTCATCGGCGGTGGGGCAGGGATGGCGCCTATGCGTTCGCATATTTTCGATCAGCTGGGTCGCCTCAAAAGTACACGCAAGATGTCCTTCTGGTACGGAGCTCGTTCAAAGCGCGAGATGTTCTATGTCGACGATTTCAACAAGCTGGCTGCGGCACACAACAACTTTGAGTGGCATGTCGCCCTGTCTGACGCTCTCCCTGAGGACAACTGGAGCGGCTATACCGGCTTCATCCATAACGTGCTCTATAACGAGTATCTGAAAACCCATCCGGCGCCTGAAGACTGTGAGTACTACCTCTGCGGACCGCCGATGATGAATGCGGCTGTGATCAAAATGTTGTTGGATCTGGGTGTCGAGCGAGAAAACATCATGCTCGATGACTTCGGAGGATGACCATCCATGCATCCCTCCGTTCCACGCCTCCGTACGTTGATTGCCTTGATTGCTCTGCTGGCTGCCGGTGTCGGCTTCAGCCTGCTGCGTCCTGAGCCGCCTGTCGCAGAGCTGCACATGAGTGGTCGTACCATGGGAACCACCTATAATGTGAAATATCGCTCCACCCAGAATGCTCCGACACTGAAGGCGATGCAAACAGAAGTGGATGCCTTGCTGGCCGAGATCAATCACACCATGTCTACCTATGACCCGGAATCGGAGCTATCGCGCTTTAACCATCTGCGCACTACCGACTGGGTACCCGCATCCGATTCGCTACGTGCCGTGCTCAAAGCCGCGCTCGAGATCGGAGCCCAGAGCGAAGGGGCGTTTGATATCACAGTTGGTCCCCTGGTCAATCTCTGGGGCTTCGGCCCCGAGTTTCATCCGGACCGCATCCCGCTTGAAGCCGACATTGCCGCCGCGCGCAGGCGCAGCGGTCTCGATAAGGTCACGCTCCGTGACACTCAACCGGCGATACGCAAGCACCGCCCTGATGTCTTCCTGGATCTTTCCGGGATCGCCAAGGGGTACGGGGTGGACCGGGTTGCCGAACTCATGACGGCGCACGCCATTGACCATTACATGGTGGAGATCGGCGGCGAGATTCGAGTCCGCGGACTCAAGGGGCACGAGACACCCTGGCGGATCGCGATTGAGAAACCGTTGCCGGGCGAACGTTCGGTGCAGACGGTGCTGGCGCTCAGCGATATCGCACTCGCCACCTCGGGCAATTACCGGAACTTTTTTGAAATCGCCGGGCGACGCTATTCCCATACCATCGATCCGGCCACCGGCTGGCCGGTCGATAATCATCTGGTCTCGGTGACGGTGCTGGCGGAGACCAGTATGCGAGCGGATGCGTGGGCCACCGCGTTCCAGGTGTTGGGACCCGAGCGTGGCATGGCCATCGCCGAACGGCTCAACCTTCCCGTCCTCTTCGTCGTCGAACGTGATGGACAATTTGAAGAACGTTCCTGCTGCGCCTTCCAACGGTACCGGAAACAGGAGCTGTCATGACTATCTTCCTGGTAACCTTTCTTGTCATGGTGATTGCCATCCTGGCGATGGCGGTGGGTGTCCTGCTCGGTCGCCGTCCGATCGGCGGCAGTTGTGGCGGTCTTGAACGTCTTGGGCTGGAGTGCGATGTCGGCTGCGACAAGCCCTGCCCGGAACGTCTTGCCCGTCTGCAATCTCCGAGGAAAGAACTGCTGTAAGAGGGCCGAGACAACCACGCCGTCGGTGATTTTATGCACTGGCTACTTGAATCCGCGCGATATAGGATGTACTGATTTTCTTTAATTGGTCGCCGCTGGCTTGAAAGAGGCCGTTATGCCTAACACCATCTTGGTTCCGTTCGACGGCTCGGAGAGCGCGATGCGTGCACTGCATCTTGCTGTTGAGCGCGCACGTGACAAACCGCAAGGTCGCGTGCATCTCGTGACGGTGCACCCCCCGCTACGCGTTTACGGCGAAATCCAGGTCTACGTGGGCGACAAGAAAGCAGCGGAAATGGCAGCGCAGCATAATCGCGAGATTCTCGAACCGGCGGAGCAAGTGCTGCGCTCGTCGGGCGTGGAGTTCGCCAGCAGTACGGAGGAAGGCGATGCCGCCGAAAAGATTGTGGAGTGCGCCAAAACAGTCGGGGCCGGCGAAATTGTCATGGGATCGCGTGGACTCGGACGTATTGCCGGTCTCGTGATGGGCTCGGTCACCACCAAAGTCGTCCATCTGACCCAGGTCCCCGTCACGCTGGTCAAATGACTCTGGTTTCAACGCAACATTTCAAGCTACGCGCGTTCATTGAACGGAAAACCGGGTGATGGTGATGTCCCCCTTGACCGCTTTGCGATGGTAGCGGGCTCGCTCCTTCGCATCGCAAGCCCACATTGTTCATGACGGTTCGTGACGAAACCGACGAGACGGGCACGCGGAGCCCCGAGAGACCGAGGTGTACTTGAATCAGTACATCGAGGTCAGGAGGGGCGAGCCTGCCCGCCCATCTGCGTGAAATGCACAGTCGGCTTGTCGCAGCGGCGTATCGGCGGTTGCAGTAGAAGCGTTCATGAAGAATGTGGGCTCGGATCAACGCGAAGCAGGGGGAGCGTCATGCGCCTTGAAGAGCAGAAGATTCCGTTGTCGCGCGCGGGCATCGCCGGAGCCGCGTTCGCGTTATGGCTCGCCCCCTCGTTTGCTATCGCGGCGACTGACCCACCCACCGCTTTTGGCATCCCGTTCGATTTCATCTTGTTCGCCCTCACGCTACTCGGTGTCGCGCTGTTCCACCACCACACACTGCAGGTGGCGCTTACCGGCCTTGGAACGATCGCGTTGTACAAATTGGCGTTCACCGGGTTCAAGACCGGCGATGGCCTGCCGGGCTTGGTCGGCCACCTGGGCCATGAGTGGGTCATTCTTTCCAATCTGCTGTGCCTGTTGCTGGGCTTTGCGTTGCTGTCCAAGCATTTCGAGGACAGCCATGTTCCCGCAGTGCTGCCGAAGTACTTGCCGGGACAAGCGAAGGGTGCGTTCGCGCTGCTCGCGATGGTGTTCCTGCTGTCCTCGTTTCTCGACAACATCGCCGCGGCGATGATTGGGGGCGCCATGGCGCAGACCGTCTTTCGCGGCAAGGTTCACATCGGGTACCTCGCCGCGATCGTCGCCGCCTCCAATGCGGGCGGTTCGGGCAGCGTGGTGGGCGACACCACGACCACGATGATGTGGATCGACGGGGTGAGCCCGGCCGATGTATTCCACGCGTATGTCGCGGCGGTGGTCGCACTGGTCCTGTTCGGTATCCCGGCCGCATTGCAACAGAACAAGTTTTCGCCGTTGATGGCCTATACGCCTGGTGGCGCGCATGTGGATTGGGGCCGCGTCGGTGTTGTGGCATTCATTTTGGTGACGGCGATTTCCACCAACGTGTACATCAACTTGGCGCACGCCGAAATCGCCGATAGCTTCCCATTCATCGGCGTAGCCGTGGCCCTGGCGATCCTGGTCTCGGCACCGTTACGCAAACCGGATTGGAGTCTGTTACCCAGCGCGACCAAAGGGACAATTTTTCTACTAGCACTGGTCACCTGCGCCTCGATGATGCCGGTGGAGAAATTGCCGGTCGCCTCCTGGCCATCGGCCATGGGGCTCGGGTTCATCTCTGCAGTGTTCGACAACATCCCGCTCACTGCGCTCGCGCTGAAACAAGGCGGCTATGACTGGGGCATGCTCGCCTACACGGTGGGGTTCGGCGGCTCGATGATCTGGTTCGGCTCGTCGGCTGGCGTGGCCTTGTCCAACATGTATCCGGATGCGAGGAACGTCGGTCGCTGGGTGTATCACGGCTGGCATGTCGCGGTCGCGTATGTCATCAGCTTCTTGGTGCTGCTCGCGGTCATGGGCTGGCACCCCACTCCCAAACGCGGCGATCCGCCGGTCACAACGTCTTCTGTTGCCCAACCGACCGAGGCGCCGGCGCGCTAGAACGTCTCATCCTTCTCGACGATGTCGCTGTCGGCTCGGTATACTACGTTGTCTCGATAGGACCCCTTTCCCAGACAGAGGCCGCGCGTGAAGAACCGCACAACGCATACTTCTCCTGCTAAAAATCCGGTTCAATCCAAACCCGAAGTCGCCGCTGCCGAGGTGTTGGCCTGGGTAAGCGATTGTCTGGAAGGCGGACTCTGTCTCACCGCCAAAGGACTCCTGATTTTTGAGAACGCGCAGTTCGGCGAACTGGTCGAAGCTGCTGCCGTGCCGCGTGACCGACCCACCCGGGATGAGACGGGTATACGTGCTCACCTGTTTGCCGATTCGATGGCCTGGAATAAGGAAACCTTGGGATCTAGGGGCAGTCAAACCTATCGGCTCGCTGACCGCGAAGGCCAAACGCTTATTTATGAGTGCCGCTACAGCGTCGTCCCGTACCATGGGGAGACCGGAGTGCTCTTGGTTCTCCGAAACGTGACAGAACATACGGAGCTGGTACAGGAAGCATCACAAATCGCTCGATTTCAATCGGTGCTGGCCCGGATCGGCACCTTGGCCGTCAGTGATGCCCCGGCGCAGGAACTGATGAGCGAAGCCGTGAAGCATACCGCTGAGGCCCTCGAACTCGAGATGTGCAAGATTCTTGTTCCGCGAGAATCAGACGATCTCTTGGCTGTGGTGGCAGGAATCGGTCTTGAACCAGAATTGATCGGCAAGCTGACGATCGAAGGAGGGACACATTCCCAGGCCGGATACGCCATCCGGGAACGGCTGCCGGTTGTCATGCGGGATTTGCGAAAGGAAACGCGGTTCACGCCTTCAAAGCTTCTGAGCGAGCATGGCGGCATCGCGGGCATGTGTGTGCCGATGCTAGTTGAGGACCGGGTGTACGGAGCCATGACGGCCCATTCCAAGACGGTTCGTGACTTCACAGTCAAGGAACTCGAGTTTCTCTGTACGGTTGCGAATACCGTGGCAACGGTCCTGGAACGACGTCGCCGTGCCGATACACAGCGAGATCTCTATCATCGATTGTTCATGTCGGCGCAGGATGGGATCATGCTGACCGACACCAAAGGGTACATTCTGGAGTGGAACCCGGCAATCGAGCGTATGACGGGTTGGACACGTGACGAGGCACTCGGCCAGCGGCCATCACTCTTGAAGTCAGGCAAGCATCCACCGGAGTTCTATGAACGACTCTGGCAAGCGATCCACTCTGGACTGGCGTTCGTGGATCGTTTCGTCAATCGCCGGAAGGACGGATCGGAGTTCCTGGTCTGGGAAAGCGTGAGCCCCGTCAAAGATCGTGACGGGACTACGCAATTCTATTTGGCAATTTTAACGGATCTCAGCGAGCGAGAGCAGATGCTGGAAGCCCTGCGCCACGCTGAGCAGGTGAAATTGATCGGACAACTGGCCGGCGGCATCTTGCATGAAGTCCGCAATCCATTAATCGGACTCGGAAGTCTGGCGACGCATCTCGCAGATCAGGAACAATTGCCCCGGGCCGCCAGAGACCGCTGCGCGCTCATCGCGCGCGAAGCAGCCCGTATCGACGAGCTGCTGGAATCCCATTTAGGCCAGCTGCGGCCACGCCCATTTGATCTCCAGCCCTGCGATCTCCCATCCCTGATCGACGACATGCTGACACTGCTACAGCCCAATCTCAGCAAGCAGCGGATTTTTGTAAAAAAGATCCTCCCGGAGATTCCTGTGGTGGATGCCTCCCGTGCCCACCTGCAACAAGCCTTTCTGAATATCTCAATGAATGCGATCGACGCCATGGCGAACGGAGGAGAATTGACGATCCGAACCGCCTTGATAGCAAAACAAGGTCCAGGGATTTCGGTGACGTTCTCCGATACGGGGAAAGGCATCGAGCCCGAGGATCTACAGCGAATCTTCGAACCGTTCTTTACGAATGGGAAGGCGAAAGGAGTCGGTCTGGGCTTGACGATCACGCACGACATCGTCGAGCGACACGGCGGGCAATTGGCGATTAGCAGCCCTCCCGGAAGTGGAGCAATCGTCGAGGTGTGGCTGCCTCTGAAGCGAGAGACTTAATATGACTTGGCAACTCCTATTGGTGGAAGATGAAGCCTCGGTCCGCGAAGCGTTCGCCCTGCGCCTTGCCGATCAAGGCTACGCCGTGCAGACGGCAGGATCTGGAGAAGAATGTTTGACCCTCCTGAAAACCTTTGAACCGGATATTCTGGTGCTAGACCTTGTGATGCCGAATCTGTCCGGCTTGGATGTGCTCGAACGTGTCAAGCAGACCTCCCCCAACTTGCTCGTCATTCTGTTGACCGCCAGGGGTACGGTGAAGGATGCGGTTGAAGCGACGAGGCTTGGCGCGTTCGACTTTGTCGCCAAGTCCATCGATATGGAAGACCTGCAGCACGCCTTGACCAGGGCGACTCAGCTGCTCACGCTGCAGCGCCAGGTTCATTTGCAGAGTGGGCAAGATGCAGAACGCTATGCGCTCGGCCGCGTTATTGCCAAGAGCCCGGCAACGCAGTCCTTCATGAGCCAGGTCCGTGAACTCGCCAAGAACGACCGTGTGACCGTGTTGCTCCAAGGAGAAACCGGCACCGGGAAGCAATACATCAGCCGCGTGATCCACTCTAACGGCGCCAGGGCCCAAAAGCCCTGTATTGAGGTGGACTGTCCATCGATTCCACGGGAACTCTTTGAAAGCGAACTGTTCGGGCACGAGAAAGGCTCGTTCACCGGCGCGACCGGCCGCAAAACCGGATTGATCGAATTGGCAGAGGGAGGGACGGTCCTTTTTGATGAGATCGGGGACCTCCCCCTCCCGTTGCAAGCGAAGTTGTTACGCGTGATCGAGGAACGTACATTCCGGCGCGTGGGCGGGTCAGCCAACATACCTGTGGATGTTCGCTTCATGGCCGCAACGAATCGGAATTTGAAAGAGGCGGTCACCAAAGGTGAGTTTCGTGAAGACCTCTACTTCAGGCTGAATGTCGTGACTCTCATGATTCCCCCCCTGCGGGAGCGGCAGGATGACATCATGCCATTAGCCGAGCAATTCTTGACCCGATCGGCTCTTTCACTGAGAAAACCGGTTCGTCATTTCGGAGACAGCGCACAAGCCATTCTGTTGCGATACTATTTCCCCGGCAATGTGCGCGAGTTGAGCAATCTCATAGAACGCGCGGTGCTTTTCTGTCCAGCGGATACGCTCGAATCGGTTCATTTTCCGTCCGACATGCAAGGGTATCCTTCACAGCCAGCGATGAATATGGCCCAGCCTACATCCACTTTTTCTGACACGGCGGATCCCGATCAGGTCCACTTGACCTTCCGCCTCGGCGAGTCCCTGTCTGATCTCGAGGACCGCATCATCACGGAAGTCCTCCATCGTTCTGGCGGGAATAAAACACTGGCGGCCAAGCATCTTGGCGTGACACGCTGGATGCTGGAGCGTCGGCGGAAACCCAAATAGGAACTGAGCGCAGCCGCACCTCCGCACGGTTTCCTGTGCGCCGACACACACTCCGCAACTGCTTCACCATTCTTAAGCACAAGCTCATCTCGCAATCTTGTCAATTTTCCTACAAGAGCAGAATGGCTTTCGGGATCCCCTTCCACGCACGTCGGGACCGGTGATTGCATAGACAGGATCGTGACACACAATGCCGGTGGAACAGGGAATATCGAGCCGGAAATCACTCGTTGCCCTTTCACTTGTTAGGAACAGGCACCATGTTCTTGCGATCTCTCACCCTAGCAGCCCTCATTGCTGGAGTATTCGGGGTTTCCTGCCCACTCATCAGCTACGCCGCGCCTGCTCGGACAAAATCTGGCGATGATGCTGCCCGTTTCGTGCTGCAGTACGTCGAGGCATTAGCCCACTCACAGACCGACACATGGGCTCAGGCCGACCTGGGTTGCCTCAGCCGTGTGCGGGCAGCCGCTGGAGGTGGATTGGCGAAACTGACGCCGGATATTGCCCGGCGTTGCTGGGATGACACGGTGCAAGGCCATATCAGCATGGTGACGCAACAGGTGGAATCCGGCGTGTTCAGTGCCACAGGACGCGGGGTGGGCCTCGGTCTTCTTCACGATCGGCACCGAGCGACGGAGAATTGGAAGGAATACCCGCCGGCCGTCTTCGTCTCGCCACCCGTCATCCTGAAGGACCATGCCCCAATTCCCCAGACAACCGTCGTACGAACCAGTCCATTGCAACCACTGGCCCTGTCGCATATCAAGGAAACCGAGCTGGTCTCCCTACATGGCCAAGCCGTCGACATTAAGATCGTCTACCCCGATCCCCTCAGGGCACCGCTGGCCCTCAGGCCGGAAGAAATCTGGTGGGTAAATGGGGCCCAGCGCCGCTTCGGACCCGTTCGGGAAGTTGTGGTTCGGTTTATCATGGTCACAGGCCTGCGCAGGTTCGGCTTCAGCGCGGATCGAGCCGTGATGAACGAGGTACTTCCCGGCATCCCGCTGATTCCGACGACCCACTACGGTCTGCGACCGGACAATGGCCGAAAGTTTGACCAAACCGACCCTGCCAAAACTCTATTGAAAGGGGAACTGGTCGCAGGAACTGCCCGTTGGTGGGAGCGTACCGACGCGGAACCAGCCATGCAGGCCGCATTAGCACGAGCCACCCAACTCCCTACAGAAGAACGTAGGGGACTATTGACCCAGCTGCTGTTGATCGATCCGAACCATGTGGACGCTCACATGCTACGGGGCGAGGACACCTATCAGGCATTTTTGAAGCAGGGCGCCACGAAGGGAGGCTTGGCGGCACGCGACGAGCCGGCCCTGCAGCGGATCACGGAACTATACTGGACCATCCAAGCTCAAACCTGGCGGCAGGAATTGACCGCCGTGTCTGAAGGCTATGAACCGGCCGCAGATGCCCTCTATGGATCCTTGGCCTCTTTCGACGCGTTGGTGCAACAGCAGCGGGCGACGCCGGAGCAGCGTCGACGCCTTGGCAATTTGACCCGCTGGAACAACGATCCGAGAGCGGCTCTCGGCATCCATGAGGCGCTGCTCCGCGATACTGCCGCAGGTACAACCGAGTACGGGAGGATCTTGACTGAGATTGCTTGGGATCGCATCCAGTTGGTGTCGTGGGAGCGGCGCTACGACCATCCCTGGCTGCAACAGGCCCAATCCGAAGCCGAACAGGCCGCCGGGCTATTGACTCAGCCCTACGACAAGGTTCATGCGCACTATGCGCAGGTGGCGGTCGAATCGCTCCTGGTGCCGCGCAACCTGGAACGGTTTCAGGAACGGATGCAGCAGGTCAAGCAGGACTTGGATCGGATCCCTGGACTAAAAGGACTGCAGGGTCAGCTGGTCGCAAATGATCTCGTCAAGTCGCTGACGCCGGAGGCTGCCGCCATCGTTCTACCAAGCCCGCCACGATCGCCCGAAGTGCTCGACGTGGCCGTGCATGCGAGTCCCCCCAAGCAGGACATCCTGTGGCAATGGAATTTCGATCAGGATCAGCCTGGGCAACTTCCTGCCGGTTTCGTACCGTTGGATCGGCACGATGGGGCGGCTGCCTGGCAGGTCCAAGCTGATCCGGAGATATCACATGGGATGCCACAACGGCTGGTCAGCTCTTCTGCCTGCTCGACTCCTGACTGTGTGCGGCTCCTGGTTGTCGACGGTGTCAGAACGACCTATCCCGACGTGACCCTGCAAGTGCGCGCGCCCAGCGTGAGCGACCAGAGCGAGGCCGGCATCGCCATCGCCGTGACAGACCGCGATACCTACTATGCCGTCACCTTGCAGCCCACGACAGACCTCGTGACAACCCGACGCGTCACAAACGGTGTGGCGACCGTGCTGGGACAAGTCACGGTCAAGCTCACCGCGAAGCCCTGGCATACGATCCGCGTCCAACGGATCAACTTCCTCCATCTCGATAAAGGTCGGCTCGCCGTCTATATTGACGGCGCCCAGGTCGCCGCCGTCGGTGACGCCGTGATTCCTCAAGACGGCCAGGTGGGGTTGGTCGCATTAGGTCTCTCGGCTGCACAATTCGACGGCCTCCACGTGCTGGATCTGGTATCGAACCGGACATTCTCAAAACCTGCAGCCTACTAAGGGTTGGAGAACGAGACCATGAAGCACTTGCGTGCGCTTGAAGATCAAAGCGTCTACATCCTGCGCGAGGCCTACAAGCACTTCGACGATCTGGCGATGCTGTGGTCCATGGGCAAGGACTCAACGGTACTGCTGTGGCTGGCGAGAAAAGCTTTCTTCGGACATGTACCGTTTCCCCTGGTCCATATCGATACCGGCTATGAAATGCCCGAACTGATCGAGTATCGGGATCGGCTGTGCCGAGAATGGCGCCTCGACCTGGTCGTGGGACAGAACACGGAGGCGCTGGCAGCCGGCATGGGTCCTCAGCAGGGACGTGTCACTTGCTGTACGGCGATGAAAATCGATGCTTTGAAACAAACCATCGCGAAACACAAATGGACTGCCATCATTCTCGGGATTCGCGCCGATGAGGAGGGCACCCGTGCCAAAGAACGATACTTTTCACTGCGCGATAAGCATGGCGAGTGGGATTTTCGAGATCAGCCGCCAGAGCTCTGGGACCAGTTCAACACGACGTTCCCGGCTGGCTCCATATCCGCGTCCATCCCCTGCTGGATTGGACAGAGCTGAATATCTGGGAGTATCTTGAGTTCGAACGTATTCCCCTCCCACCCCTCTATTTTGATCGGGGCAATGGCACCCGTTATCGAAGTCTGGGGTGCGTGCCTTGCACCGGCACCGTTTCATCCTGTGCCTCAACCATTCCTCAAATCATTTCCGAGCTTCGCGTCACCACGATCGCAGAGCGAAGCGGTCGCGCACAGGATGAAGGGCGCGGCATGGAGACGCTCCGCAAGCTTGGACATATGTAACCTGCCGGTGTTTCACTCAGCGTATTCCCTCTCCCCCGCTATCCCCATCCTGTGATCTTCCGCCTCACAACAGGTTGTGGGCGATACGTCCACGTGCGGGCATGCACATAGCGTGTGCCGACGCACTAGTTCTTCAGCATCTGGATCTGTTTTCACCGGTCGTTGGAGCACACTGCAGCTAGGTTTCTTCTTATTCATGAGACAGTTATGTATTGCCATCGATGGAATGCCCTGTCGGGCCTTCTTCTTGCTGTAAAAATAGCTCGCTCCATGCTTCAGGGCGTTGCTGTGAGCAACACGAAACCGACAGGCGATGAGCCGAGACGTTCCATAGGCCTTCGAAAAGATATTGCGTCCAACAACAGTTGAACGGTATCTTTCGATCAAACTTTCAGCTCTGCGTTCAGGAACTAGAACGCGTGCCGTCTTACTCTGTTCGTCAATTCAGTCCGTTCGACTCATACTGGGGTACGACCCATGGCAACTTCTGAAGCAGAAAGAACCATAATGGCACCAGGACACGACGCTGAAGAGACCGGAGGCGCACCTCCGGCCCATACGGAGCCAGTGACGACCACTGGATCAGCCGCTTTCCAAGCACAATATGCGGGACGTGATACTGCCGCCGGACTGATCGCTGGGTCGATGGCGATCCCCTTGACGGTGGGCATCGCTATGATGTCCGAGTATCCGATCAAAGTCGG
>Ga0224505_10000269_pt1 | contig 37021 bp, 33 predicted proteins | sample SF_Jan12_sed_USG_FD_169102 | JGI IMG/M metagenome (GOLD analysis project Ga0224505, IMG submission 169102) | Sediment microbial communities from San Francisco Bay, California, United States - SF_Jan12_sed_USGS_4_1 | ecosystem: Environmental > Aquatic > Marine > Sediment | place: USA: California... | reverse complement strand
GCAATAGAGCAGCCTGCCCCCGGGGCGCAGTACGCGCCGCATGCCGCGGAGCGCGCGTGCGACGTCGGGGATTGTGCACAACGTGTAGGTTACGAGGACGGTATCGACGCTGGCGTCCCCGAGCGGAATTTCCTCGCCGGGCAGGTCGATGAACTCGACGTCCAGGCCACTGGCCGCGACGCGGGGGCGGGCCTTTTGCCGCATGCCTTCGGAGGGTTCGAGGCCGAAGACCCGGCTAACCCTGGCCGGGTCGTACCAGGGCAGGTTCAGTCCGCTGCCCATGCCGACCTCCAGCACGACGCCGGACGCCCTCGGCACGACCCGCGCGCGCTGCTTGCTCATCTGCCGCAAGCCGCAGACCAGGTCGATACAAACCGGCAACACGCGTTCTTCGTACCAGCTCACGGTGCTCACCTGTCCCCGGTCCGGTCCGCCTGCGGCCCGGCCCCGGCGCCGGCTCCGAGCAGTTCGCCGATGCCGACGAGCCGGTAGCCCTCGTCGGCCAGCGAGGGCAGTTCGCTCTCCAGGAATTGCAGCGTCACCGGGTACGGGTGCGCAATCGCGATCGCGGAACCGCGCGCGCGTGCGAGGCGCTTCAGGCGGCGAAACTCTGCCGCGATCGCTGCGGGTGTCGGGTTCGCGTCCAGGAACACGTCGCGGCGAGTCGCCGGTATCCCGTTCTCGCGGGCAATCTGCAGCGCGACGCTGTGGTGGGTCGTGTAACTGTCCACGAATATGAGCCCGCGCGGGCCCAGCTCCTGCATCAGCCAGCTCATGTGGCCCGGGTGGCGGGTCAACAGGCTGCCGCGGTGATTGTTGATGCCGATCGCCTGCGGGACGCTGGCAAGGTCGCGTTCGAATACGCCTCGAAACTGCAGCCTGCTCATATCGAGGCTGATACCGCCCGGCTCGTCGTTGCCATGCTCGCCCACCGGCTGCAGCGGAAGGTGCAGCAGCACGTCCCGGCCGCGGCTCGCGGCGAGCCGCGCGAGCGCTGGGCCGCGCGGCGTCTGGGGCAGTACCGCGTAACTGACGGGACCGGGCAGGCGCAGCGCGCGCTCGCCTGCAGCGAGCTGGTAGCCAAGGTCATCGACGATAATCGCGACGCGTGGCGCGGGTTCGGCGGCTACCGCGCAGGCCAGCAGCAGGACGGTGCCGAGCAGGCAGGATGTGGGTACTGGCCCGGGCATCGCTGCCCCGTCAGGGCGCGCGGCTCTGGAGGATACGGTGACTGTCGAGCAGATGCATCGCTTCGATGAGCTGCGGGTCGCCTTCGAGATCGAGGGCCGCGGTCAGGGTCCTGCCCGGATGATCGCCCGCGTCGTCGATGACGATGTCCGGCTCGATCCCCTTTTCATGGATCGAGTCGCCCGAAGGCGTGAAGTAGCGGGAGGTCGTCAACTTGATGGCCCGGCCCTTCGATAGCGGCATGACCGTTTGCACCAGGCCTTTGCCGAAAGTCTCCGTGCCGACGATCAGTGCACGGCGATGATCCTGCAGTGCCCCGGCAACGATCTCGGAGGCCGACGCGGAACCCTTGTTGACGAGCACGACGATCGGCAGCCCGTCGAGTATGTCGCCACGGCTTGCCTCGCGCCGGAACCGCGCCTCCTGTGTGCGGCCGTCCGCCGTGACGATGACGCCGCGGGTAAGGAACAGGTCGGAAACGTCGACGGCCGAGTCGAGCATTCCACCGGGATTGTCGCGCAGGTCGAGGATCAGCCCCCGGAATTCGTCGCCCTTCGCGAGCAGTTCGTCGGTGATCTCGTCTATCGCCCGGCTGAGTTCCGAGGCCGTGTTTTCGCTGAACTGGCTGATTCTTACATAGGCGAGCGACGGCTCCAGCAATCTGCGGCTGACGGTGGCGACACGTATCTGTTCGCGGCGCAGGCTGAACACCAGGAGCTCGGCCTCGGGGCCGCGCAATACCGATACGCTGACCCGGCTTCCTGCGTGGCCGCGCATCAGCTCGATCGCGTCCTGCAGGTTGTCTTCGCGGACGGGACGATCGTCTATCGCAACGATGTTGTCGCCGCTCCTCAGGCCGGCTCGCGCAGCCGGCGTGCCGTCGATCGGGGCGATGACCACGACCCGGCCGTCCTCGGTGTCCACCTCGAGTCCTATGCCCGAATAGCTGCCGGAGGTACTGATGCGTATATCCTGAAACTCCTCGGCATCGAGGAACTCGGAATGCGGGTCGAGCTCGGCGACCATGCCGCGTATGGCCCCTTCGATCAGGGTTCGCTCGTCCACCGGCTCTACATATTCTTCCCGGATGCGCTCGATCACCTCGGCGAACAGCCGGGCCTGGTCCCACGCCAGTTCGTCCGTCGTCGGCTGCTGCCGGCCGGCGATGACGCCGCCGCCCAGCGACAGGCTCAGGCCGAGAACGGAGCCGATCACTAGGACCAGCAATCCCCTGGTTTTCAACGACATCCGCTAATCTCCCGCGGGCCGTCCGGGCACGGACCAGCCCTCCCGCTGCGAAGGACGATAGCACAGCGTCAGGCCGAATTCCTGTGACCCGGCGCAGCAAACGGCGGGCGGCGGCGGCCTCAGCCGGACTTGGGTTGCCGGCTGACCCAGTTGCGAGGATTGACCGGGCGCGTGCCCTGCCGGAGCTCGAAGTACAGGCCGGAGCGCGGCTGCCCGCCGCTGTCGCCGACGGTTGCGATGACGTCTCCCGGCGCGACCCAGTCGCCCGTACTTTTCAGGATCGACTCGTTGTAGCCGTACAGGCTCATGAAACCCTCGCCGTGATCGACGATGACCAGGAGCCCCAGGCCGGCGAGCCAGTCGGCAAATACGACGCGGCCATGGTAGACGGCACGCACCTCGCGGCCGCGAGGTGCTGCCAGCACGACACCGTTCCATTTGAGCTGACCGTCGGCTCGCGGCTGACCGTAGTCGTGCAACAGGTTGCCGGCCACCGGCCAGGTCAGGCGACCCTTGTGCGTGCTGAAGGGTTCCTCCGACCGGATCGGGTAATCCGACAGGATGCTGGTCAGCTCCGTGATCAGCCGGGCGAGGTCTTTCTCCTGCGCGGCGAGGCGCTCTATCTCACTGCCTTCCGTCTTGATCCTGTCGTTCAGCGACGCGAGCAGGGCCTGCCGCTTTTGCTGCGCAGCGTCCAGCTCCGACAGCTCGGCGTAACGCGCCCGCGCCAGCCGGGCGAGGCGGTCTTCCTCCCCCGCTGCCTGCGTGCCGAGTTCGGCCAGTTCGCCGATGTGCTGCGACACGGTGCTGATGTTCGCCGCTCGAAACTCGGACAGGTACCTGTAATAGGCAAGCATGCGGCCTATGGTCGCAGGGTCCTGCTGGTTGAGCAGCAGCTTCACCCTCTCGTTGTTGCCGCTGGTATAGGCCGCCCGCGCCTGCGCCGCCAGCTGAGCCGATTCCTGCTCGAGCTCCGCCTGGCGGGCGGCGAGTTTTTTCTCGATATCCGCCCTGCGGCGCTCGCTGTATTCCTTTTGTCTCTCGATCTCTCGCAGGTTGATTCGCTTTTCCGAGATCAGGACCTCGGCAGCCTGCAGGTCCTTTGTTATCCGGTCGCGCTCGGCGGCCCGCTTGTCCATGCTCTTTTTCAGCGTGCTGATCCGGGACCTGACCTCCTCCAGCTCGAGCTCCTTGACCTTGGTGAGCTCGGCGTTGCTGTCCTGGGCGTGGGCGGGCGCGGCCAGCACGGCGAGTACGGTCATTACGGCTACCAGGGTCCTGATCATGCGCGCAGAGTTTAGCGCCAATCCCGCCCGCCGGCATCCGGGACCGACAGTTGCGACGCCCGCTGCTATAATCGCGCCCGGACCGGGACAGGCCGCCTTCCCGGCGGGCATTTTCTGTCGGCACGCGACCCGGGCAGGGCGAAGTGGCCGAAGTTTTTTTCCTCGAGATCAAGCCGTTTTATGGAACAGTTTTTCGAGTTTGCCGGCAACCATGTCGTGCTCGTCAGCGCGCTGCTGCTGAGTTTCTTCCTCGTCGTTTTCACAGAGTTGCGGCGCAAGGCCATGGGCGTCTCGAATATCGAGCCGCAGGAAGCCGTCAGGCTCATAAACGGCGACGCCGTTGTCCTGGACCTGCGCAGCGCTGAGGCTTTCTCGCGAGGCCATATTGTCAACGCGAAGAACCTCCCGTATGACGAGATCGGCAGCGACCAGGAGAAGCTCGAGCGGTTCAAGGGCAAACCGATAGTCGCCGTCTGCGACGCAGGGATTACGTCAGCCAAGCTGGTTGCGACTCTGCGCAAGGCCGGCATGGAGAACGTCTACAGCCTGCGCGGTGGCGTCAATGCGTGGACGCAACAGAGCCTGCCTCTCGTGACCGCGAAGAAGATCAGGGGTAAGGACTGAAATACAGTACTGCGCGGCGATACGATGAGCACCAAACCCAAAGTTGTGTTGTACGGATCGGACTTCTGCTCCTACTGCGGAGCGGCAAAGATGCTGCTCAAGAAGAAAGGCGTGGAATTCGACGAAATTAACGTATCCAGGGACGACGCTTTGCGCGAGGAGATGGAGAGGCGAAGCGGCCGACGAACCGTGCCGCAAATCTTCATTGACGGCAATCCGATAGGCGGATTCGACGATCTATATTCACTGGACCGGGACGGACGGCTGGACAAGCTGCTCGGAAGGTCCTGACGTCCGCCCGAATCGAGCGGACCAATACCGGGGAAACAGGAATGGCAGAGCAAGAAACCAGGCAGCGGCAACTCAATCTGACGAAGATCTACATCAAGGACATGTCGTTCGAGTCGCCTAACAGTCCCGTGATCTTCACGATGGGGGACGTCAACCCGAAAACGAACATGAATCTGCGCAGCGCGCATACGGGCTCGCAAAACGACGTCCATGAGGTCGTACTGACAATCACTATCGAGACGAAGCACGAGGACAAAACGCTTTTTCTCATAGAGTTGCAGCAGGCCGGGCTGTTCCACATCACTGGCTACAGCGCCCAGGAGCTGGACGCAATCGTCGGCAGTTTCTGTCCCAATACCCTGTTCCCGTACGCACGCGAGGTCATCTCCGGCGTGATCAGCAAGGGCGGCTTCCCGGAATTCCTGCTGCAGCCGATCAACTTCGACGCTCTCTACGCAGAATCGAAGCGCAAGGCGCAGGAGCAGGCGCAGGCCCAGCAGCCTGCTCCGCCGGCGGCTGGCGGCAACGGGGGCGACGGGAGCAGCCACTGAACACGACGGCCGACGACTCGGCCGGTGTAGGGATCGTCGCCGTACTCGGCGCCGGGTCCTGGGGCACGGCGCTCGCGCTGCAATTCGCCAGGCGCGGATACCCGGTGAGACTATGGGGCCGCGACCGGAGTGACTGCGCGAGACTGAGCCGCGATCGCGAAAACAGGCGTTACCTCCCGGGCGTGCCGTTTCCGGCCAACCTGGCAATCGAGCCCGATCTCGAGGCCTGCATCGACGGCGCCAGCGATGTCCTGATCGCGGTGCCAAGTCACGCGTTGCGGGAGACTCTGCTGGCGATCCAGCCCACGCTGGCCGACACGACGCGCGTCTGCTGGGCCACCAAGGGTTTCGAACTCGCAACCGGCAAACTGCCACACCAGGTCGCAGGCGAGATCCTCGGAGCGGACCGGCCGATGGCCGTACTGTCCGGCCCGACCTTCGCGAAGGAGGTTGGCGCCGGCTTGCCGACGGCGCTGACGATTGCCGCGAATAACGACCGCTTCGCGACCGAACTCGCTCACGCACTGTCGGGCGAGTATTTCAGGGCCTATACGTCCAAGGACATGATCGGTGTCGAGGTCGGCGGCGCCGTCAAGAACGTGCTGGCGATCGGCGCGGGCCTGTCCGACGGACTCGGCTTCGGGGCAAATACGCGAATCGCGCTCATTACCCGTGGCCTCGTCGAGATGACGCGCCTCGGAGTGGCGCTGGGTGCCCGCCAGGACACCTTCATGGGCCTTGCCGGCATGGGCGACCTGGTGCTGACCTGTACCGACAACCTGTCGCGCAACCGCCGAATGGGACTCGCGCTCGCGAGTGGCCTGACGATTGCCGAGGCACAGAACGAAATCCAGCAGGTCGTCGAGGGCGTCCTGGCCGCCAGGGCGGTGCGCGAGGTCGCCCGGAAACTGCATGTCGAGATGCCGATCTGCGACGAAATCTATCGCATCCTGTACGAAGGCGTGCCGCCGCGTGAGGCGGTAGCCAGCCTGATGTCGCGCACCCTGAAACCCGAGTGAGCGCCGCCTGCCGGCCTGTCGCAGGACAGGCTTCCGTTGCGGGACGTGGCAGCCCCGCGCGTATTCAAGGCGCATGAGTCGCGAATCGACGGGCGTGAGTCCGGACCTGCGATCAGGATCAGGTCAGGGCGCCCGTCTTTACGATCTGGCCGGAACCCGCAAAGCCATTCTGGCGCCAGGCTTCATACACCACGACGGCCGCCGCGTTGGACAGGTTGAGACTGCGATTCCCGGCCAGCATCGGCAGGCGCAGGCGACGATCCGCCGGCAGCGCGTCGAGGACCTCCGTTGGCAGGCCGCGCGATTCCGGGCCGAACAACAGGGCATCACCCGGCCGGAAGGAAGCGCTGGCGTAGCAAGAGCTGGCCCGCGTGCTGAACGCGAACACTCGCGGCTGGCCCAGCGCCTCCAGGCAGGCACCCAGCGATGCTTGTGTCCGGACATCGGCGAACTCGCGATAGTCCAGGCCGGCGCGGCGCAGACGCGGCTCGTCGAGCTCGAAACCCAGGGGCTCCACGAGGTGCAGGGCCGTGCCCGTGTTGGCGCAGAGCCGGATGATGTTGCCGGTGTTCGGGGGTATCTCCGGCTCGAAGAGGATCAGCGTGAACATCGGGCTTAGACGAGGAGTAGCTAAGCTGTAGAATGCACGATCGCTTCAACCGTTACCATTGACGATGCCTGTCGCGAAAGAACAGAAAACGAATCCGCTGGCGCTCGACTTCTGCGGCCTGTCGCTGGATTCGCCGATCGTGCTGCTGTCCGGCTGTGTCGGATTCGGCGAGGAATATACCCGGGTCGAGGGCTTCTCGAATCGCGATGCCGGCGCCATCGTGCTGAAGGGCACGACCCGCGAACCGCGACTCGGCAATCCTCCGCATCGAGTCAGCGAAACGCCGATGGGCATGCTGAACGCGATCGGGCTGCAAAACCCGGGCGTCGACCGGGTCGTCGACGAGATCCTGCCGACTCTCGACTTCGCGGAGACCCGGTTCATCGCGAACGTCTGCGGATCGAGGATAGAAGACTACGCCGCTGTGACCCGCCGCTTCGATAATTCTGCCATCGATGCCATCGAGATCAATATCTCCTGTCCGAACATCAAGGAGGGCGGCGTGTCCTTCGGCAATTACCCGGACATGTCGGCGAAAGTGGTGGCCGCATGTCGCGCGGAGACGACCAAGCCGATCATCGCCAAGCTGTCGCCCAACCAGACCGATATCCGCGAGAATGCTCGCCGCTGCATCGAGGCCGGTGCCGACGCGCTGGCGGTGATCAACACGATTACCGGTATGGCGATCGACGTCGAGCGGCGGCGGCCCGTGATCGGCAACATACAGGGCGGACTGTCGGGGCCGGCCATCAAGCCCATCGCCCTGCTGAAGGTCCGACAGGTTTACGAAGTCGCCGGGCCGCTCGGCATCCCGATAATCGGGCAGGGCGGAATTGCGACGGCCCGGGATGCGCTGGAGTTTCTCATTGCGGGTGCGAGCACGGTGGGAGTCGGCACGGCGCTGTTCTATGACCCGCTGGTCTGCCGGACGATAAACGAGGGTATCGGCAGCTACCTCGTGCGGCACGGTTTCGGCTCGGTTGCCGAGCTGACCGGCACGCTCGTCACCGGTACTGCCCCGGCTACTCCCCGTCCAGGCCCAGCGAACGAATCTTGCGCGTGAGCGTGTTGCGGCCCCAGCCCAGGAGGCGTGCCGCTTCCTGGCGGTGACCCTGCGCCCTGGCAAGCGCTCGCCTGATGAGCACTCGTTCGAATTCGGGCAGCGCATCGTTCAGCAACGCTGACCCTTCGGGCCGGGACAGGCGCTCATCGGCCCAGCGGGCCAGGGATTCGCTCCACTCGGTCATGTCACCTGCGGGCTGTCGGCTTCCTCCGAGTTCGTCGGGTATGTCGAGCGCGGTAATGACGCCGCCCGGAGCGGTCACCGTGAGGCGCCGGCTCGCATTGATCAGCTGGCGCACGTTGCCGGGCCACTCGTAGTCCTGCAGCAGCTCGAGGGCTTCGCTGTTCAGGGTCTTCGCCGGCGCATCCAGTTCGCGCGCGGCTTCGGCAAGGTAGTGGTTGAGTAGCAGGGGAATGTCCTGGCGCCGTTCCCGGAGCGGCGGCGTGTTGATGCGGATGACGTTGAGGCGATGAAACAGGTCCTCGCGGAAGCGCCCTTCACGGACCGCTACCGCCAGGTCCTGGTTGGTTGCAGCGATGACACGTACGTCAACGCGTATCGGCGCCTGGCCGCCTACTCGATAGAACTCGCTCTCCGCCAGCACGCGCAACAGCCGAGTCTGCAACGCGGGCGACATGTCGCCTATTTCGTCGAGAAAGAGCGTGCCGCCGTCCGCCTGCTCGAAGCGACCGATCCTGCGGGATTCGGCCCCGGTGAAGGAACCGCGCTCGTGCCCGAACAGTTCCGATTCCAGCAGGTCGGCGGCTATTGCCGATGTATTCAACGCAACGAAAGGCCTGGCGGCGCGCGGACTGTGCTGATGCAGCGCGCGGGCCACGAGTTCCTTGCCGGTACCGGACTCGCCGGTAATCAGGACAGTCATGCTGGAGCGCGCCAGCCGTCCGATCGAGCGAAACACCTCCTGCATCGCGGGCGCCTGGCCGATCAGCGTAGGCAGGTCCCGGCCCGAATCACGCGGCGTATCAGGCGACTCGGCGCCATTGCGTCGTGCTGCTTTGTGGACGAGGCGCAGCGCTTCGTCGATATCGAAAGGTTTGGGCAGGTATTCGAAGGCGCCGCCCTGGTACGCAGCGACCGCGCTGTCGAGATCCGAATAGGCGGTCATCACGATGATCGGCAGCAAGGGATGGCTGCGGCTCAGCCGGTCCATCAGCGCGATGCCGTCCATACCCGGCATGCGGACGTCCGTCAGCAGTACGTCCGGCTCGCCGTGTTCCATCGCCTCGAGCAGGTGCTCGGCACGCTCGAAAGTTCGCGTGCGTATGCCGTCGTGTCGCAGGGCCTTTTCGAGCACCCAGCGGACGGACTGGTCGTCGTCGACGACCCAGACATCGAGCTCAGCGGCGGCCATTGACGGCTCTTCGTGTGTCGAGCGGGAGGCGGATGTAGAACACCGTGCGTCCGGGCCTGCTGTCGAATTCTATGAGCCCTCCGTGACGGCTGATCAGGTCCTGGGCTGTCGGGAGCCCGAGACCGGTGCCGTCGGCGCGGCTGGTAACGAGCGGATAGAAGACGGAGTCCTGCATTTCGGCGGGAATGCCGGGGCCGTCGTCCTCTATCTCTATGCTTGCAATGACCGGGTGGCGCGTATCGCCGATCGTAAAATTCATTTCCGCGCGCGTCCGGAGCTTCAAACGGCCCTGTCCCTCCAGTGCCGTTATTGCATTGCGCGCCAGGTTCAGGATGGCCTGCACGATCTGGTCGCGGTCCAGTTCGATGAGCGGCAGGCCCGGATCATAGTCGCGGGTCAGGCGGATGCCGGGGCCGGTTTCCGGCTCTAGAAGTCGGATCACATACTCCAGAATCTCGTGCACATTGACCGGTGCCTTGCGCGGCGGCCCGCCCGGACCGAGCAGCGTATCCACCAGCGCGGCAAGGCGGTCGGCCTCGCTGATGATGACGTCGGTGTATTCGCGGAGTTCCGCGTCGGGCAGCTGGCGGCCGAGCAGCTGCGCGGCGCCGCGGAGACCACCAAGCGGGTTCTTGATCTCGTGTGCGAGCTGGCGAATCATCTGCCGCCCGGCGCCGTGCTGGATGATCAGAGCGTTTTCACGGCTGATTCTTGCGCGGCGCGTTATATCGGTCATCTCGACGAGCAACTGTGTACGGCCGTCGGTCGCTGCCATAGCCGAAACGCGGCAGTCGATCGTGCGTTCCTCGGCGTGGAGCTCGCTGCGCGCGAGGCGCAGTTCGTTCGAGTACGTGACCCCGCTCGCGAACGCCTTCGAGAGGACCTCGCCGAGCGTGCGGTCGTCGTCGACGAGCGGGAGAAAGGGCCGGCCCTCGGCGCGGCGCCGGGAAACGCCGAGCAGGTTCTCGGCCGCTGCATTCATACCGGCGACGAGCAGGAATCGATCGAGAAGCACGACGGCCGTGCTCAGGCCTTCGAATATGTCGCGGAAGGGCGTTCGGCCATCGGGCCGGTCCGGGCCTCGCTGGCCGCCGGCTCGGCCGGCACCGGAGCGCGGGTTTACCGGGGCCGCGGCCGGGGCGGGCGGGCCGGGTTCTGGACCGAGGTCTGCTGCACGTAAAAGCGATTGGTCTCGCTGCGGATCATCAGGCGGCCGGTCTGGTCCAGGACCTCGGCCTGTATGTTGTGCGTGCCGCGATAGACATCCTCGATCTGGAAGGACGTTCCGGTCACCATCCGGGGCTGGCCGTCGAAGTAGACGCGCACCCGGTGCCCGGGCCGGAGGCCGGGTCGCAGGTTCAGCGTGACGTCCAGGCTGCCTTCGAGGTTCCATAGCGTTTCTTCGGACCCGGGGGTGGCTACCGAGAGGCTCTCGTAGCCGGTCGTCTGCTCGCCCTCGTCCTCCGCGGCCGCTCCCGCTGCCCGAGTCGGCGCTGGCCGCGGTGCCGTGCTGCGTGAACGGTCGTCGCTCGGCAGCTGGATGAGCTCGGCGCCCTCCTGCGGCCGGTCGGAGTAATGCACGATTCCGTCCTCGTCGACCCACTTGTAGGCCTGGGCATGCACGGCCCCGCCGACAAGCAGCAGAAGGACCGGAATGTAAGCACTTTTTCGCATTGGTTTAGCATAGCAGTGCCCCTCCGGCAGAGGTAGGGACCGGGCGGCAAAATGCCGCCCGGGTCACACTTTTTTATCGGCTAAAGGCTGTAGTACATGTCGAATTCGACCGGGTGCGTCGTCATCCGGAGACGCGTGACGTTTTCCTTCTTCAGGTCGATGTAAGCGTCGATCAGGTCGTCGGAGAAAATGTTACCGACCTTCAGGAAGTCCCGATCCTTGTCGAGGCAGTTGAGTGCCTCTTCAAGGGAAAACGCGACCAGCAACAGGTTTTTCTCTTCCTCCGGCGGCAGGTCGTACAGGTCCTTGTCCATTGCGTCGCCCGGGTGGATCTTGTTCTGGATCCCGTCTAGGCCCGCAAGCATCAACGCCGAGAACGCCAGGTAAGGATTCGCCATGGAGTCCGGGAACCGAACCTCGATGCGGCGTCCCTTCGGGTTCGATACGTAAGGGATGCGAATCGAGGCAGAACGATTGCGCGCCGAGTAGGCCAGGATCGTCGGTGCTTCGAAACCCGGGACCAGGCGCTTGTAGCTGTTCGTCGCCGGGTTCGTGAAGGCATTGAGCGCCTTGGCGTGCTTGATGACACCGCCGATGTAATAGAGCGCGATGTCGGACAAGCCGGCATAGCCGTCTCCGCTAAACAGGTTCTTCCCGTCCTTCATTAACGACATATGGACGTGCATGCCGCTGCCGTTGTCGTTGACGAGAGGCTTCGGCATGAAGGTCGCCGTCTTGCCGTAGCTGTGCGCGACGTTGTGGATCACGTATTTCAGGATCTGCACCTCGTCGGCTTTGCGGGCCAGCGTGCTGAATTTTACGCCGATTTCGCACTGCCCGGCCGTCGCGACCTCGTGGTGGTGAACCTCGGTCTCGAGGCCCATCTCCTCGAGCGCCAGGCACATCGCCGAGCGCATGTCGTGCAGCGAGTCGACGGGCGGAACCGGGAAATAGCCGCCCTTGACGGTCGGACGATGTCCCGTGTTGCTGTCCTCGTAGCTCCGGCTCGTGTTCCACGCGCCTTCGCTCGAGTCGATCGAGTAGAAAGCGCCCTGCATGGTCGCATCCCAGCGTACGTCATCGAAGACGAAGTATTCGTTCTCGGGCCCGAAATACGCCACGTCCGCGATGCCGGTCGATTTCAGGTAGGCCTCGGCCCGCAGCGCGAGGGATCGGGGGCAGCGGTCGTAAGGCTGCATCGTCGAGGGTTCGATGACGCTGCAGCGCAGGTTCAGCGTCGTCTCTTCCGAGAAGATGTCGATTACCGCCGACTGCGGATCGGGCATCAGGATCATGTCGGACTCGTTGATGCCCTTCCAGCCGGCGATCGACGAGCCGTCGAACATCTTGCCGTCCTCGAACAGGTCGTCGTCCACGGTCCGCGCCGGAACCGTCACGTGCTGTTCCTTGCCCTTGGTGTCCGTGAAACGGAAATCGACGAACTTTACTTCTCTATCCTCGATCAGCTTGATCACTTCAGCCGGGGTCATACGTACTTCCTCCGTAAGATGCGAAAGGGTTGCCGGCGCGTTCGGGCAACATCGCATCGGCGAGTCCCGCGGTACGGCCTGCAAGGCTGAGACCAGAAGTGCAGGAACCGTGCCAAATCGGTGCGATGGCAATTAAATGAAAAATAAGACGTTTTCCTGAAACTGCCAGTCCGGATCGCACCGTTTTAGGGCGACCGGCCAGGCAGGCGCACCATTATAGTGCGAAAGCCCGGCGACTGCACCGGATCCGACCGACGAAGGTCGGGCCCCGTGCCGGCGCCGGGCGGGGCGGACTTTCATCTCGGGCGCGGCACGTTATACTGCGCGCCTTATTTTTTGGGCCGAAGATCGTTGATGAACAAGGCAAAGGCGACGCCGGGGCCGAGTTTCCAGGAGCTGATCCTGCGGCTTCAGCAGTACTGGGCCGAGCGCGGCTGCGTGATCGCGCAGCCCTACGACATGCAGATGGGCGCCGGCACTTTTCACCCGTCGACCTTTCTCCGCGCCGTCGGACCGGAGCCCTGGAGTTCGGCCTACGTGCAGCCGTCCAGGCGTCCTACCGATGGCCGTTACGGCGATAACCCGTTCCGGCTGCAGCACTATTACCAGTACCAGGTCGTCATCAAGCCATCGCCGGACGACTTGCAGGACATGTACCTGGGTTCGCTCAAGGCCATCGGCATCGATACCGGCGTGCACGACATTCGTTTCGTCGAGGACAACTGGGAATCGCCGACGCTCGGCGCGTGGGGGCTGGGCTGGGAGGTGTGGCTGAATGGCATGGAGGTCACGCAGTTCACGTATTTCCAGCAGGTCGGGGGGCTCGAGTGCCGGCCGGTGACCGGCGAGCTCACCTACGGGCTGGAGCGGCTGGCTATGTACCTCCAAAACGTCGAGAGCATTTTCGATATTACCTGGACCGACGGTCCTCTTGGCCGGATTACCTATGGCGACGTCTATCACCAGAACGAGGTCGAGCAGTCGCGTTACAACTTCGAGCACGCTGACGTCGAGTCGCTGTTCGCGGCATTCGATCACGCCGAGGCCGAGAATGCGCGGCTGATCGAACTCGGTCTCGCGCTGCCGGCCTACGAGCAGATGCTGACGGCTTCCCACACGTTCAACCTGCTGGATGCGCGCCAGGCAATTTCGGTAACCGAGAGGCAGCGCTTCATCCTGCGGGTCAGGTCGATGGCGCGCGCCGTCGCGGAAGCCTATTACGCCTCCCGGGAAGCGCTCGGATTCCCGATGCTCGAGACCGTGCACGCGACCCGGGCCAAGGCGGCGCCATGACCGGGCGGGAGGACCTGCTGGTCGAGATAGGCACCGAGGAGTTGCCGCCGAAGGCGTTGCGCAACCTGATGGACGCGTTTGCCGCCAACGTGAGGGCCGGTTTCGATGCCGAGAGACTGGCTTTCCAGGCGATCCAGCCCTATGCGAGTCCGCGGCGCCTGGCCCTGCTCGTGCGGGGCCTGGCGGAAGGTCAGGAGGACCGCGAGTCAGAACTCCGGGGCCCGCCCGTCCGCGTTGCGTTCGACCGGGACGGGCGGCCGGCGCCCGCCGCGCTGGCGTTCGCGCAGCGCTGCGGAGTCGATGTCGGCGCGCTCGGGCGCAGCGCGACGGATAAGGGCGAGTGGCTCTCGCATCGGCTGGTCGAAAAGGGCGCGGCGACGACCGAACTCGTGCCTGGCATCGTCAGCAGGGCGCTGGATGCTTTGCCGATCCCGCGGCGAATGCGCTGGGGCGATCGAAATGCCGAGTTCGTCCGTCCCGTGCACTGGGTCGTGTTGCGCTACGGCGGGCGGACGATCGAAGCCGAGATACTGGACAACCGTGCCGGCGACATCACCTATGGGCATCGCTTCATGGCGCCCGGCGGACTGAGGGTCCGCAAGCCTGCCGACTACGCGGAGTTGCTGGAGTCGAAGGGCTACGTGGTCGCCGACTTCGACGAGCGGCGGCGGCGGGTGGTGGACGCCGTGGCAAAGGCTGCCGGCGACGCCGGCGGGAGCGCCCTCGGCAGCGATGCCCTGTATGACGAGGTGACCGCGCTGGTCGAATGGCCCGTGCCGATTACGGGCCGCTTCGAGGAAGAGTTCCTGGCACTGCCGCGCGAGGTCATCGTCGCCACGCTGACCGGCCACCAGCGTTATTTCCCGGTGCAGGCGAGCGACGGCAGCCTGATGCCGGTCTTCGTGACCGTCGCCAATATCGCCAGCAGGGATCCGGACAGGGTTCGAGACGGCAATGAGCGCGTCGTCCGGCCGCGACTTGCCGATGCGGCGTTCTTCTGGGATTCGGATCGGCGTCGGACACTTGCCGATCGCCGGGCGATACTCGACACCGTGGTCTACCAGCAGGGCCTCGGCAGCATGCACGACAAGAGCGCACGCACTGCGGCCCTCGCCGGCCGGATCGCAACGGCGCTCGGTGCCGACGCCGCTATCGCCGAGCGGGCTGCGCTTCTCGCCAAGTGTGACCTCGTGACGGGCATGGTCGGCGAGTTCCCGGAGCTGCAGGGCATCATGGGCCGATATTACGCGGCCGCGGATGGGGAGAATCCGGAGCTTGCGCTGGCGATCGAGGAACAGTACCTGCCGCGCTATGCCGGTGACGCACTGCCGGTATCAGTGGCCGGCCAGTGCCTGGCGATCGCCGACAAGCTCGACACGCTGTGCGGAATATTTGCGTTGGGCAAGAAGCCTTCGGGCAACAAGGACCCCTTCGGCCTACGCCGTGCGGCCCTTGGTATCGTGCGCATCGTGGTCGAGCGGCGTCTTGACCTCGATATGGTGCAGCTCGTCGATCTTGCCCTCGGGGCGCAGCCGGTCCGCGCCGACCCGGCCGTCGGGACAGAGGTTTACGATTTCATCATCGAGCGGATGCGCGCCTGGTCCCTGGAGCGCGGCGGCTTCAGCCCCGAGATGTTCGAGGCCGTGCGCGAGCGCCGCCCGGCTTCGCTCGCCGATTTCGAGGCGCGCCTCGAGGCAGTCGCGGCGTTCGTGAGCTTGGACGCCGCATCGAGCCTTGCACAGGCGAACAAGCGTATTGCAAACATCCTGCGCCAGGCCGCGGAGGCCGGCGGCACCGCGGTCGCCGGGGTGCTGGATCCGGACGCGCTTGCCGAACCGGCCGAGGCGGGCCTGTTCGAGGCGCTCGAGGCCGCCAGGGCGGCAGTCGATCCGCTGCTGGCCGGAGGTTCATACGCCGCGGCGCTCGCGCGGCTGGCAGAGCTCCGGGAGCCCGTGGATCGATTTTTCGACGACGTCATGGTCATGGCCGAGGATGCCGCCGTGCGTCAGAATCGCCTTGCTCTGCTTGGCAAGTTGCGCGACCAGTTCCTGGAGGTGGCGGATATCTCCCGGCTGTCGATAGGTAAGGCCTGATCGATGGCGGGGCGGCTGGTCGTTCTGGACAGGGACGGCGTCATCAATCGCGATTCCCCCGAGTTCGTGAAATCGCCGGACGAGTGGATCCCGCTCGAGGGCAGCCTGGAAGCGATTGCGCTCCTGACCCGGAGCGGCTACGCCGTCGCGGTTGCCTCGAACCAGTCGGGGCTCGCCCGCGGCCTGTTCGACACGGCAACCCTCGGTGCAATTCACGACAAGATGCGCGATGCCGCTGCCGGTGCCGGAGGTCGTATCGACCGGGTCGTGTTTTGCCCGCACGGGCCCGATGCTGGCTGCGAGTGCCGCAAGCCGGCGCCAGGACTGCTCCTGAGGCTGGGCCGCCGGTACGGGATAGATTTGCGGGGCGTGCCCTGCATCGGCGATTCGGAGCGCGATCTGGTTGCGGCGAGGTCCGTCGGGGCCCGCCCGATCCTCGTCCGCAGCGGCAATGGTCGTCGAACCGAGGCTCTGTTGCGGGACCGGGGCGAAGACGTCGAGGTCTACGACGACCTCCTCGCGGCCTCGCGGCAACTGGCAAGCGAAGTGGGGCCGGCGTGATGCTCTGGGTCCGGTCGCTGGCCTACTACGGCTACCTCCTGTTGTCGGCGACCGTGCTCACGCTGGTCTCCATCCTCAGCGCCCCGCTGCCGTGGCGACGCCGCCTGCCGATTGCGCGCCTGTGGTGCAGGGGCATGCTCTGGGCCGGACGGTTTTTCTGCGACTTCGATTACGTCGTCGAAGGCCGGGAAAACATACCGGACACCCCGAGCGTCATCATGGTCAAGCACACCTCCATCATCGAGGCGTTTATCCAGGTCGTCGAATTCCCGCCGCAGTGCTGGGTGGTCAAGCGAGAGCTCTTGTGGATACCGATATTCGGCTGGGGCCTCGCGCCGATGAAGCCGATCGCGATCAACCGCAGCGCCGGCCATGTCGCGGTGACCGAGGTGATCGAAAAGGGCAGGGAACGCCTGTCCGAGGGAATCTGGGTGACCATTTTTCCGGAAGGCACGCGTGTGGAACCGGGCGCGACGAAGAAGTATGGGGTCAGCGGTGCCGCGCTCGCGCAGTCGGCCGGCGTCCCGATCGTCCCTGTGGCGCACAATGCCTGTGATTTCTGGCCGAGGAAGAGCTTCCTCAAGGTTCCGGGCACGATGCGCTTTTGCATCGGTCCGCCGATCGATGCGGGCCCGCGCAAACCGAAGGACACGAACCTGCTCGTGCAGGCGTGGGTCGAGGGAAAAATGGCGGAAATCAGCAGCGCCTATCGCGACCGGCCGAGCGGAGCGGCCCCGGCAGCGGCAGGCAATTCGGCTACCTGACGAGCCCCGCGATCTCGGCGGGCGTCGCCTGCAAGGCCTCGGCTACCATGTTGAAGAAATCCAGCTCCAGGGCGCTCAGCTGGGTGTCGCTGCGGATCACGTCGGCGAGCGCGCAGACGATGGCCGAGCGGTTCGAGGAATCGAGTTTCTTGCGCACGCTGGCCAGGTACTTGCTGAACGGGGCCTCCTGGTAGAGCGCCGGGCGCGATGCCAGCCGGATATCAGCGTCGGAAAATGATTCACCGGTCTCGCGCTTCAGGATCTTCTGTACCGTCGAGATCTCCACCGGATCGATTGCGGCGTCGGCGCTCGAGGCGCGCGCCAGGGTCATCAGCATGACTTCCTTGTAGAGCGCCTCCCGTTCCGAGTCTGTCGGCTCCTTGCCGCGGAAGATATTGAGTACGTTGCTGAGGTCGGCGATTGCCATATCGAGTCCCCTTGGTCCTTTCTGTTGCCGGTGCCGCTCCCCTGGCGGCCGGAGTGGAAGTATACACACGGCAGGCAGGCGTTGCGCACCCCGGCAGACTGCCGGCAGCGGGACCTGGGCCGCTCGGCACATGTTATAAACGTGGTCTATGCCAAGGAGAAGATCGATGAACCGCCTGGTTGCGTTGCTGGCGTTTTGTCTCGTGGCCAGCGGGCTGCCGGCCGCCGGCGAGGAGTCGGCGGCCGCGGAAGGCGCTCGCTTGCTTGCGCCCTTCAAGGCCGGTCTGCAGCAGGCGTTGCTGGCGGGTCTGCAGGAGGGGCCGGTTGCAGCGATCGACGCGTGCCGCATCCAGGCGCCCGGTATTGCCGCCGGGATGTCGTCGGACGTGCTGCGCCTCGGGCGCAGCAGCCACCGGCTCAGGAACCCGAAGAACCGTCCGCCGGACTGGGTAGCCCCTCTCCTGGATGCCTACCGTGACGATCCGGCGAACCGTGCGGCGCTGGACGTTGAACTTCCGGACGGGCGGCGCGGCTACGTGGAGCCGATCCTGGTCCAGCCCCTGTGCCTGGCGTGCCACGGCCAGGCGCTGGAGCCGGCGGTGGAGGCGGCACTGGCGTCTGCGTACCCGGAGGATGAGGCGAGGGGCTACGAAGTCGGCGATCTGCGTGGGGTTTTCTGGGTCGAGTACCCGGACTAGGTGATCCACGCGGTCTGCTGGCCGCCTGGCAGGCGGCTGTCGCCGCTCAGATGTCGAGGTTCGAGACCGTCAGTGCGTTGCGCTCGATGAATTCGCGGCGCGGCTCGACCTGGTCGCCCATCAGCGTGGTGAAGATCTCGTCCGCCTTGACGGCGTCCTCTATCTTCACCTGGATCAGGCGGCGGGTTTCCGGGTTGACGGTCGTTTCCCACAGCTGGTCGGGGTTCATTTCACCGAGGCCTTTGTAACGCTGAATCGACTGGCCCTTGCGAGCCTCGCTCATCAGCCAGTCGATCGCGTCGCGAAAGTCGCTCACGGCCTCGCGTTTTTCACCACGCTCGATGTACGCGCCGGCAGAGAGGAGATCGGAAAGCTTCGCCGCGAGCGCGGTTATGAGGCGATATTCGCTGGTTTCGAAAAATTCGCGCGGCAGGTAGCGCGTTGCGCCGATGCCGTGCTGGATCTTGAGGAGCACGATGCGCACCCCCTCGCCGTCGGGCTTGCCGCGATCGAGCTCGGCCGAGTACGTGCCCCCGTTCGCGGCAGCACGGTCGCTATGCAACTTCGGCAGAATCGCGTTGAGCCCGGCGGTCCATTTCGCCAGCGCGTCGAGGTCGTCGTAGATCGCTTCGTCCGCGGCCGGCAGTCGCTTGAGCGCGCGCAGCACGACTTCATCGTAGCGGTTCGCGAGACGGGCAATGATGCCCTCGACGGCCATGTGCTCCTTCGCAAGGGCTTCAAGCGCCGGTCCGCTTATCGGGGGGGCCTCGGGGTTGACGAACAGTCGAGCGTCCTCCAGCGCGGCATTCAACAGGTGCGCATTCAGTTCGGCGTCGTCCTTGACGTAGATCTCCTGCTTGCCCTTCTTGATCTTGTAGAGCGGCGGCTGGGCAATATAGATGTGGCCGCGCTCGATCAGCTCGGGCATCTGCCGGTAAAAGAAGGTCAGGAGGAGCGTGCGGATATGAGAGCCGTCGACGTCGGCGTCGGTCATGATGATGATCCGGTGATAGCGAAGCTTGTCCGGATCGAAATCGTCTCGACCGATACCGCAGCCGAGGGCCGTGATTAGCGTGCCGACTTCTACAGAGGACAGCATCTTGTCGAAACGGGCTTTCTCCACGTTCAGGATCTTGCCCTTGAGCGGGAGTATCGCCTGCGTGCGCCGGTCCCTGCCCTGCTTCGCGGAGCCGCCGGCCGAGTCACCCTCGACCAGGAATAACTCCGATAGCGCCGGGTCTTTCTCCTGGCAGTCGGCCAGTTTGCCCGGCAGGCCGGCGACGTCCAGCGCGCCCTTGCGGCGAGTCATTTCCCTGGCCTTGCGCGCGGCTTCGCGGGCTCTCGCGGCATCGATGATCTTGCCGACGATGCCCTTGGCCTCCTGCGGTTTCTCGAGCAGGAACTCCTCCAGGCGCTCGGCCATGGCGGATTCGACGACGCCCTTAATTTCAGATGAAACCAGTTTGTCCTTGGTCTGGGACGAGAACTTCGGGTCGTGCACCTTGACCGAGAGCACGGCGGTCAGGCCCTCGCGGGCATCGTCGCCGCTCGGCGTGAACTTGTCCTTGCGACTGGACAGTTCCTTTTCGATGTAGCTGTTTAGCGTCCGGGTAAGCGCGCTGCGAAACCCGGCAAGGTGCGTTCCGCCGTCCCGCTGCGGGATGTTGTTCGTGTAGCAGAACATGTTTTCCTGGTAGCCATCGTTCCACTGCATGGCCACCTCGACGGTCGCGCCGTCGCGCTCTGTCTGGAAATGGAAGACGCTCGCGTGTATCGGCGTCTTGTTGCGGTTGAGGTGCTCGACGAAGGCGCGGATGCCGCCCTCGTACTGGAACTCGTCGTGGCGATCGTCGCGTTCGTCGTTGAGCGCGATCCGGACGCCGGAATTCAGGAACGACAGCTCGCGCAAGCGCCGCGCAAGGATGTCGTAATGGAACTCGATATTCGTGAACGTGCGGGAGCTCGGCTTGAATCGCACCGTCGTCCCCGTCCGGTCGGTATCGCCGACGACGGCCAGCGGAGCCAGCGGCTCGCCGTGCCGGTATTCCTGCTGGTGCACCTTCCCGTCCCGGTAGACGGTGAGGATCAGCTGTTCCGACAGCGCGTTGACGACGGACACACCGACGCCGTGCAGGCCGCCGGAGACCTTGTACGAGTTGTCGTCGAATTTCCCGCCCGCGTGCAGCACCGTCATGATGACCTCGGCCGCGGAGCGGCCTTCCTCCGGGTGAATATCTACCGGGATGCCGCGGCCGTCGTCGCTGATGGTTACCGATTCGTCGGCGTGGATGGTGACCGTGATGCCGGTGCAATACCCGGCCAGGGCCTCGTCGATCGAGTTGTCGACGACCTCGAAAACCATGTGGTGCAAGCCGGTGCCGTCATCCGTGTCGCCGATGTACATCCCGGGCCGCTTGCGAACGGCCTCCAGGCCCTTTAAGACCTTGATATTGCTGGAAGTATATTCTTTCTTGTCGGCCATGCCGGGTCCTCTGCGTACGACCCGCGCATTGTACCACCGGGGGGCTCTGAAAGGGTGCGCGAAATGGTTCTAAGGGTTTCTTTTTCGTACGATTTTTGCTGACGGATCCGGCCGGCGGAAACACCCTGCCGCGGCTCCCCGGCGGCTCAGGTAGCCGGGCTTACGATGCCCTGTTCCACGTGGAACATTCGCGGTGGCGCCGGGAACAGGTTCGCCTGTGGCTGCAGTGCTGTCGCTATGACCTGCGACTCGAGCCGCGCCACCCGCGCCATCAGGCGCGCCAGCGAGCGGTCATCGAGCTCCGCCGCAGGATCGTCCAGCAGCAGCAGCAGCTTCCGCTCGAGTTCCCCCTGCACGAGCTCGGTCGCCCCCAGCACCATGGCGCAGGCCAGCAACTTCTGCTGCCCGCGGGAGACCATCTTGCGCGCCTGCCGCTCGTCGAATACCAGGCGGATATCGGCTCTCTGTGGGCCCACCTGGCTGCTTCCCTGCTGCCGGTCCCGCCCCTGTGCGCCCACCAGCGCGGTGGCCAGGTCCTCCTCCGACGCCCAGCCCTGTCGGTAATCGAACGCGACCTCCGCCCCCAGCAGGTCCGCCGCTGCTTCGGCCAGGCAGGGCAACAGCAGGTCGAACGCCCGGCGTCTTGCGGCGTCGACGACCAGGGCCGTAGCCACGAATTCCCGGTCCCAGCCGCCGAGTTCCGCCGCACCAGCCCCCTGCCGGAGGGCCGCATTGCGCTGCTTCAGCGCCCGCCGGAACCTCCGCCACGCATCGAGGTACCCGTGTTCCACGTGGAACGTCGCCCAGTCGAGGAACCGCCGACGCTGCTCCGGACCGCCGGCCACCAGATCATGAATATCCGGGTCGATGACCTGCAGCGGCAGCGCCTCGGCCAGGGCTGCGGCGCCGCCGTCGTGCACCCCGTCTACACTGGTCTCCAGGCCCGCCGGCCCATTCCGCACCCCGATGTGGCGGGACACCCCGGCATTCACCGTTCGCCCGAACAGCACGAACTCCCGCGCGCCGTGCCGCACCAGGTTCTGGACGCTCGCTCCACGGAAGGACTTCCCGCGTCCCATATACGACAATGCCTCGAGCAAGCTCGTCTTGCCCGAGGCATTTTGCCCGTAAACCAGGTTGTACGACGGATCTATGTCCAGTTCTACCGCGGCCAGGCACCGGAAGTCAGTCGCCTTGAAATACTCCAGCGCCAAGCGTCCGCCGACTCACAGACGCATCGGCATGACAACATATTTCCCGTTGTCGTTACCCGGCTCCCGCAGCACGCAGCTCGAATTCGCGTCCACGACCGACAGTGTCACCTCATCCGACTCGATAGCCCCGAGCGCATCCAGCAGGTAGTTCACGTTGAACCCTATCTCGATGTCGGATCCTTCGTACTGGATCTCGACCTCTTCCTCTGCTTCTTCCTGCTCGGGATTGTGCGCCTGCAAGAGCATGCTCCCGCTGCGCAGAACCAGCCGGATACCCCGGTACTTCTCGTTGGACAGGATGGCCGTTCGTTGCAACGCGCCTCTGAGTACCTGCCGATCCGCCGTGAGCTCGTTCGCCGTATCCTTGGGGATGACTCGCTCGTACTCCGGAAAGCGCCCATCTATCAGCTTCGACGTGAACCGGATGCCCTCCAGCTGGATCCGGATGTGGTTCGATCCCAGCTCCAGCCCGAGCTTGCCTTCCCCGCTCATCAGCCGCTGCAGCTCCAGCACACCCTTGCGCGGTACGATGACCTGCTTCTCCGGCATCTTGCCCCCGTCCAGCTCCACCTGGCACAGCGCCAACCGGTGCCCGTCCGTCGCAACGGCACGGATATGCTTACTCGCCGTCTCGATCAACAGCCCGTTGAGGTAATAGCGCACGTCCTGCTGCGCCATCGAGAAATGGGTCTTCTCTATCAGTCTCGCCAGGCTGCCCTGCGGCAACTCGATCCGCTGACCCGCATTGATATCCTCCACCGTCGGAAATTCCGCCGCCGGCAGCGTCGCCAGCGTGAACTTGCTCCTGCCACTCTTGATACTCACCTTGTCGCCGGACTGAGCAATCGCCACCTCGGCCCCGTCCGGCAGCGCACGACAAATATCGAGCAATTTCCTCCCCGGTACCGTCACCTCACCGCCGGCCTCGACCGACACCTCGGCACTCGCGACGAGCTCCACCTCCAGGTCGGTCGCCGTGATCGCCAGCTGGTCGCCCCTTGCTACCAGCAAGACGTTGGCCAGGATCGGCATCGTCTGCCGCCGCTCAACCACACCAATTACCGCCTGCAAGGGCTTCAACAAGGCCTCTCGGCCGGCGCTAAACTTCATCTGGTCACCTGTTTATAAAAATTGAAAATATATTATTAGTTGTTGTAATTAGGGCTACAGAGTCTTGTGGATAAAACCAAAAAAGCCTTTTTAAACAACTACATACCTAAATAAAAATCCGCTCTAAACCACTGCGCCATGCGCCTGCAAGCTGTGCATGACCTGTGGATAAAATACCGCCCCAAAAGTATCCACCGCTTATCCACACTATCCTGTCAGCGTTCTCAACAGGTTCAGGTAATCCTCGTCCACCCGCTTGTCGGACTCTCGCAAAGCCGCTACACGCCGGCAGCCGTGCAGCACCGTCGTATGATCCCGGCCCCCGAAAGCATCGCCAATCTCCGGCAGGCTATGGCTCGTCAGGTCCTTTGCCAGCGCCATCGCAATCTGCCTCGGCCGAGCGACGCTGCGGCTGCGTCGCTTCGACAGCAGGTCGGCAACCCGCAGTTTGAAATATTCTGCAACCGTCTTCTGGATATTCTCGATAGAAACCAGCCGGTCCTGCATCGCCAGCAGGTCCCTGAGAGCCTCTTTCGCGAACTCCAGGTTGATCGGTCGCCCGGTAAACCGCGAATTGGCGACGACCCGCCGCAGCGCGCCCTCCAGCTCCCGGACGTTCGAGCGTATCCGTTTCGCAATGAAAAAAGCGACCTCCTCCGGTAAACCTATCCCCTCCGCCGCCGCCTTGCTCATGAGGATTGCCACGGAGGTTTCCAGCTCCGGAGGCTCGATCGCAACAGTCAGGCCCCAGCCGAAACGGGACTTCAGCCGCTCCTCCAGGCCGGATACCTCTTTCGGGTACCGGTCGCAGGTCAGCACGATCTGCCGCTGGCCCTCGAGCAGGGCGTTGAAGGTATGGAAAAACTCCTCCTGCGACCGCTCCTTGCCGGCGAAGAACTGGATGTCGTCTATCAACAGCGCATCCAGTGTCCGGTACGAACGTTTGAAATCGGATATCGTGTTGTGCTGCAAACCGCGCACCATGTCGCCGACGAATCGTTCCGAATGCACGTACGACACCCTGGCGCCGGGATCTCTCGCGAGCATCGCGTTCCCGATTGACTGCATCAGATGCGTCTTGCCCAGCCCAACGCCGCCGTAGATGAACAGCGGGTTATACGACTTGCCCGGGTTCTCTCCGACCTGGCTCGCGGCGGCGCGAGCCAGCTGGTTGCTCTTGCCCTCGACGAAATTCGCGAAAGTGAACGACGGGTTCAAACGGCTCTCTATCCGCGGCGCCTGGTTTACCCGGCCAGACAGCCTGCCCGGTGCCGCCGAGATACTGCCGGACTCCCTCGACCCGACCTCGACAATGACCTCGACGTTACCGCCGGACGCATTGACGAGTTGCAGGATCCGCTCGATGTGATGCTGCTGCAGCCAGTCGACGACGAAGCGGTTCGGGGCAAGCAGTTTCAGCGTCTGCTCGCTTTCTATGGCTTGTAGCGGCCGGATCCACGTGTTGAACTGCTGCTCGGGAAGCTCGGCCCTGAGCTCGCTGACGCAACGGTTCCACAATGAAGAATCGGCCTGCAAGAGTCCCCCCGACCAGGCAAAAGCGGCAAAAAGGTGCTGGAAGACCGCGCAGTTTAGTACGTCTAACAGGCCTCTGCTACATTGCCCCACCAGTGCCGCGGGCCGACCAGGCGGCGCCGTTTCTATTGACACGAAAACCTGCCCCGCGTACCCTTGCCGGCTCTCTTTTGGCCGGGCTATAAACCCAGCGTAAACAAGCAGGTAGAAGTCTAATGAAACGCACGTATCAGCCCAGCAAACTGAAACGCGCCCGCACCCACGGATTCCGTGCGCGCATGGCAACGAAGGGCGGCCAGAACGTAATCAAGAGCCGACGCGCCAAGGGTCGCGCCAGGCTGACGCCAAGCTGACGCCGACTACAACCGACGCCGCGGCGACGATCACGACTAACAAGGGAACACCGACGGGTAACGACGAGCGGCAGAAGTTTCCGAAGACCAGCCGCCTCGGCGATCCCGAGTCATACCGCCGCGTATTCAAGCAAGCCAAACGTAGCCGCGACAGCCTGTTTACCGTCCTTTGCAGAACGAACGGACTGGAGATAGGTCGCCTCGGCATGGCGATATCAAAAAAAAACTGCCGCCGCGCGACGGGCCGAAACCGGATCAAGCGCCTCGTTAGAGAATCGTTCCGGCACAATCGGCAGACACTGACGGGAATCGATCTGGTGGTTCTGAACACAGCAGAGACTCAGGCGGCGAGCAAAGAATCGATCCGGCAGAGCCTCGACGCCCACTGGAAACGTTGCAGCCGCATGCTGGCCAGCGGACCGGAGACCCGGTAGATGGATAACCAGCGCCTCCTCGTATGGGCCATCTTCGGGCTGATGGTCTGGTTCACCTACCAGGCGTGGGTCCAGGATTACGCGCCGCGCTCGGCGCCGGCGAGCACCACGCAACCGCAGCAGCCCGCCGCAACGGAAGCGACCCCGGAGCTGCCGGACATCCAGGCCGCCGGCGACGAGCCCGCGGCTCTTCCCGACGCAGGCGCCCCGGCCACCTCGGACGCGGCTACGCCGGAGGACGCCGGCGAGACCATCACGATTCGGACGGACGTGCTCGACCTGCACATCAGCACGCGTGGCGGCACGCTGATGCGCGCGCTGCTGCGCCGGTACCCGGTGCACAAGGATCAGCCCGACACTCTCGTCGAGCTGCTGAGCCCTGCCGCAGGCGAACTGGGACGCGTGCAGACCGGCCTGCGTTCGACCGGCGAAGGCGCCGAACCGAACCACCTGGCCGCCTACACGACGAGCAGAAGCACCTACGAACTCGGCGATGCGGACCAGCTGCAGGTGCCCCTGGTCTGGACCTCCGGCGACGGGCTCAGCGTCGAAAAGACGATCACCCTGCGTCGCGGCAGCTACATCGTCGGCATCGAGCACCACGTCCGCAATGACAGCGCGACGGACTGGCGCGGTGCAGCCTACGCGCAGCTCCAGCGGCGGAATCGTGAGCCCGAGCGCTCGATGTTCGACGTCGACAGCTATTCCTTCGACGGCCCGATCATCTACGACGGCCAGAAGTCGACCAAGCTGAAGCGCGATGACCTGCTCGATGACGGCCCGTTCTCATTCAACAGCGCTAACGGCTGGATCGCGAGCATCCAGCACCATTTCCTGACCGCGGTCGTGCCCCCGGCAGGTGAAGAGCATCGCTACAACGTCTCGGTTCGCGGCGACGTCTCGACGGCGAGCGGCATTGGTCCCGTCAAGACCGTAGCCCCGGGCGAAATCGCAAGCTTCTCGACGACGGCATTCGTCGGACCGAAGCTGCAGGCGCAGCTCGAGACGATCGACCCGAAGCTTAAGCTTACCGTCGACTACGGCTGGCTGACGATCATCGCCGAGCCGCTGTTCTGGCTGCTCAGCAAAATCTACGGGATGGTCGGCAACTGGGGCGTAGCGATCATCATCGTGACAATCCTGATCAAGCTCGCGTTCTACAAGCTTACGGAGGCGAGTGGCCGGTCGATGGCGAAGATGCGCGAAATCCAGCCGCGCATGAAAGCCTTGCAGGAACGCTACAAGGATGACCGGCAGGCGCTGTCACAGGCGATGATGGAGCTTTACCAGCGCGAAAAGGTCAACCCGGCCGCGGGCTGCCTGCCGATACTGATCCAGATGCCGTTCTTCCTCGCGTTCTACTGGGTGCTCCTCGAAAGTGTCGAGATGCGCCAGGCGCCATTCGCGCTGTGGATCACGGACCTGTCGTCGCGCGACCCGTTTTTCATCCTGCCGCTGATCATGGGCGCGGCAATGCTGCTGCAACAGAGACTCAACCCGGCGCCCGCCGACCCGGTGCAGGCGCGCGTGATGCAGATCATGCCGATCATGTTTACCGCGTTTTTCGCATTCTTCCCGTCCGGCCTGGTGCTCTACTGGGTCACCAACACCGTGCTGTCGATCGCCCAGCAGTGGCATATCAACAAGGTCGTCTCGCAGGAAGGCAAGCAGCAGGGCGGCAAGGCAAAGAAAAAAGGCAAATGATCCCGGCGCCGGTCCGCGGCGGCGCTAAGATCCGGATCTGTAGCCGCGGCGCCGCCAGCGGCCGGGCATTGCTGCGATGAACGACGCCCTGACTTATATAAAAGACACCATCGTAGCCGCCGCGACGCCCCCGGGAACCGGCGGCGTTGCCGTCGTCCGCATCTCCGGCCCGGAAGCGGCGAGCATCGCGACGAGGATGGTCGGCGAACTGCCGGAGCCGCGCACTGCCGGGCTCAGGATCTTCCAGGATGCCGAGGGCAGGGAGCTCGACATCGGCATCGCACTCTACTTTCCTGCGCCGCGCTCCTTCACCGGGGAAACCGTCGTCGAACTGCAGGGCCACGGCGGCCAGGTTGTCGTGGCAGGAATCGTCGATGCGGCCGTCAGCCTCGGCGCACGCAACGCGGAGCCGGGCGAATTTTCAAAACGCGCTTTCCTGAACGGCAAACTCGATCTGGCGCAGGCCGAGGCAATAGCCGACCTCGTGGGCAGCGGAACGCGGCAAGCCGCGCGAGCGGCGTTACGTTCCCTGGCCGGCGCTTTCAGCCGGGCCGTTGAATCCCTGCAGGAACAACTCACGACACTCCGGCTGCACGTGGAAGCCGCGATCGACTTTCCGGAAGAGGAAATCGACTTCCTTGCGGACGACGCGCTCGCACAGCGTATCGACGCCGCCCGCCGGTCTTTCGAGGAGCTGGCGCAAACGGCGGCGACGGGCAGCGTGCTGCGCGACGGCTACCGCATCGTCATCGTGGGCAAGCCGAATGCCGGCAAGTCGAGCCTGCTGAACCTGCTGTCAGGCCAGGAAGCCGCCATCGTCACTGACGTGGCCGGCACGACCAGGGACATCCTCAGGGAGCAGATCGACATCGACGGCCTCGCCGTCGAACTCGTCGACACGGCCGGGCTGCGCGAGGACCCGGACCGCGTCGAAGCGGAGGGCATCCGCCGGGCGCGCGAGGCAATGCGGCAGGCCGACGCGGTGCTCTGGGTCCAGGACGCGACCGATCCGGCCGAGCCGGCGCACGGGGAAAATCTGCCCGAGGGTATCCCGATCATTGTCGTGCGCAACAAGATCGACCTGACCGGCGAGGCGCCGGGCCGCGACCCGGCGACCGGTAACCCGCGGCTTCGCGTCTGTGCGCTGACCGGGGCGGGCGTCGGCGAGCTGCGCGGCGCGATCCGCGAACTAGCCGGCTACCACGACCTGGGCGAAGGCGCCTTCACGGCCCGCCGCCGCCAGCTCGACGCACTCGCGCGGGCGCGCAGCCATTTCGATCTCGGCCGCACCGCACTGGCGGAGACACGCTCAGGCGAACTGCTCGCCGAGGAACTCCGCCTCGCCCAGCGGGCCTTGGGCGAGGTCACCGGCGAGCTGACCAGCGACGACCTGCTCGGGCGCATTTTCAGCGAGTTCTGCATCGGCAAGTGACTCGGCGCGACGCCGACAGGGCCCGGGCCGCGGCGCTGCCTCTCGCTTATGCCGCGGCGTAATTTGACAATAATCGTTACACGTGAAAACTGTGACACCGTTCCACCCGCGGCCACGCGGCCGCATTACAGTTCGCGCCATTGGGCATTCTTGAGACAAGGACACTGTCATGAAGCGTTATCTCCTTTTGGTTGTGTTAGCCGCAGCCTCGGTTCCGGCCGCGGCCCAGGGATTCAACTACAACTTCGTTGAAGCGACGTACGGACAGCTCGATTTCGACGACCTGAACGTCGATGGCGACTTCTTCGGCGTCGGTGGTTCGCTTGCCATCAACGAGAACTTCCACGGCATAGCCGCCTACGAGAGCGCGGACCTGGATTTCGGAGTCGATGCCACAAGCTGGAACATCGGCGTCGGATTCAACACCCCGATCTCGCCGGTCATCGACGTCGTTGCCCAGCTCACCTACGAGTCAGTCGAAGTCAGTCTCGGCTCGGCCGAAGCGGACGACGACGGGCTCGGCCTGGCCGTCGGCCTGCGAGCCAACGTAAGCGAAGCGGTCGAACTGAACTTCGGCGTCAAGTACGTAGACCTCGACGATTCCGGCGACGACACGGCGCTCGGCGCCGCTTTCCTGATGGACCTGACCGACAATTTCGCGATCGGTCTGAACGGCAGCTGGGGGGACGACGCGTCCGCCTACGGCATCTTCGGTCGCTTCTATTTCGATCGCTGATCGAAGCGAGGCAACAAACTCAAACCCCGCCGACGGCGGGGTTTTTTTTGCCCGTCTCCCGGCGGCGGCATGAACCGCGCTCAGCCCAGCAATCCCTCCCGCCGGTACAGGCGGGCGCAGATCCAGGTCACCAGCACCCCGAGCGCAAGCGTCCCGGACACGGAGACCGCGACGTCAAGCATCTGCAGGGGCTCGTTCCGGATGAGCTCGACCAGCAGCAGGTGCTGGCTAAGGCTCGGGATGAACATCAGCCCGGTACTGGGCCGCAGCATCAGGATGCTGACGACCAGTATCGGCAGCGTCGGTGTGAGGATCACGATCGTCAGCCAGGTCTGCGCCTCCTTGTAGCTCCTGGTGAACGAAGCGACCATCGTCATCAGGGCCGCACCGAGCAGCGCGAAAGGAATAAGCAACAGGAAAGCCGTCACCACGGCCATTGGTCCGAAATTCGGCGTCATGCCGAGTTGTTGCAGCGGCAGGAAGCGCAGCACGACCGAGAACGCGGTGAGGCTGAGCGTCAGCGACATCGCCATGAACAGGCAGGCCGCGAGTATCTTGCCGATGATCAGGTGGTCGCGGGTGACCGGCAGGCACAACAGCGGCTCGAGCGAGCCTCTCTCCCTTTCGCCGGCCGTCGTGTCGATAGCCAGGTTCATGCCGCCGGACAGCAGGGCGAACATGAAAAAGTAGCTCAGCATGCCCAGCAGCATCGCCGACCGGCCGCTGGGCGTGGAAACGTCGACCAGGTCGATATTGAACGGCTGCATGACCGTCGGGCTGACCCCGCGCGCAACGAGGCGCAGGCCGGCGATCTCCTGGCTATAAGCCGCCAGCGCCCTGATCGCCCTGCGCGACTCGCGCTCGGCCGTGCGACTGGCCTCGTCCGTTATGACCTCGATGCGCGCCGGCTGCATGCCGGCAAGGTCAGACGCGATCGTCTCCGGAATCACGACGACGACGTCGTGCCGGCCCTCCAGCACGGCCCGGACCGCTTCGTCGCGCGTCGCCGGCGCTTCGACGATGCGAATGTTATTGCTCTCCAGGTAGCGCAGCAGGTTCGGAGCATGCCCGGCACCGATCACCGGGAGATCCAGCGGCAGACTTGCATCGCTGAGCGACTGCCTGACCGACAGGTTGATTACGAACGCGAAGAGCACAGGACCGAAGATCGGGCCGAGCAGCAGGGCCGACATAAGCGTGCGCCGGTCCCGGAAGTTGTCGATGACCTCTTTCAGGAAGACGGTTTTCAGCGTGTGCATCATTGCGAGCCCACTGCTGCGATTGCGCTGACGAAGGCTTCCTCCAGGTCTTCCCGCCCGGTTCGCTCGCGGATGCCCATCGGCGTGTCGTGCATCGCCACACGGCCGCCGGCAATGATCACGATCTCGTCGCACAGCGCGGCGACCTCCTGCATCACGTGGCTCGAGAACAGCACGCACTTTCCATCGGCCTTGAGCTTCAACACCAGTTCCCTTAGCGCGCGTGTCGCCATTACGTCCAGCCCGTTCGTCGGCTCGTCGAGGATGACGTTCCGCGGCCCGTGTACCAGCGCGCGCGCCAGCGCGACCTTCGTGCGCTGGCCTTGCGAAAAGCCCTTGCAGCGACGGTCTGCAAATTCACCGATCTCCAGCTCGTCGATCACGCGCTGCACCCGCTCGTCGACCGAAACCGCGGGCACGTGACAGAGGCGGGCGTAATAGCGGATGTTCTCGCGTGCCGTCAGGTGCGGGTACAGGCCCGAGCCGTGTGGCAGCGTCCCGATCAGCTTGCGCGCCGCCAGTGGGTCGGCGACGACGTCGGCACCGTCGATGGACGCGGTACCCCGATCCGGCTTCAGCACCGTGTACAGGACGCGCAGCGTGGTGGACTTGCCGGCCCCGTTCGGCCCGAGCAGGCCGGTGATGCGGCCGTCCTCCGCCCGGAAGCTGACGCCCTGCAGCGCGCGCACCGCGCCGAAGGACTTGCAGAGCCCGTCGACGACGATCACGGCGCGGGCCCCGAATACCCGAGGAAAAACGGCATTGCGAAGGCCTGTGCGAGGCAGTCGGTGTCCGGCGCCGACGGATCGGCAGTGGCGACGAATTCCGCCATGATGTCCGGCACGCAGCCGCGCTGCGCCTGGCCGTGGCCCTGGTTGCGACCGACCAGGAGCGCGGCGTTCGCCAGGTCGACGGCCGCCATCTCGGCGAAATAGGGCGGCGTGACCGGGTCCGCGTCGCCGGAGAGCAGCAGCACCGGCAGGTCGCTGTCCAGAGGCGTCTTGAAACCGTCGTCGATCAGGCCCGCCGGCCAGACGGCGCATATCTGCCGCAGCGCGGCCAGCATCAGCGGTCCGATGTAGGTGGCCGCCAGCTCCTCGTCGCTGATGGCCTCGCCGCCGAAGTAGGGCGCGTCCTCCGTGCACATGACCGCGTTGTGCATGCCGAGCGCCAGCGCGTCGGTCATCCCGTCGCGAATCATCAGGAACTGCGCCGCGATGGGCTCGAGCCGGCCGTCGATCGCTTCCTGCAACAGGAATGGCAGCAGAGCGACGCTGGCCGGGTTGTAGCTCAACAGCCTGACGGCGCCGGCAAGTTCCGCCGCAGCGAAGGACAGGACTTCCGGCTGGCCCGTGAGCGGGTGTGGCAGCGTCAGGATGCGAGGCTCGGCATCTAGCGATTCTCGCAGCGCTTCGAAGCCGGCGGCGAGCCCCGGGAAGCGCTCGTTGCAGGCCTCGTCGTCAGCGCAGCGGGCGAAGATCGCATCGAGCGCCTTCTGCGCCTCGACCGCGATACCCGGGCCCAGCGCCAGCTGCGGCGGGACGACGCCGTCGAGGATCACGCTGCGGGTCGAGCCCGGGTAGCGCCGCGCGAAGTGCTGGGCCACGCGACTGCCGTAGGACACACCGTAGAGATTCAGGCGCTCGTAACCCAGGGCCTGGCGCAACGCCTCGAGATCCGTCACGGCGACGCTGGTCGTGAAATAGCGCGGGTCGAAGGGCAGCGCCGCGAGACATTCCCGGGTCGCAGCGCGGGTCTCTTCCTCCGAATACGCGCCGCCCACCAGCTCGTCTTCGACGTCACAATCCATGCGCGCCGAATCGCCGGTCCCGCGCTGGTCCAGCAAGACCAGGTCGCGATTGCGGCGGATCTTCTCGAACGCGCGGGCCGTCCCGGCGTAGAACTCGACCGTGCCCTGGCCGGGGCCTCCGGCTATCGGTACGAACGGGTCCGGCTCCGGCTCCAGGCTCAAGGCCGGCACGACGGCGACGCGGAGCCTGAGCGCAGGGCTCGAGGCATCCGCCGGGTTCAGCGGGCGCTCGAGCATACCGCAGCGGGCGGAGATACCCGGGTAAGCAGGGCCGGCGTTGATCCGGCAATCCACCAGCTCCAGTGTCGGCGCCGCGGACGCCGGCGCGAACAGCACCGCGGCGGCGAGGCTTATATATAGCATCCGTTCCACGCCGCGCTGCGCTCCCTTAGACAAAACGCGCTAGTTTCCGGGCACAGTCGCTGCAAGTAAAGCCGGTGCGGCGAGCGGCGTGCTGGCAGCTTTTCCTGGCTGTGGATAAAATCCGCCCTCCCTTGCCACTCGACAACTGCGCCATGTCGGCCAATCAGGAAATTGACGTCATCGTGATCGGCGGCGGTCACGCCGGAACGGAGGCAGCTCTCGCAGCGGCCCGGGCCGGCGCGCGTACGCTCCTGGTGACGCAGAACGTCGACACGCTCGGCCAGATGAGCTGCAATCCAGCGATCGGTGGCATCGGCAAGGGCCACCTGACCCGCGAGGTAGACGCACTCGGTGGCGCGATGGCCCGGGCCATCGACTGTGCCGGCATCCAGTTCCGCACGCTGAACGCCAGCAAGGGACCGGCAGTCCGGGCGACTCGCGCCCAGGCCGATCGGCAGCTGTATCGCCAGGCCATCCGCGCGCTCCTCGAGAACCAGCCGGGCCTCTCCATCCTGCAGCACACCGTCGAGGACCTCATCGTCCGCAACGGCCGCGTGGCGGGAGTCGTCAGCAGTCGCGGGGAGCTCATCCGTGCCCGCAGCGTCGTGCTGACCGCGGGGACCTTCCTCGGCGGCCGGATCCTGATTGGCCGGACCGAAAAGCCGGGCGGCCGGGCGGGCGATCCGCCTTCGATCCGGCTTGCGGCACGCCTCAGGGAACTGCCGTTCCGTGTCGCCCGCCTCAAGACCGGCACGCCGCCACGCCTCGACGGCAAGAGTCTCGACTACGCGGTAATGCAGCCGCAGCCCGGTGACGAGCCCCGGCCCGTGTTTTCGTTCCTCGGCAAGCGCGGCGAGCATCCGCCGCAGGTCCGCTGCCACATCACGCGGACGACCGCGGAAACCCACGACATCATCCGTGCCGCGCTGCACGAGTCGCCGATGTACTCGGGAATGATCGAGGGCGTCGGCCCCCGGTATTGCCCGTCGATCGAGGACAAGGTCGTCCGTTTCGCCGACCGGGACTCCCACCAGATCTTTGTCGAACCGGAAGGGCTCGCGACGGAGGAGGTCTACCCGAACGGCATCTCGACGAGCCTGCCATACGAAACTCAGCTGCGTTTCGTTCGATCCATAGTCGGCTTCGGGCAGGCGCAAATCACGCAGCCTGGTTATGCGATCGAATATGACTATTTCGATCCGCGCGAGCTCCGCCCAACGCTGGAAACCCGCCACCTGGACGGGCTGTTCTTCGCCGGGCAGATCAACGGCACGACCGGCTACGAGGAGGCGGCGGCGCAGGGGCTGGTCGCGGGCGTCAACGCGGCGCGCAGCGCAGCCGGGCAGGAGGGCTGGTTCCCGGCACGCCACGAAGCCTACATCGGCGTGCTCATCGACGACCTGGTCACGCGCGGCGTCAGCGAGCCCTACCGCATGTTCACGAGCCGGGCGGAGTACCGGCTGCTGCTGCGCGAGGACAATGCCGATCTCCGGCTGACGCGGCAAGGGCGCGAGCTGGGCCTGGTCGACGACGAACGCTGGCGCGCGTTCGAGACCAAGCGCGCGGCCGTGGCGGCGGAGCAGGCGCGCCTGGCGCGCATCGTCGTGAAGCGCTCCGACCTCGACGATGCCGACCCCGCGGCGATCGGGTCCGCCGGCGCCGGTTTCCAGCGCGATTGCCGGGCCTCGGAACTGCTGCGCCGACCCGAATTCGACTACGGACGCGTCGCGGCGCTGAGCGCGGTCGGGCGCCCGGCAGCTCATGCCGACATCATCGACGAGTTCCGTGAGCAGATCGAATTCCAGGTCGAGGTGCAGGCAAAATACGCAGGCTACATCGAGCGACAGCAGCGCGAAATCGAGCGGCACGCGAAGCAGGAAACCCTGCAGCTGCCGGCGGATCTCGATTACGCGAGGGTTGTCGGCCTGTCGACCGAGGCGCGGCAGCGCCTGCAGAAGGCCCGGCCGGCAACGCTGGGCCAGGCGTCGAGGCTCGAGGGCGTTACGCCGTCGACGGTCTCCCTGATCCTGATCCACCTGCAGAAAGAACGGCTCCGCCATACGGCCTGACGACCGGGCACCCGAACTGTGCTGTGGTCCCTGAGGCGATACCGGCGTTCAGGTATGCTGTGCCGTTCGACTCACACGAACGCCGCCATGCTCACGCCGATCAAAGTCAAACAGCGCCGAGCCGCCGCCCTCCTGGTCATCCTGGCCGTCGCGCTGCTGGCCGGCTGCCAGCCGCCCGCGGAAACTTCCGGCGCGCTGCTGAATCGCGGCATCGGCCCCGAACCGGAAACCCTCGATCCCCAACTCGCCCGCACACTGCAGGCGCAACACGTACTGCGCGACCTGTTCGAAGGCTTGACGACCTATTCGGCGGCCGGTGAACTGGTCGCCGGCGCAGCACTTGGCTGGGAGATCTCTGACGACGGCCTGACCTATGTGTTCTCGCTGCGGCCGGAAGCGCTCTGGTCGAACGGCGAGCCGGTAACGGCGGCCGATTTCGTGGCCGGCTTCCGCCGGCTTGTGGACCCGGCGACCGCGGCCTTTTACGCCGAGACGCTGGCGCCGGTACAGAACGCGGCCGAAATCGTGGCAGGGCGCGCGCCGCCGGACAGCCTCGGCGTCGAGGCGACCGGTCGGCTGGAGCTGACGGTACGACTGGCCCGGCCGACGCCATACTTCCTGAGCCTGCTCGCGAACCCGGCGACCTGTCCGGTGAACACGGCCTCGCAGGCCGAGCACGGCGACCAGTTTACGAAGCCCGGCAACCTGGTTTCGAACGGCGCCTACCGGCTCGTATCGTGGGAGCTCGGCTCCGTGATCACGCTGGCGCGCAACCCGCACTACTGGAACGATGCCGCAACCAGCATCGACACCGTACGACATCACGTCACCGAGGAACCCAGCGCCGAGTTGTATCGCTATCGCGCCGGCGAACTCGACGTGACGAGCACCGTGCCTTCGGAAGCCTTCAGCCAGCTGCGAGCGGAACGACCGGCCGAGCTGCGGGTCGCGCCTTCGCTCGGCGTCTACTACTACGGCTACAACCTGAACCACGCCGCGCTGGGCGACAGCCCGGCACTTCGTGAGGCGCTGTCGCTCGCTATCGACCGCGACACGCTGGTCGAGAAAGTCATCGCGCGCGGCGAGCAGCCGGCGTGGAGCATCGTGCCGCCGGGAGTGGACAACTACGCGCCGCCGCGCCTCGCCTACGCGCAGATGAGCCTGGCGGAACGACAGGAGCAGGCGCGTCGCCTGTATGCGGAAGCGGGCTACGGTCCGGATAACCCGCTCACGATCGAGCTGCGCTACAACACCTCCGAGACCCACCAGCGCATTGCGTTGGCGATCCAGTCCATGTGGCGCGAGGTCCTTGGTTTCGAGGCGACCCTTATCAATGAAGAATTCCGGGTGCTGATCGCGAACATGCGCGCGAAGAAGATCACGCAAATCTTTCGCACGAACTGGACCGGCGACTACAACGACGCCTACACGTTTCTGTCCATCTTCGAGAGCAGCAACCCGTCCAACATGTTCGCTTACACCAGCGCCGAGTACGATTCGCTGCTCGACCGGGCAGCGAACCAGACCGACATGGGTCGGCGCCGCCTGTTCCTCGAAGAAGCCGAGCGGCTGCTCCTGGCCGAACACCCGGTCATCCCGATCTACTACTACGTCAGCAAGCACCTCGTGTCGCCGCGGCTCCGGGGCTGGCAAGACAATGTCCTCGATTATCATTACAGTCACCACCTGAGTATCGAGCCGGCCAGGTAAGCAGCGCATCGAATGCAGCAGACAGGCGCACTCCGTTTTGCACTGATGCGAGTAGTGAGCGCCGTGCCGACGCTGTTGCTGGTCATATCGCTTGCGTTCCTGATGATGCGCGCCGCTCCCGGCGGACCGTTCGACGAGGAACGCGCGCTTCCGGCCGAGACCGCCGCGAACGTCGCCCGCGCCTACCACCTCGACGAGACTTTGCCGCAGCAGTTCGCGCGTTACATGAGCGGACTTTTGCGCGGCGACCTCGGTCCTTCCTTTCGCTATCCCGATTACAGCGTTTCCGAACTGATCGGCGGCGCGCTGCCCTTGTCGCTGCAGCTTGGCACGCTCGCGATGCTGCTGGCACTCCTCCTGGGCCTCGCTGCGGGGATCTCGGCCGCGCTGGTCCGCAACACGTTCGTCGATCGCGTGCTTACCGGGCTTGCGCTCACGGGCATCTCGATACCGATATTCGTCATCGCCCCGCTGCTGGTGCTGGTGTTTGCCGTCGAACTCGGCTGGCTGCCCGCGAGCTGGAGCGGGTCCGGCGGCCAGGCCCGGCTGCTGCTCCCCGTG
>Ga0224505_10000268_pt1 | contig 37221 bp, 35 predicted proteins | sample SF_Jan12_sed_USG_FD_169102 | JGI IMG/M metagenome (GOLD analysis project Ga0224505, IMG submission 169102) | Sediment microbial communities from San Francisco Bay, California, United States - SF_Jan12_sed_USGS_4_1 | ecosystem: Environmental > Aquatic > Marine > Sediment | place: USA: California... | reverse complement strand
TGGCACCTCGATGTCGGCTCATCGCATCCTGGGGCTGGAGCAGGTCCCAAGGGTTTGGCTGTTCGCCAATTAAAGCGGTACGCGAGCTGGGTTCAAAACGTCGTGAGACAGTTTGGTCCCTATCTGTTGTGGGCGCAGGATATTTGAGAGGATCTGTCCTTAGTACGAGAGGACCGGGATGGACGAACCTCTAGTGTGCCAGTTGTTCCGCCAGGGGCAATGCTGGGTAGCTATGTTCGGAAGGGATAACCGCTGAAAGCATCTAAGCGGGAAGCCCACCTCAAGATTAGATATCCCGGGGAGTAATCCCCCTGAAGACCCGTGGAAGACCACCACGTTGATAGGCTGGATGTGTAAGTGCAGTAATGTATTTAGCTAACCAGTACTAATCGGTCGTGAGGCTTGACCATAATTTGCCCTTGAAAAATCCGGTCTTTTAAAACGCATAAATCAGATGTGCTTATTCGGTTTGAGTAGTATTCGGAATTCCCGGTGGCTATGGCGGAGGGGCAACACCCGTTCCCATCCCGAACACGGCAGTTAAGACCTCCAGCGCCGATGGTACTGCACTAGCGATGGTGTGGGAGAGTAGGACGTCGCCGGGATTAAAATGAAAGGCCCATCAGCAATGATGGGCCTTTTTATTTTTCGACATGCTCCCTTTGAAGGTGCTTTACCTTGACGCCCGATACCTCTTGGGCTACAATTCACCAATTTTTACCACGGAGGTATCATGCTGGAAAGTACTGTCAGAGAAGGACTTACATTTGACGATGTGCTGCTTGTTCCCGCCTATTCGGAGGTGCTCCCCAAAGATGTTTCCCTCTCTACCCGGTTGACCCGCAACCTCTCCATCAACATTCCGCTGGTCAGCGCGGCCATGGATACGGTGTCCGAGGCCCGTCTTGCCATTGCCCTGGCGCAGGAAGGGGGGCTGGGCTTCATCCACAAGGCGCTTCCCATTGAGGCACAGGCGGCCGAAGTGGACAAAGTGAAAAAGTCCGAAAGCGGGATGATCATCGATCCCATCACGGTATCGCCCGACGCCAAGGTCAGCGAGGTCCTCGAGATCATGGGGCATTACCATATCTCCGGCGTCCCCGTTACCAAGAACAAGAAACTGGTCGGCATCCTCACCAACCGCGATCTGCGCTTCGAGACGCGAATGAACATCAAGGTCTCGCAGATAATGACCAAGGACAAACTGGTGACCGCTCCCCTGGGAACCAGCGTGGAAGAGGCCAAGGAGATCCTCCACAAGCACCGCATCGAGAAGTTGCTGGTTGTCGATGATGAATTCAGGCTGCGGGGGCTCATCACCATCAAGGATATCGAGAAGAGGATCAAATACCCCAACGCCTGCAAGGACGATTACGGCAGGCTGCGCGTAGGTGCGGCAGTCGGTGTGGGGGAAGAGACGCTGGAACGCGCCCAGGCCCTGATAAAGGCCGGTGCCGATGCCATCGTGGTCGATACGGCCCACGGCCACTCCCGTGGCGTTATCGAGACGGTCAAGAAGCTCAAGAAGAAGTTTGACATAGAGATCGTGGCCGGCAACGTGGCCACCGCCGAGGCGGTCCGCGACCTGGCGAAGGCCGGTGCCGACGCGGTCAAGGTGGGCATTGGTCCCGGTTCCATCTGCACCACTCGCGTGGTGACCGGGGCAGGCGTTCCGCAGATTACGGCGGTGGCCGAGTGCGCCCGCGAGGCCGACAGGCACGGCATCCCGATCATCGCCGACGGCGGTGTGAAGTTCTCGGGCGACATCACCAAGGCGCTGGCCGCTGGGGCAAGCGTGGTCATGATCGGCGGCCTCTTTGCCGGTACGGCGGAGAGCCCCGGCGAGACGGTGTTGTACCAGGGCCGAAGCTATAAGGTATACCGGGGCATGGGCTCCATCGGCGCCATGGAGCGGGGCAGCAAGGACCGCTATTTCCAGGAGCATGAGGCATCGGTGCGCAAGCTGGTCCCCGAAGGGGTTGAGGGGCGCGTACCTTACAAGGGACCGCTGGCCGACAGTGTGCATCAGTTGTTGGGCGGCCTGAAGGCAGGCATGGGCTACTGCGGCTGCGGGACCATTGAGGATCTGCGCACCAAGGCCCAGTTTGTACGAATCAGCGGCGCCGGCCTGCGGGAGAGTCACGTCCATGACGTGATCATCACCAAGGAAGCGCCCAACTACAGCATGGAATAATATCGCAGGGGTGAATCTTGTATTCGCCCGCACAGCACAGATTGGGCGATCACAAGGATCGCCCCTACATTTTTTGAAAGCCAATTCATGACCGACATCCATTCCGAAAAGATACTGATCCTCGACTTCGGTTCCCAGTACACCCAGCTTATTGCCCGGCGGGTGCGGGAGAACCGCGTCTACTGCGAGATACACCCTTTTAACGTCGGTCTCGACGCCATCAAAAAGTGGGCGCCCAAGGGGATCATCCTCTCCGGCGGCCCGTCCAGCGTCTACGATAAGGAAGCCCCAATGATCGACAAGGGGATATTCGAACTGGGGCTGCCCGTGCTGGGCATCTGCTACGGCATGCAGCTCATGACCCACCTCAACGGCGGCGTGGTGGAGAGGGCGACCAAGCGGGAATACGGCCGCGCCTATCTTCGCGTTGACGATGCATCGGGGATATTCGCCCCGTTCCGTGGAGACAATGCCCCCCTCGAGGTATGGATGAGCCATGGCGACCGGATTGAAAAATCCCCTCAGGGCTTCAAGGTTGTAGCCCATACGGACAACTCACCGGCCGCTGCCATTGCCGACCCGTCACGGAATTTCTACGGCATCCAGTTCCATCCCGAGGTAGTGCATTCCCCCCGGGGCGCTGAAATTCTGGAGGCCTTCGTGCGCGGCGTCTGCGGCTGCACGGGGCAGTGGACCATGGGGTCGTTCATCGGCACCACCATCGACGCGATCCGTCGCCAGGTGGGCAGCGGCAAGGTCATCTCCGCCCTCTCCGGCGGGGTCGATTCATCGGTGGTTTCGGTGCTCATTCACCAGGCCATCGGCCAGCAGCTTACCTCCATCTTCGTCAACAACGGCGTCCTCAGAAAGGGCGAGGCCGAACGCGTGCAGGATGTCTTCCGGAACCAGTTCCGGATGAACCTCGACTATGTCGACGCGTCCGACATCTTTCTGGATAAACTCAAAGGGGTGACCGACCCGGAGCAGAAGCGCAAGATCATCGGCAACGAGTTCATCTACCTCTTCGAGCGGGAGGCCGAGCGCCTCGGGACCGTCGACTTCCTTGCGCAGGGAACCCTCTACCCCGACGTCATCGAATCGGTCTCCGTCAAGGGACCGGCGGCGGTGATCAAGTCGCATCACAACGTGGGCGGTTTGCCGGAGCGGATGCGGCTGAAGCTTATCGAGCCGCTGCGCGAACTGTTCAAGGACGAGGTCCGGCAGGTTGGGCGCGAACTGGGCATGCCCGAGGAGATCATCAACCGGCAGCCGTTCCCCGGCCCTGGTCTGGCCATCCGCTGCTTGGGTGAAGTAACCGCCGACCGTCTTGAGATTCTGCGCAACGCCGATGCCGTGGTGCTCGAAGAGATCAAGAGCGCCGGGCTCTATCAGTCGATATGGCAGTCCTTTGCCGTGCTCCTGCCGGTAAAGACCGTAGGTGTCATGGGGGACGAGCGGACCTACGACTACACCATCGCGCTGCGGGCAGTAAACTCCCTCGACGGCATGACCGCCGACTGGGTGCACCTTCCTTACGAACTGCTGGCAAGGATTTCCAACCGGATTATCAACGAGGTGAAGGGGGTAAACCGGGTGGTGTACGACATTACCTCCAAGCCCCCCGGCACCATAGAGTGGGAGTAGGGAATATCTTCCCGAGACAATGAATTGAAACCAACAAAGACGCGTCAAAGGCCGAAAACAGCCGGTGGAAAGAAATCGACCGGACGATCCTCCGGCAGCATGGAAAAAGTAATCAAGGCTGCGGTGGACAGATATCACGAGGCGAGGAAGGCCATGAAGCCGGGCCGGGAAGAGACGCCGACCAACCGCAAAGGTCGCCCTTCATCGGCGGAGAAACCGTCGGCCGGGAGGCCTTCGAAGACCGCGAAGGGAAGGACCGCCCGTCCGGAACAGGCGGAAACGGGTCGACAAAGGACCGGTGGCCCGTCATCACCAAAATCGAGCAAGCCGTCGCCCGGCAAACCGTCACTCAGCAGGAGGCGCCCTGAAGAAGGGGCTCGCCCTATGACGGCGAGGAGACGTCCTGCTGCTGCACCCAGGGTAGAAAAACCGGCGTCGACCGGGGAACCTGGCCTGGAGCGGCTCCAGAAGGTGCTGGCGCAGGCGGGGATAGCCTCCCGCAGGCACGCCGAGGAGCTGATCAGCGAGGGCTCGGTAACGGTCAACGGACAGGTGGCGGAACTGGGATGCAAGGTCGACCCCGCCAGGGACTACATAAAGGTAAACGGCAAACCGCTGCGCATCAATGCCGAAGAGAAGGTCTGCATCATGCTCAACAAGCCGCGGGGATTTATTACCACCATGGACGACCCCGAGGCGCGGGACACGGTGATGCGCCTCATCAAGGGGCTCAAGATGCGGGTAAAACCGGTGGGGAGGCTGGATGTGCAGACCGAAGGGCTGCTGCTCTTTACCAACGACGGTGACCTGGCCAATGCCGTCACCCATCCGGCGCGGGAGATGGCCAAGACCTACCGGGTGAAGGTGGATGGCGTGCTCGACGAGGCGGATTTCGAAAAGCTGCGGCAGGGCGTAAAGCTGGCTGACGGTATGACTGCCCCGGCGGCGGTAAAGCCGGTAAAGAAGACGGCGACCAACTCGTGGATAGAGATCACCATCCATGAGGGAAGGAACCGGCAGGTGCGCAGGATGTGCGAAAAGATAGGGCATTCGGTGCTCAAACTGAAACGGATGGCGATTGGTCCCGTCGAGCTGGGTCCGCTGCCGCTGGGGGCGTGGCGGTTTCTCACCCCCGGTGAGGTGAAGCGGCTCAGGCAGGCGACGACATAAAAGGAGACTGGACAACTTGGCACAGATTAAAAGAACGCATACGTGTGGAGAGCTCAGGAAGGGCGATATCGGCAAGGTGGTGCACCTGGCGGGATGGGTGCAGCGGCGCAGGGACCACGGCGGGCTGATCTTCATCGACCTTCGCGACCGCAAGGGAATTACCCAGGTGGTGTTCAATCCCGAGATAGACGGGACCACCCACGAAAAGGCCCACGAGCTGCGCAGCGAGTATGTCATCTCGGTGACCGGCAGAGTGGAGGCCCGCCCCGACGGCACGGTCAACCCCAACCTGCCGACCGGCGAGGTCGAGGTACTGATCAACGGTCTTGAACTGCTCAACACCGCCAAGACCCCGCCGTTCATGATAGAAGACAACACCGACGTGGGGGAGATGACGCGGCTCAAGTACCGCTACCTCGACCTGCGGCGTCCTGCACTGCAGAAGATACTTTTCATGCGGCATGCCATCGCAAAGACCGTCCGGCGTTTTCTCGACGATCAGGGCTTCGTCGATGTGGAAACACCGTTCCTTACCAAGAGCACGCCCGAAGGCGCGCGGGACTATCTCGTCCCCAGCCGCGTCAATCCCGGCTCGTTCTTCGCCCTTCCCCAGTCGCCCCAGCTGTTCAAGCAGCTTTTGATGGTGGCAGGGTTCGAGCGGTACTACCAGATCGTCAAGTGCTTCAGGGACGAGGACCTGCGGGCCGACCGTCAGCCCGAGTTCACCCAGATCGATCTCGAGATGTCGTTCATCGACCGCGAGGATATCATCGCCCTCATGGAGGAGATGCTGGCGACGGTAATGAAGGCGGCCAAGGGAATCGACATCGCCCGGCCCTTCCCGCGCCTGGGCTATCAGGAGGTCATGGATCGTTACGGTTGCGACAAGCCCGACACCCGCTTCGGTCTCGAACTCAACGATGTATCGGAGCTGGCGAAGGGTTCCGACTTCAAGGTCTTCACCGCGGCCGTCGAGGCGGGCGGACAGGTGAAGGGCTTTGCCGCGCCCGGCATGGCGGGCCTTTCGCGCAAGGAGCTGGACGACCTCACCGAAGAGGCGAAGATCTACAAGGCCAAGGGCCTCGCGTGGATCAAGGTCGTCGACGGGGGCTACGAGTCGCCCATCGCCAAGTTCTTCAAGCCCGAGACCATCGATGCCATCGCGCAGAAGTTCGGCGCCAAGCCCGGCGATCTCATGATCTTCGTGGCCGACAACCCCAAGATTGTGGCCGATGCCCTGGCCCATCTGCGGACCCATATCGCGCAGCGGCTCGGCATGATCGACGAATCGAAGTATAATTTCCTCTGGGTCACCGACTTCCCGCTGCTGGAGTGGGACGAGGAAGGTCGCCGCTGGGCCGCCATGCACCACCCCTTCACGGCCCCCATGGACGGCGACGAGGCCCTGATGGACAGCGACCCGTCAAAGGCGCGGGCCAAGGCCTACGACATCGTGCTCAACGGCTACGAGATCGGCGGCGGATCGATCCGTATCCATCGCCAGGATGTGCAGAAGAAGATGTTCGAACTCCTCGGCATTTCCGAGGAGGATGCCCGGCTGAAGTTCGGGTTCCTGCTCGATGCCCTCGAGTACGGCGCTCCGCCCCACGGCGGTATCGCCTTCGGCCTGGACCGCATTACCATGATTCTCGCGGGCACCGACTCCATCCGCGACGTCATCGCCTTCCCGAAGACGCAGAAGGCGACCTGCCTCATGAGCGAGGCCCCGTCGAGGGTTGCGCCGGAACAGTTGCTGGAGTTGCAGATCGCCGCTCTTGCGCCGGTGGAGTAACGGAAGTACAAGTAGTTTTGAGGTGAGTATAATGAAAGTGTTGCGTTTTACCTGTCTCATGCTGTCGGTGGCTGTTCTGGGTTCATCCCTTGTCGGCTGCACTAAAAGGCCCATCCAGGAGATTGCCGACGCCCGGGCGGCCATGAAGGCGGCCCAGGAAAACTGCGTTGAATATTTCCTGCCGAAGGATTATGAGGAAATCGGCCAGTTGCTGACCGAAGCCGAGAAGCGGGATGCCGAGGCGCTGGAGAGCATGCTGACAGGGTACAAGAAAGCCCGTGTCGCCGCCGAGAAGTCAAACCAGAAATCCAAGACCAGCATGACCAAGGCGGCCGACCTCATCAGGCGCTCAAAGAACGATGCCGAGCGCTCGATCCGCGAAGCCATGTATGCCATAGAGTCAGCCGAAAAGGCCGGCGCCAAAACGCATGCCTCGGCCAAACTCGAGTCGGCCCAGGCCGCTCTCGTGGAGGCCAAAAATCTGTTCTTTGTAAGCACCTGTGGCTATTCAGCCTCCATCGAAAAGGCCAAGATGGCCCAGATTGCGGCCGATGAATCTATAAAAGAGACCAAGGAAGAAAAGGAGCGGCTTGCCAAACTCGAGGCCGAGCGCATGGCGCGGGTGGAAGTCGAGCGTCTCGCCGCCAAACGGGCAACATTGGAGACAAAATCCAAACCCGAGGCCCCTTCTTCGTCGGCGATAAAGGCCACGGACAAGAAAGAGGTTGAGGCTGCGGGAGCCCGCAATGGAATACCGCAGGTATTGACCGACTACATGGTTGGAAAAGGGGAGACGCTCTGGCAGATATCGGCCCGCAAGGATGTCTACGGAGACCCTTACCTCTGGCCCATTATCTACAAGGCAAACCGGTCGCAGATCAAGGACCCTACCCAGATAGCCGAAGGCCAGAAGCTTACCCTCCCGAGAAATGTAAATGCGAAGGAGATTGAGGAGGCGGTGGCTGAGGCCAAGGAGAAGGGGTTGTGGTTCGAGACGGGCGACGACCGGGAGAAGGAAACCAGGGAGCGTAAACCGGCTTCGAAAGAGTAAGGCTGAGGAGGGGCAAGGATGCACGAGTTTGTGTCGCACCATCACATGCTGGCAGTAGCGCTCTATTTCTCGGTAATCTTCGTGGGGAACATCCCCGTGGGGCACCTGAGAAACCGCTACCGCCGCCTGTCGCGCCCGTGGGCCCGCTGCCTCTATATTCCTCTCACCATCAGTATCCTTCTGCGGCACTTTCTCGAGATTTCGGCGTATGCCATTCCCTTTGTCATCGTCGCGGTAATCGCCGGGCAGTTTATCGGGGCCCGGTTGAATTTCGGGGATGAGGGCGGCGTCGAACCGGAAGCAGAGGCCTGATCAGCTTACGAAAATGGTATAATAATAGAACAAGTCCAAGGTTGCCGTCCGATACCGGGCGGCGGTGAGTTAAATTGTCGGAGGAAGTCATGAAAATGCGCAGGTTGCTTTCAGCCCTTTATATCGCAGTGTTTACCATCGTTCTTCTGAACGCCGGTCAGGTGTTCGCCGAGAACGTCAAGCCGGTGGAGAACCAGTATGTCTGCATGGTGAACGACACGGTCATGGACAAGACCCAGATACCGGTCGAGGTAGAGGGGAAGACCTACTACGGCTGCTGCATGGGGTGCGTGCAGGGGCTCAAGTCCGAGGCCGACCTTCGTACGGCCAAGGACCCCGTAACGGGGAACCCGGTGGACAAGGCCACGGCGGTGATCGGCGTGGGACAGGGCGGAATAGCCCTGTATTTTGAGTCGCAGGAGACGTTCAATACCTTTTTCAAACAGACTAAATAGTTTAAACACGGGAGCCCCTGCTACTAGGGACTCCCGTGTTTAAACCTTCCCCAGCACAATCTTCCCCTCCTCCGCTCCAACCTCCACTGTATCTCCTTCGTGGAATGTCCCATCCAGCACCTTGAGCGCCAGCGGATTCTGTATCTCCCGCTGAATAGTACGCTTGAGAGGCCGTGCGCCGTAGACGGGGTCGAAGCCTTCCCTTGCGAGAAGCTCCTTCGCCTCTTCGCTGAGCATTAGATTGATGCTACGCTCGGCGAGGCGTTTCTTGAGATACTCCGACTGAATCTCGACGATCTTTTTCAGATGTTCCATGCCAAGGGGATGGAAGATGACTATGTCGTCGACGCGGTTGAGGAACTCGGGGCGGAACGATGCCCGAAGCGCCTCGGTGGCCAGTTTGCGCATCTCATCCTCGTCCTCGATAACAAGTTGCTGGATATACTGGCTCCCGACGTTGGAGGTCATGATGACCACAGTGTTCTTGAAGTCGACCGTCCGGCCGTGGCCGTCGGTGAGACGGCCGTCGTCCAGGAGTTGCAGCAGGATGTTGAAGACGTCGTTGTGGGCCTTCTCGATCTCGTCGAAGAGGATGACGGCGTAGGGCCTGCGCCGCACGGCCTCGGTGAGTTGACCGCCCTCCTCGTACCCCACGTAGCCGGGGGGCGCGCCGATGAGCCGCGAGACGGTGTGTTTCTCCATGTACTCGCTCATGTCGATGCGGACCATGGCGTTCTCGTCGTCGAAGAGGAAATCGGCGAGGGCGCGGGCCAGCTCGGTCTTGCCGACGCCGGTAGGCCCCATGAATATGAACGAACCGATGGGGCGGTTGGGGTCGGCGATCCCCGCCCGGGCGCGGCGCACGGCGTTTGACACGGCGGAGAGCGCTTCGGCCTGGCCGACAACTCGACGAGCCAGAGAGTCCTCCATTCGCAGCAGCTTCTGCATCTCACTCTCGATCATCCGGCTTACCGGAATACCGGTCCAGCGCGAGACGATGCGCGCCACGTCCTCCTCGTCCACCTCTTCCTTCAGCATCTTGCCGGTTTTCTGTATCTCCTGCAGGTGCTCGTTCTCGGCATCGATGGACTTCTGCAACTCGATCAGCCTGCCGTAGCGCAGCTCCGCCGTCTTTTCCCAGTTCCCTTCCCGCTCTGCCTTCTCGGCGTCGGTGCGGGCCTGTTCCAACGACTCCTTGGCCGCGCGGATATTTTTTATGCACTCCTTCTCGGCCTGCCAGTGGGCGCGCAGCCCCTTGGCCTCTTCTCCCAGTTCGGCCAGTTCCCGCTCGATACCCGCCAGCCGCTCCTGCGACGCCGGGTCCTTTTCCTTCTTCACCGCCTGCCGCTCGATCTCAAGCTGGCGCATCCGCCGCTCCAGTTCGTCGAGTTCGGTGGGGAGCGAGTCGATCTCCATCCGCAGGCGCGATGCAGCCTCGTCGATGAGGTCGATGGCCTTGTCGGGCAAGAACCGGTCAGTGATGTAGCGGTTCGACAGCATGGCGGCGGCCACCAGGGCGGAGTCGCGGATCTTGACGCCGTGGTGCACCTCGTAGCGCTCCTTGAGGCCGCGGAGGATGGAGATGGTGTCCTCCACGTTGGGTTCGCCCACCAGCACCGGCTGGAAACGCCGCTCCAGCGCCGCATCCTTCTCGATATGCTTGCGGTACTCGTCGAGGGTGGTCGCGCCGACGCAGCGCAGCTCGCCCCGGGCGAGGGCGGGTTTGAGCATGTTGGAGGCGTCCATGGCCCCCTCGGCAGCCCCCGCGCCTACCAGCGTATGAAGCTCGTCGATGAAGAGGATGATCTCGCCGCCCGCCTCGGAAATCTCCTTGAGCACGGCCTTGAGCCGCTCCTCGAACTCGCCTCGATATTTGGCCCCCGCGATGAGCGCCCCCATGTCCAGCGAAACGACGCGCCGGTTCTTCAACCCCTCGGGGACGTCACCGGCGATCACCCGCTGCGCCAGCCCCTCGGCGATGGCGGTCTTTCCGACGCCCGGTTCGCCGATGAGCACCGGGTTGTTCTTTGTCCTTCGTGAGAGAACCTGGATGACGCGGCGGATCTCTTCGTCGCGGCCGATGACCGGGTCGAGTTTCCCTTTGCGGGCCAGGTCGGTAAGGTCGCGGCTGTATTTCTGGAGCGCCTGATACTTCTCCTCGGGATTCTGGTCGGTGACCCGCTGGGAGCCGCGCACCTCGCGCAACACCGTCAAAAGCCGGTCGCGCGTGACGCCCAGGCTCTTCAAAATTCTGGAAGCCGGGGTGAATGCCTCGAGGATGGCGATTAAAAGGTGTTCGGTGCTTACGTATTCGTCCTTCATCCGCTCGGCCTCTTCGAAGGCCTTTTCAAGCAGGCGGTTGGCGGCGGGGGAGAGGTAGCTCCCGGCAGTGGCCCCCTCTACGCGGGGGAATCGGCCGGTCTCTTTTGCCAGCTCCTCGGAAAGCCGCCCCGGGTCGACCTCCAGCTTGCGGAGAATGGGGACGACGATGCCGTCCTCCTGGGCGATGAGGGCCGCAAGCAGATGCTCGGGCTCGATAAGCTGATTTTTCTTTTTTTCCGCCTCGTGCTGGGCGCCCTGAAGCGCCTCCTGGGCTTTTACGGTGAATCTGTCGAGTCTCATGGTTCTACTCCTCGTCTTCCTCAATCTTTATTTTTACAATGTCCCTACGGGGACGTTTCGCCAACGGCTGCTTCATCAGTTCGTTGCGCCGGGCCAGTTCCGTTGCGACGTAGCGCTGCATCTGGTCAAAGGTCTCCAGCATCTCCCGCTGCATCTCCTCCATCTTTTCGCGCATGCCGAGGATTACCTCTATCCCGGCCAGGTTTACCCCCAGTTCGCGCCGCAGACGCAGGATCATCCTGACCCGTTCGATATCTTCCTCGGAATAGAGCCTTACGTTCCCCTGGCTGCGGGACGGCTTGACGAGCCCCTCTCTCTCGAACTGCCGCAGGGTCTGGGGGTGGACCTCCAGAATCTCCGAGGCGATGCTGATGACGAAATATTTCTTACTCTTCCGTACCATTGGCGGACCTCACCTCATCTCTTTCTGAAGCCCCTGAAGCTGATCTCCTGTCGCGGATTTTCAGGGTGCAGGCGTTTGATCTCCCTGAAAAGCTCTTCGGTTCGCGCATCCAGTTTCCGAGGGACGGTGATGCTGATAACCACATACTGGTCGCCGGGTGTTCCGCCTTTCATTGCCGGTACGCCCTTCCCCTTGAGGCGGAGTTTCTGTCCGCTCTGGGTGCCCGGCGGTACGGTCAGGGTGACCACGCCGGCCGTTGTCGGCACTTCGACCTTTGCGCCGAGGGCCGCCTCGGAGGCGGTTACCGGCATGGTGCAGTAGAGGTCGTTCCCCTTGCGTTCGAAGAAGGCGTGGGACCGAAGCCGCGTCACGATATAGAGGTCGCCCGCCGGGCCGCCGCCGCTGCCTTCCTCACCCTTCCCGGCCACGCGGATTCTGGAGCCTTCATCAGCGCCCGGCGGAATCTTTATGGAAATCGTCTCGGTCCGGTTTGAGCGGCGGATCGACAGTTGGACCGATGTCCCGTAGATGGCATCTTCCAGATCGATCTCCACCTCATGGGAGAGGTCTTCGCCGCGGTGAGCTACAGGCCCCCGTTGTCGAAAGCCTTCTCCAAATCCCGATTCGCCGAATATGTCCCGAAACATGTCGTAGTCGAAGCCGGGGCCCCCTTGTCCGGAAGTTTCAAAACGAAAGGCGCCATCCTTGAATTTGAAGGAGCCTGAGCGGGGGCCCTGTCCCGCACCGCCGAAGCCCCCTTCCCCGAACCCGGCTTCAAAGGCCTGGTGGCCGAAACGGTTGTACATCTCTTTCTTCTTCGGGTCGGAGAGAATTTCGTGGGCCTCGCTGACCTCCTTGAATTTCGCCTCAGCGGTCTTGTCGCCGGGATTGACATCGGGATGGTACTTGCGGGCGAGGCGGCGGTAGGCCTTCTTTATCTCCTTGTCCGACGCGGACCGGGGGACGCCCAGAATTTCGTAAAAATCACGTTTGGCCATGGTTTTCCTTTGAAATCAGGTGGTTAGGCTGAAGGCCGAAGACTGAAGGTAGAGGCTTGCAAGTCTTGCTTTCCTTCAGCCTTCAGTCTGTATACCTAACTGTTAGTATAAAACTTGAGTCAGTTCTTGTCAACTTTCATAAATAAAAACAGCTCACATCTATGTGGTGTGTGCCTGCAGCCGGAAGGTTGGCGGGAGGGGTTTCGACAGGGGATATGGCGCCACCTTAAACTTACGGAACAATATATCCAGTGCAGAATGGACGGCGAGTAGCCTGGAAACTATAAATTTAACTTAACGCGCCCTCATATCCCCGCTTGAAACCCCTCCCGCCAACCTTCCGGGTGCAGGCACGCAGTTATGCGTCAGATGTGGAAAATTCACTTATCGGATTACATGATGCGGAGAATTGGGTTATATTTCATCAGGAGGCAAAAATGACGGGTCGCATACTCATATTGATGCTGGTCCTTGCTTGCTCTGCCCTGGCTGCGCCTGCCAATGCCATGGGGCGGGGTGACGGGCCGCCCTCGGACGTGCCGATGGACGAGCCGGGTTTCCTGGCCAATGGCGATTTTGAAGGGGGCCTTACGGGGCTTGGGGATTCGGGTTACGGCATCGCCATGCCCTGGATGCCCTATGTGTCGACGAGGCTGAGATATTCTGGCAAGGCCGAGTTCGAGGTCATCTACAAACCGCTGGGGGCTATTTATTCGGGACGTCTGGCCCAGCGATGGTACGGTGACGGGCCGTGGCGCGGCGGCATCTATCAGGCGTTCAAGCTGCCCCCCGGGCTCTACTCCATCGAGGTGTGGTATGCCGACCCCGCGGCAAGGGGGCTGGCCAGTTCCAAACGGACCAATATCCGTGTCGGCGTTTACGACGGCATCAGCGGCTATGAGCCACCGGCCGTTGTACGGTGGAGTTCTCCGACGACCAGCGTGGAGCCCCGCTGGAACCGCATCTTCATGAGCGCGGTGCCGCTGACGGGCCGGGCCGCAACGCTCTATATCGAGACCTGGAACGACTCCGCCGTGCCGCACAACGTGGCGATAGACCAGGTGGAGGTACGGCTGATCAGTCTCTTCGGTCAGCCCGAGACACCCGATCAGCCTGAAAACGGCAATCGCAAGAAAGACAAAAAGACGCCGCGCTAGAAGTTAAAACGGAGCGGTCACGGTGATGCTGTCAAACGGTGAAACCGTCACCAGCCCGGGCCGGGCGCCGGGCGGTTTCCGCACGAATTTCCTCAGGCAATAGATCACCTCGACCTTCCCCTCATTCCGTGCCTTGCTGTGCCGTGCGGCGAACCGTGCCGCCCGGTGGATGACCTCCTGCGGTATTTCGCTCCGGTTCGGATTGCGGATGATGACATGGCTGCCGGGCACACCGTGGGCGTGAAACCAAAGGTCGTCCGGCGAGGCGTGACGAAGCAGCTCGTCGTTGTCTCCGGCGCTGCGGCCGACCCAGACCTCCCACCCCTCGATCTGCTCCTTTCTGGGTTGAAAGGCCGGTTCTTTCTTTCTGGACTGAGAGGTTGCCGCCGGTTTCTTCATGTACCCTTCGGTTTGCAGCTCCTCCTCGATGCGGCGCAGGTCTGATGAAGTATCGGCCGTGTCGATTGCCGCCAGCATCAGTTCCAGATATTCGGTGTCCTGCGAGAGCTTGTCCAGCCGCTCCGCGCAGGTCTCCATCCCGCGTTTCGCCTTCTTGTATCTTTTGAAATACCGTTCGGCATTGGCAGGGAAAGACAGCGCCGGATCGAGGGCTATGCTGATGTTGTCGCCATCGGGACCGGGCAGATCTACTGTCTCGACACCCTTGGGTATGCGGCCCTGCCAGGTGAGGATAGTCTGACCCTTTACCAGGTCGAGGGATGAACCCTCCCACGCCGACAGCTCGCGACGGACTACGGCCTCAGTACGGCGGACCTTTTCCCGTTGTTTCGACATCTTCTGCCGCAGGCCGCTCCGGAGTGTTTCGAGCGGGGTTGCTGACGTGGTCTGTGTCTGATAAAAACTGTCGGCCGCTTCGTTCATGGAATCAAAGGAGAGATGGTGCCGGTCGTCGAACTGGAGAAGCGCAATTGCGGAGAGGACTGCCTTGTTTCCCCCCTCGGCGGGATAGATAACCGGCTTGCATTCCCGGCCCTCCAGTACGGCAAGAAAGTCTTTGATCGCTGCCATTGTCTCGTCCTTCGAGCCTGAGCGGGTTGTCAGCTCTTTTCTGAGAAGGGGGCTCAGCCCCGCAATCCGTTCGATGCTGATCGGCTCGGTGAGTCTGTCCAGAGGGACGCCGGTTGGCGCGGCCGCCGGGGTATAGCGCAGGCCGGGGAGGATGCCCCTTCCGCTCTCCGTGAGGGGAATCGTACGGCGGCAGGCGAGGATGACACCGTCGGCATCCAGAGCGATAATGTTGGCGCTCTTGCCCGGAAGTTCGATGATCAGGTCGATCAGTTTCGCCTCGAAGGGGCCGCCGGTCTCGACACTTATCCGCACGATCCGGTCAAGGCCCTCCCGGGCGACCCGGGTGATTCTGCCTCCCGTCAGGCGGCTTTTCAGGAACTGATGAAAGGTCGACGGTTTCTCAATGGGTACGGGAGAACTGTTTGTCAGAAGGATGCGCGGATGGGGCGGGTTGGCGCAGACAAGGAGGCGGTAATTGGTCCCTTTGCCCCGCAGGGTGAAATGAAATGAGCCGTCGGCCTCCTCGACAACCTTGTCGATACGGCTGCCGGTGATGAGGCGGGAAAGTTCGGCGACGATGACGCTGATTACAAGGATGTCCATGGGCAGACAGGGTAACAGGCTTGTGAGGGCAAGACAAGAGCGTCCCCAAATGGACTGCATGCATCAGGCCTCTTGTGGCTGGCCGGTCTGATGATTTATGATATAGTGGTCCGGACACTATCTCTTTACTAAGGAGGGAACAGGATGAAAAGATTGATGATTGCTGTGTTGGCGCTGATGGTTGCTGCCCCGGTCTTTGCAGGTACGCCCTGCGAAGAGGTGGTGAAGGATATCGAGGCGAAACTGGAGGCCAAGGGGATAAAGAATTACAGCCTCAGGCTTGTTCCCAGCGACAAGGTTGAAGAGGAAAAGGGTGAGGGCAAAGTGATTGGCAGCTGCGAAGGCGGCACGAAGAAGATCGTCTACACACGGGAGAAATAGTCTGTGGCTGACGGGCTGATCTCTTTGAGGGTTTCAGAATGAAGGATCAGATCCTCACCACTATCTTCAAGGCTGCCCTGGAGGCGGCCGATCCTTGGCGAGCGGTCAAAAATGCCGTACGGTTGGAGGGTAATCGCCTGTACGTGGGCAGTGCGTCATATGCCCTGGACTGCTTCAACAGGATAATCGTGGTGGGCGCGGGCAAGGGTACGGCGCCCATGGCGAGAGCCATGGAAGAAATACTGGGCGACAGGATCGACCAAGGGCTCGTCGTGGTGAAGTACGGCCACACTGGGTCTTTGGGGAGGATACGCCAGGTGGAGGCCGCCCACCCGCTTCCGGACGAGGCCGGAGTGAAGGGGACGGAAGAGATCGTCCGCATGCTGAAAGAGGCGGATGAAAAGACCCTCGTAATCTGCCTCCTCTCGGGCGGGGGATCGGCACTGCTGGTGTCACCGGCGGAGGGGCTTAGCCTTGGCGACAAGCAGGCGGTCACCGATCTCCTTTTACGGGCCGGCGCTCCCATCGGGGAACTGAACGCGGTCCGGAAGCACCTTTCAAAGGTCAAGGGCGGAAGATTGGCCGAGCTGGCGCACCCTGCTACCCTGGCAACCCTTATCCTCTCCGACGTTATCGGCGACCGGCTTGATGTCATAGCCTCGGGGCCTACGGTACCCGACGGTTCAACCTTTGCCGATGCGCTGAAGGTAATTAGAAAATACGGACTTGAGGATCGTTTGCCCGCGGCAGCGGCCAGGTATCTGGTCGAGGGAGAGGCCGGAAAGATTGCCGATACCCCAAAGGCGCGGGCCGCATGCTTCAGCGGTTCTTCCCCGCTGGTGGTCGGATCACTGGCGCTGGCCCTGGAAGCTGCGCGGTCCAAGGCCGAATCTCTTGGATATGCAACTGAAGTGGTCACCGCCGAACTTCAGGGAGAGGCCGCCGATGCAGCCCGCTATCTGGCCGGGGTGGGGCGGGATGGCTTGAGACATGGCGGCGGCAGGCGTTGCATCATCGCCGGCGGTGAAACCACCGTAACGGTGAAGGGTAGTGGCAAAGGGGGGCGAAATCAGGAGATGGCCCTTGCCTTCGCCATGGAAATAGAAGGTACGGAGGGGATCGATTTCCTCTCGGGTGGCACCGACGGAAACGACGGCCCGACGGACGCGGCCGGGGCCATGGTGGACGGAAAGACGGCAGGCCGGGCGAGAGGGTTCGGTATCGAGCCGGAAGATTTTCTCGCCCGCAACGATTCCTATACTTTTTTTGAGCAACTGGATAGACTCTCCGGTGAGCGGCACCATCTGATCACCGGCCCTACCGGCACCAATGTGATGGATGTGCAGGTGCTGCTGGTCGAACCATAGAAGCCCTTATTTTCGAACTGACACGATTCAAGATCATGAAGTGCCCCCCTTTTGACTATACCCGTCATGTGGCAGACCTGATGGAAGACATCGTCAGGCGTTGCCCCGAGCTGTCCCACATCGACATGTCCCACGTTTCGGTGGCCTTCACGACATCGCGTTCCGGCGGCAGGGGCGGCGCCTATGCCCAGATAGCCCCGCTGAGATTCGAGGGCGGGGTTCGCGAGGTGGCGAAGGGGATGCGCCGCTACCGGATGCAGACCTTCATACATCGGGACAAGGAGCTTCTCTACGTGATCTACCTGGCATCGCCGCGATTTATTGACCTCCCCTTCTTTCAGAAACTTACGACCATTGTGCACGAGCTTTATCATATCAGCCCCGACTTCAACGGCGACCTCAGGCGCTTCAACTCGAGAAACTACGCTCATGGATCGTCCCGCAAGCGCTACAACGAAAAGATGGAGGCCCTGGCCAATGGCTATCTTGCAAGTAATCCTCCGGAGGGGCTGATGGAATTTCTACATCTGAATATGAAAGGGCTTCAGGAAAAATTCGGCGAGGTGACGGGAAGGCGGGTGCAGCAACCCCGGGCGGTGAGGGTGGCATGAAAAAAAAGTGGACGCCACCGGCCGTAAAGCAGGTACCGGACCTCATGGAGGTCTATGAGGCCATGTACGCCGCGTTCGGGCCACAACACTGGTGGCCGGGGGAGACCCCCTTCGAGGTGATCATCGGCGCCATCCTTACCCAGAACACGGCATGGACCAATGTGGAAAAGGCCATCGCCAACCTGAAGAAGGCCGGTGTGCTGTCGCCCGATGCCATGAGGAAGCTTGCCGAAAAGGAGCTGGCCGCGCTGATCCGGCCCGCCGGATACTTCAACATAAAGGCGAGGCGGATAGGGGCGTTTCTGGACTACCTCTTTGGACCGCACGGCGGCGACCTCGACGCCTTGTTCGCAGTAGGGCTGAAGCGGCTGCGGCACGAGCTTCTTGAGGTAAAGGGGATCGGGCCCGAGACGGCCGACTCCATACTCCTCTACGCGGCCAACCTGCCGTCCTTTGTGGTCGACGCCTACACGAAGCGGATATTCTCCCGCCACGGCTGTTTTGGCGATGATGCCACCTATCACGAGGTGCAGGATTATTTTGTAAAAAGGCTCCCCATGGGTGTTGCCCTTTACAACGACTACCATGCCCTCATCGTTAAGACGGGAAAGGATTACTGCCGGCCCTCCCGGCCCGATTGTGAGCGATGTCCGTTAATTAATTTTTTTTAAGAGACCGTCGCCGGATATGAAGTATGTTATTGTTATTCTGCGCCGTTCGAGTATTGAAGCGGTGTCGCACGGAACGAGCATGGTTGGTCGATTGAGCCCTGGATGACCTTTGTCATATCAAAAGGCGCTTGACACCAATGGAAAACATGCTACGTTTATCGACAGCCTGTTTTAGCGGTATTGATTCGGCCGCGGGACGGCCTGTGGGCTTCATCCATGGTGCCCCGGGAAGTGAAAGCCCGCGAAGTGTGGATGGTCAACGGCAGCAGGAGGTGAAACGGCACAGCACTAACGGTTATAAAAAAGGGAGAGTGAAAGGGAGTTTTCTCGCCCTTTCAAAAAAAGGTTCAACGGTTATACAGGTAACAAGGGCATTACCTGCACAGCATCAGGAGGTTTGGAAGTGGCAAACAACATCGGTAAGGTAAAGTGGTTTAACGACGCAAAGGGTTATGGTTTTATCGAGCAGGAGAGCGGGCAGGATGTATTCGTTCACTTCTCCAGCATTCAGGGGGATGGGTTCAAGTCCCTCGCCGAAGGGCAGAAGGTTGAGTTCGATATTATTCAGGGTGAGAAAGGGCCTCAGGCTTCCAACGTCACCAAGGTGTCCTAAATAAGCCTGTTTTCAGAAAGGCCCCGTGGGAATTTCCTGCGGGGCCTTTTTTTATGCCCAGTTGCGGCGCTGTTCTCCCGGGATCATGAGTATCCATGGGCTATCCCGCCTGAAAATGCTTGCCTTTCAAGGGTAAACTTCAGCATAGTAGGTAGACGGCCCGGCTGGTGCCGATATTTCGTCTGTTTTTTTCGCGGAGAGTGATTTGTGTTATAGTTTTCTCATGCGTTCCCAAACCCACTATTAAAGGAGGTTGTTATGAAGAGTACACATGCCGCCATTGACCTGAAGATCAAAGGGGCCTTGCCGGGGATTTCGGAGAGGCAGATCGACGAACATTTCAATACCCTCTACAAGGGGTACGTAAACAAGCTCAATGAGATTGAGACAAAGATGGAAACGGCCGACAGATCGGAGGCCAACGGGACCTTCAGCCTTATCGGCGAGCTGAAGCGGGAAGAGTGTTTCGCCACCAACGCCATCACCCTGCACGAGGCATATTTCAACAATCTCGGCGGTGACGGGCAGGCCAAGGGGGCAATCCTCGACCTGATCAAGGAGGATTTCGGCTCTTACGAAAAGTGGGTCGAGGACTTCAAGGCTGCCGGTGTTGCTGCCCGCGGCTGGGTGGTGCTGGCCTACAACTGGGCCGACGCGAAACTCCACAACTATTCATCCGACTACCACACCCAGGGGATATGGGGCTGCACGCCGCTTCTGGTACTCGATGTCTACGAGCATGCCTACATGATCGACTACGGCACGGCGCGAAAAAAATATCTCGATGCCTTCATGGCAAATCTTGACTGGAACCACGTGAACAGTCTTGTAGAAAAGCTGGAAATCGTGCAATATCGTCAAAAAGTATGTGCATCGTGTAAATAGGTCAACAATCCATGCTCCTTTCCAAAGATCAGCTGATTGATCTCTACCGGAAGATGTACCTCATCCGCCGCTTCGAGGAAAAGTGCGCCGAGGCATACACCCAGCAGAAGATCGGCGGCTTCTGTCATCTCTACATAGGCCAGGAAGCCACTGCCGTCGGTTCGCTGGCGGCGATCAAGCCCGGCGACTACGTCTTTACCGCCTATCGCGACCACGGCCATCCCCTGGTGATGGGCTCGGACCCGGGCAAGATCATGGCCGAGCTGTACGGCCGTAGCGGTGGCATCTGCCGCGGCAAGAGCGGCTCGATGCACCTCACCGACGTGGAGCGGGGCTTCATGGGCGGGCACGCCATCGTGGGGACCCACACGGCGCTGGCGGCGGGGGCGGCCTTTGCCTCCAAATACCGGAACGAAGACAATGTCACCCTCTGTTTTTTCGGCGAAGGGGCGGTGAATGCAGGAGTGGTCCACGAGGCCTTCAACATGGCGGTACTCTGGAGGCTCCCGGTCATCTTTATCTGCGAGAACAACCGCTACGGCATGGGGACGCCGGTGGAGCGGGCATCGGCTATCTACGACATCGCGCAGAAGGGGTGCGCCTACGACATGGCCCGTTTTCACATCGACGGCATGAACGTGCTGGAGGTGTACGAGCAGGTGAAGAAGGCGGTGGACATGGCGAGAAACCTCAGCGTGCCGACCTTCATCGAGGCGCGGGTCTACCGCTTCATGGGGCATTCGATGTCGGACCCTTCCCACGGCCACTACCGGACGAAGGAGGAATGGGAGGCGCAGAAAAAACAGGACCCCATCGCCAATCTTTTTAATAAACTGTCCAAAGACGGCGTCATGAACGAGGAGATGAAGAAGGAGATAGAGGCCGAGATAGAGAAGGTCGTCAGCGACGCGGTAGCCTTCGCCGATGCCAGCCCGTGGCCCGGGCAGGAGACCATCGAGGAGGACATCTATGCCTGAGATCCAGTACCGCGAGGCACTCAATCAGGCCATGGCCGAGGAGATGCGGCGGGACGAGAACATCTTTCTCATGGGTGAGGAGGTCGGTTTCTACAACGGCGCCTACAAGGTAAGCAAGGGGTTGATGGAGGAGTTCGGCGAGCGTCGTGTGGTGGATACGCCCATCGTGGAAGAGGGCTTTGCCGGTATCGGCATCGGCGCGGCCATGGCAGGCCTTCGGCCGATTATCGAGTTCATGACCTGGAACTTCTCCCTCGTTGCCATCGACCAGCTCATCAACAGCGCGGCCAAGCTCCGCTACATGTCGGGCGGGCAGGTAAAATTGCCCATCGTATTCCGCGGCCCCGGCGGCGCGGCCCACATGCTGGCGGCCCAGCACTCCCAGGCGCTGGAATCGTACTACTGCCACGTGCCGGGCTTAAAGGTAATTGCGCCTGCCACGCCCTATGACGCCAAGGGGCTGCTCAAGAGCGCGATCCGCGACGACAACCCCGTCATCTTCATGGAGTCGGAGCTGCTCTACGGCACAAAAGGAGAGGTCCCGGAAGGGGAGTACACCATCCCCATCGGCGTGGCGGACATCAAGCGGCAGGGGACCGACGTGACCATCGTGGCATGGTCGAAGATGCTCTTTAAGGCCCTTGAAGCGGCGGAAGCCCTGGCGAAGGAGGGGATCAGCGCCGAGGTCATCGACCCGCTGACCCTCAGGCCCCTGGACGAAGACGCCATCATCGCGTCGGTGCGCAAGACCCACCGGCTCGTCGTGGTGCAGGAGGGTTGGCCCTTCTGCGGCGTGGCTGCCGAGATCGCCTGCCGCGTGTATGAAAAGTCCTTCGACTGGCTCGACGCCCCGGTGAAGCGCGTCACCAACATGGACGTGCCGATGCCCTATGCGAAAAACCTGGAAAAGATAGTGCTCCCCTCGGCTGAGAAGATTGTGCAGGCGGTGCGGGAAGTAATGTATAAATAGAGCCTCGGTAGAACGAAATCAAAGAACAAAGGAGATAAAATGCAGAAGGTGCAAATAATATCCGATCCGGCAGTCATGATGGGGAAGCCTGTCATTGCCGGTACCCGCATAACCGTTGAGCTTATTCTTGATAAGCTCGCGGCAGGAGAATCAATGGAAGAGGTTCTTACTGCTCACCCAAGGCTGACCCGAGAGGCCATACAGGCGGCTTTAGCCTTTGCGGCAGAGTCGTTGCGGGATGAGGTGGTGTATCCACTTCGGGAGGCCGCGTGAAATTTCTTGCAGACGAGGGCGTTGACAGGCAGGTTGTTGAGCGCCTTCGACATTCCGGGCACAATGTCTGGTATGTTGCAGAAATGTCGCCGGGTATTTCCGATGATGTTGTTCTTGACCTTGCCAACAAAGAAGGGGCGCTTTTACTCACTGCGGACAAGGATTTTGGAGAACTGGTGCATCTTCAGCGAAGGATATCTTCTGGTGTTCTGCTGCTTCGATTGGGAGGTATCTCCCCTGACAGTAAGGCGGAAAGAGTAATGATCGCTGTCGGAGAACATGGAGACGAGCTGTTGCAGGCGTTTACCGTTGTTACGGCGGGAGCCGTTCGCATTCGTCGGAGAAAAACATGACGATAAATGAGTTTCTGGCGTTGCTATAGGAGAACCAATGGCCATTAAAATACTGATGCCCAAGCTCAGCGACACCATGGAAGAGGGAACCATCATCAGCTGGTATATGGATGAGGGTGACGAGGTGAAGGCAGGCGATGCCATTGCCGAGGTGGAGACCGACAAGGCGGTGATGGACCTTCAGTCGTTCTCTTCGGGCATTCTGCGCAAGAAGCTGTTGGAGCCCGGTCAGGCGGCCCCTATCGGCGAGCTTATCGCGGTGCTGGGTACGGCGGATGAGGATATCTCGGATATTGTCGGCGGTGGTGCCGAAGCCAAACCAGCCGCACCCGCGCCGAAGCCTGCTGAAGAGCCGAAATCGGCTGCCCCAGCGCCTGCCGCGCCCGCCGCAAAGCCGGTGGAAGAAAAACCCAAGGCAGCAGCAGCGCCGTCCCCAGCCCCTCCTGTTGAATCAGGGGAAGGACGATTGATGATTTCGCCTGCAGCAAGAAAGCTGGCTGAGGAAAAAGGGGTTGATCTGGCCAAAGTCCACGGCACTGGTCCTGAAGGCCGCATTGTGGAAAAAGACATCCTCGATGCGGCAGGCACTTCTGCCCCAGCGGCTGCCGCGCCGAAACCGGCAGCGAAACCCACTCCGACGCCTCCCGTTGCCGCTCCTGCTGTTCCCGGCGAGGTAAAAGACCTCTCGCAGATGCGCAAGGCCATTGTGCGGCAGATGGCGAAGAGCAAGGCCCCGGTGCCCCATTTCTACCTCACCATGGAGATCCCCATGGAGAAGGCCCTGGAGGTGGTGGCGGAGGTCAAGGAGACTCACCCTGAGGTGAAGATCGGGGTCAACGACCTCGTGATCAAGGCGGCGGCTGAATCCCTGAAGAAGTTCCCCCAGCTCAACTCGTCCTATGTCGAGGAGAACAAGGTCAAGGTCCACAAGGCCATCGATATCGGTGTCGCGGTCGGGTTGGAGGACGGGCTCATCACGCCGGTCATCCGCGACTGCGGCAACAAGGCGCTGAAGGTCATCGCCGCCGAAGGAAAGGTACTGGTCGAGCGGGCCAGAAAACGGGGCTTGCAACCGGACGAATATACCGGCGCGACGTTCACCATCACCAACCTGGGGATGTTCGGCGTGGAGAGCTTCATTGCCGTCATCAACCCGCCCGAGGCCGCAATCCTCGCCATTGGTACCATCAGCGACGTGCCGGTGGTTGCGGGCAGCCATGTAAAGGTGGGCAAGAGGATGATGGTGACCCTCTCCTGCGACCATCGTGTAGTGGACGGGATGCAGGGCGCCCAGTTTCTGCAGGAGTTTCGTCATTTGATGGAGAACCCGGTGGGGTTGGTTGTCTGAGAATTTTATTGTGCGATTTTACCCATCCCCACCCCGACCCTCCCCTTGAAAGGGAGGGGGGCTCCCCTCGCCCTCAGGGAGAGGGTTAGGGTGAGGGTGGGGTTCTTATGCCGTTACCTCCCTGGTTCAAAATAAATCCGATCGAAAACGACGCCTACCGCGCGGTAGCCTCGACCATTGCGGCCGAAGGGCTGCACACCGTCTGCCAGAGTTCCGGCTGTCCCAACCGATGGGAGTGCTGGGGCAGCGGCACCGCCACCTTTCTGATCCTCGGCAATGTCTGTACCCGCAACTGCGCCTTCTGCGGCATCCCCGGCGGCAAGCCGGAGGATGTCGACCCGCATGAACCGGAGAGGGTGGCGGCGGCGGTGAAGCAACTGAGCATCCGCCATGCCGTCATTACCTCGGTAACGCGGGATGACCTTCCCGACGGCGGGGCGCGCATCTTCGCCTTGACCGTGGCGGCCATCCGTGAAACAATCCCCTCCTGTACCGTCGAGCTTTTGACCCCCGATTTTATGGGAGATGATGCGGCCATCGACACGGTGATCAACTCGAAGCCCGATGTCTTCGGCCACAACGTGGAGACGGTCCAAAGGCTCTATCGGCAGGTAAGGCCCGGCGCGGCCTACGAACGGTCGCTGCATCTTCTGCAGAAGGTTTCCCGGGCGGGGCTCACGGCGAAATCGGGCCTCATCCTTGGCATGGGTGAGACGACCAGCGAAGTAATGACGGTGCTGCAGGACCTGATCTCGGTGGGATGCCGCAGCCTCACCATCGGCCAGTATCTCAACCCCGGCGGGCAGGGGCACCCGGTGGCAAGGTTTGTGCCGCCAGAGGAGTTCGACGAGCTGCAGGATGCGGCCCTCTCCCTTGGTTTTGCCAAAGTAGTGTCCGGCCCGCTGGTGCGCAGCTCTTATAAAGCATCTATACGGTAAAGGCCCAAAATTAAGTAGGGAAAGTCGAGGAGAGTTTTTGTCATTCCGGCCCCGTATCAAGGTACGGGGTAAACTCCAGCCGGAATCCAGTTCTCTTGGATAGCTACAAAGTCGCTGGACACCGGTTTTCACCGGTGTGACGGCTGTTTGCGAGACCATCAAAGTTGCTTTCAACCAAAGAAACCTTCCGCGCCCTCCAGTACAAAAACTACCGACTCTTCTTCATCGGCCAGCTCTGTTCCCTCGTCGGCACATGGATGCAGCAGGTGGCCATGGGGTGGCTCGTCTACCGCATGACCAATTCGGCCTTTCTCCTGGGCATTGTTGCCTTCTGCTCCCAGCTTCCCATGCTGGTCATGGGGTTGTGGGGCGGGGTGGTGGCCGACCGCTTTCCCAAGCGGCGCGTCATCGTCATCACCCAGGCGCTGTCTGCGCTTCAGGCGGCCCTTCTCGCCGTGCTCACCATAGCCGGGACCATCGAGGTCTGGCATATCATCGCCCTGTCGCTCTTTCTCGGTTTCATCAACGCCGTGGACATGCCCGCCCGCCAGTCGTTCATCGTGGAGCTGGTCGACCGCAAGGACCTCTCCAACGCCATAGCGCTCAACTCCACCATCTTCAACAGCGCCCGCCTCATCGGCCCCTCCATCGCCGGGGTCACCGTGGCCGTCTACGGCGAGGGGATCTGCTTTGTCATAAACAGCCTCAGCTTCATGGTGGTCATCGGCTGCCTTCTCGTCATGCAGCTTGCAGCGCGCCCCGCTGCCGGTCCAAAGGGCTCATACCTCGAACGGCTGAAGGAGGGGGTTCGCTATGCGTGGCACACGCCGCGCATCAGGGCGCTGCTCATCCTTGTGGCAATGTCCAGCATTGCCGGGTCGCCCTATACCGTGCTCATGCCGGTCTTTGCCGGAGAAATCCTTCACGGAGGCCCGGCCCTGCTGGGGTACCTCATGGGGGCCATAGGGATGGGTGCCCTGGCCGGGGCCCTGGCGCTGGCCCACCGGAACGCGCAGGACGGCATGGACCGGAATGTATGGAAAGCTGCGTCAGCCTTCGGCGTCGTCCTTATCCTCTTTTCGGGGTCAACAAACGTCTGGCTGTCGCTGCTGATCTTGCCGCTGGCCGGGTTCAGCCTCATTACCCAGCTGGTCTCGACCAACACCTATCTGCAATCGACGGTGCCCGATGAACTGCGGGGGAGGGTGATGAGCCTCTACTCCATGATGTTCGTGGGGCTTACTCCCATCGGGAGCCTCTTTGCCGGTGTGGCGTCGCACCGGATCGGCGTGCAGTGGACCGTGGCGATATGCGGGGCGGTCTGTCTCGCGGGGGGGCTGGTGTTGCGGTCGGGCAGGGTAGCTGAAACGTCAGAATCAGTTGAGCAGGAGCGCTCGGCGGAGTAAACGGGCGTAGTGGTAATCACAAATAGTAGCCAGGGGCGGCGGTATCGCCAACGGGTTTTGTTTTTGCTAATGGATTGATAATTCGATGTTCTAGTGCTATGGTTCCGTTTATCTAATAACTTGTTGATATGGCATCAGAACATGGAACGCATTGATACAAAATTTATCCAGGTAATCATTACTGTCACAGCAATTGCTTGTTTGTTTTTTGCCAATGTGGTTCCCAATATTGGCTCACTTTGGGTACTTTTACCGTTAATTCTTATTTTCATAAGGACCATACTGGCTGGAAGGAAAGGGGAAAAACGACATATCTCAGCTATAAAAGGGTTTCTTGTTCCAGTTATTCCGTTAATGTGGTTTATTCATATTCAGTGGTATTTCGATATTAACGGTACAGCAACTGGAAGCTCTACAAGCGCATTAATTTTTGCGGTACTTCCAGTATATTGTTTTGTCCTTGGAGCAATCGGCTATGCAGTCGGTTACTTCGCAGGATCAAAAGAAGGTCATGCTTAACAATTCGCTCAAATTCGCGCCATTCTGGCGCTAGCTATACGTTGGGCAATGATGGATAAGGAATAATGAAGGCGACGGGATCTTGCGTGATATGCATGAAAGAAGCAGCTAACAAGCTGACCACTACAGGCGAGTCGACACCTGTTAGGTTATTCTACTACGCTGAAATGGACGACAATGGAATAGTCTATCTCACCTGCGAAAAGGGTCACACCACTGCTGTTGTGCATATAAGTCGCAAACATCATGTACTTTTCCAGTCCGGTTGTCACGCTCTTCTTGATCATTACACGAATGAAGCTGTATCTACCTTTTCGGCAGCTCTTGAGCGCGCATATGAGTTCTTCCTAAGAGTCGCATATCGCAAGCTTGGATTATCTTCTTCGCTTTTCGATGTATCGTGGAAGCATGTGAAAGCCCAATCGGAGCGGCAGTTTGGCGCCTTTCTCTTTTTGTTTCCGGCTATAGCGGGTGAGTCGTTCGAGTTATCAGAGAAAATCCCGCAACTTCGAAACAAAGTCATACATCGAGGCTACATAGCATCGTTTGATGAAGTAATGGAATATGCGACAATCATCTTCAAGCTGATTCGTGAACTAATGCAAGTCCTATCTGACAAATGTCCCACGGAGATGTGGGCGGAGATTAACGAAGGGAATGAAGTGCGAAAGAAGACGGTACCAGTGGGTATGGAATGGACGTATCTCGCAGAGACAGAATTTGACTTGACCGTCGACCTAACATTCGAGACGTGGCTGGCCAAACTCAGAAAGCTGCACGAGGGTCAACCCTCATGAACGTAGAAAGAGATATTCGCAGGCAACGAATTGCTCAACAAATGGATGCAGCCAACTCCTTACAGCCGTGGCTGATCCAGCCGTTCTATCGCAACGGTGCTTCCGACAAACTGTCACAAAGCGCCTTGACCAGCGTATCATCCTGCCCCGGCAGCACCGTCCGCAAATCCAGCACCAGCCTGTCTTCCTCTATCCGCGCCATGATCGGCGTCTCACCGGTGCGCAGTTTTTCTTCCTCCTCATTAACCGGGTAGGCAGGAGTAACGGTTACGCCGTATGACGGCATATCCTGCTCCGGCAGCGAACCGCCTCCCATGGCGCTGGTGCAGGGAGTCGCCTCCGCTGCAATCCCCGCGTTCTTCAGTGTCGCCGCCAGCTCCTCCGCCCGTAAGCGCAGCGAATCAATCGTGGCCGACAACATCTGCCAGACGGGGTTGCGCTTCTCCGGTTCACCCTTGAGATAGTCGATAAGGGTCGCCTGAAGGGCCGCGGCCTGTAGCTTGTCGACCCTTATGGCCCGCAGGAGCGGGTGCCTGCGCATCTGCTCGACCAGCGTCTTTCTCCCGGCCAGTATCCCCGCCTGGGGGCCGCCCAGAATCTTGTCGCCGCTGAAGCAAACCAGATGTACCCCCGCTGCCAGCGAGTCGGCCGGGGTCGGTTCGTGTTCCATGCCGAAGGCGGCGGTGTCGGCCACGGCGCCGCTTCCCAGGTCTTCGACAAGCAGGATGTTGTGCCGCTCCGCCAGGGCTGCCAGATCGCGGCGCTCGGCCTGATGGGTGAACCCCAGCATCCTGAAGTTGCTGTGGTGAACCCTGAGGATCATGGCGGTATCGGGGCCGATGGCCTTTTCGTAATCCGATGCGTAGGTCTGGTTGGTGGTGCCGACCTCCTTGAGCTTTGCCCCGCTCTGCTGGAGTATGTCGGGTATCCGGAACCCGCCCCCGATCTGCACAAGCTCTCCCCGCGAGATGATTACCTCTTTGCCATTGGCCAGAGTTCCCAGGGCCAAAAGGAGGGCAGCCGCATTGTTGTTGACCACCAGCGCCGACTCTGCACCGGTGAGGTGACGGACCAGCTCTTCCATAAAGGGCGCGCGCCTTCCACGCTTTCCCGAGGAGAGATCGAGTTCGAGATTGCTGTACCCTGCTGCCACCTCCGTCAACGCCTGAATGGCTGCTTTCGAAAGGGGGGCGCGACCGAGATTGGTGTGAAGGATAACGCCGGTGGCGTTGATGACCGGCCTGAGGGTGGAGAGTGATTTCTGCTTCAGGGCGGCCGCGATTCGGCCGTGGATGGCGGACTCATCGGGGCAGTCGGCGCCATCGACGACCGCTTTCCGTATGGACGCAAGCTGGTCCCGCACGACCGCCGTCACGACGGCCCGCGAAAGAGTTTCTATCCACGGTGCCAGCGCCGGTACCTGAAGGACCTCCTCCACGCTGGGAAGCCTTCTCAACTCGGCCTGTCTGCTGGTTTTCTGTTCCATTATGGCGTCACCCTTATCCTGCATTCCTTGTCTTTGACTAACCGGCCTATTTCGGCCACCGTCTTTACGCCCCGGGCTTCGGCCTCGCGCAGAAATATCTCTCTCGATGCCTCGGGAACCGCGATGAGCAGCCCGCCCGACGTCTGCGGGTCGCAGAGGATATGCCGGGTCTGCGGCGGGACCCTGCCTTCGAAGACGATATGCTCGCTCAGATAATCGAGGTTGACCTTTGTCCTGCCGGGCATTATCTCGGCCAACGCCAGGTCCCAGACCTCTTCGAACACCGGTATCGCCGAGGCCGATATCTCGGCCCCCACCTTGCCCGCGACCAGCATCTCCCACAGGTGCCCCAGAAGGCCGAATCCCGTAACGTCGGTTCCACCCCGCACTCCCGCGGCTACCATGGCCTCCGCTGCGCCCCTGTTGAGCTCACTCATCGATTTGATGGCTTTTTTCAATGCCTTCTCCGGGGCCAGGTCCCGCTTGGCCGCCGTTGCAATGATCCCCACTCCCAGGGGTTTGGTGAGGTACAGTATATCTCCCGGTCGTCCACCCCCCTTGGTGACCATCTTCTCGATCTCGACGAGGCCGGTCACCGCCATGCCGTACTTTATTTCCTTGTCGTTTATGGAGTGTCCGCCGATGACGGCGACCCCTGCCTCGGCCGCCTTGTCGTGGCCGCCTTTGAGTATTTTATCAAGTATGCCGCTTCCCAGCTCCTTCTCCGGAAAGGCCGTCAGGTTCAGCGCGGTGACGGGCCTGCCGCCCATGGCATAGACATCGCTGATGGCGTTGGTCGCCGTAATGGCGCCAAAGTCGTACGGGTCGTCCACGATGGGCGGAAAGAAGTCCACCGTCTGGACCATGGCCATCCGGTCGTCAAGGCGGTAAACCCCCGCGTCGTCCGGGTCGTTAAGCCCGACCAGGACGTTGGGGTTGTCTTCACCTTTCGGCAGCTGCCCCAGCACCTGGGACAGGTCTTTCAGACTGAGTTTGGCCGCTCAGCCGGAACAGGACGCCAGTTGGGTCAGGCGTATCTTTTCTTTCTGGGTCATCATTGCACCATCAGGGTATAGGTTATTATTTAAGCGGGTTTTCCGAGGAGAGACAGCGGTTGATGAATTCCCTCAGCAGCGCCAGGTCTTCCGGAGCAATGTCGGTGAAGCTGATGCCGCAGTGGTACTCTCCCGATGAACCCTCCGCGATCAGGTCCGTCCAGACCACGCGGGCCTTCGCGAGGACAGGCGATATCTTGTTTCTGTCGGTGTAATACTTGATGGGGACATGTATGCGGACGGTGATGGTCGAATCGAGATCAAGCCTGTCGGGGAGTATCAGGAGCAGGCCGCCCTCACTGATGTTTTTGGATTCGGTCTTCTTCAGGCTGTCGGCGGCTTCGGCTGATAACGTATCGGAGGCGCCGTCTGCATCGTATTCGACGGGCAGGCTGATGCTCACGCGGGGGGCGCGCTGACGATGTAGATATACGGAACCCCAGGTCATGCACACCTCTTTTGAAACAGGCCCTTTTCCGCAATCTCTGCGTTGGACTTCAGGATTGCTTGTGCGACGTACTTCAATGTACGCCTCCGCGCAATTCTTCGTCCGCCTTGACCTTGCGAAAAATTTCCTGTTTCCTGGTTTTAGTTTCCAGTTCTGGCGGGAGGGGTGGGAATCGAACCCACCGCGGCCATCGCGGGGATGTCCGCCCACGGATTTGAAGTCCGCAAGAGCCACCAGACCCTATCCGCTCCCTCGTCGACATAACGATACAGAATTATTGAGGAACTGTCGAGCCTTTCTCTTCAGCCTGCCTACTGTTCCTTCACCCGGACATTGTCGCGCAGGTTCAGTACCTCGGGATTGGTGACGATCTTTCGCCCTTCCGTCAGCCCCGCGGTGATCTCCGTTGCGTTCCATGTGGTAATACCCCTGGTGACAGGAGTCAGGACGGCCTTGCCCTCTGCGACTACATAGACCATCTTCCGCTGGTCCTTTTCCACGATGGATGAAGTGGGGATCGACAGCACCCCGCTCACCTCCTGGGCGATGATCTCCACATCGGCCGACATGCCGGGGACTATCTTTATCCTCCGGTCGTCGAGCATCACCCGCACCAGGAAGGTCCTTGTCTGGAGCTTTTCACCGATGACAATGGGGGAGACCAGCGTCACCCTGCCCGTAAAATGCTCACCGGGGAAGGCGTCCATCCGCACCTTGGCGGCCTGCCCCAGCTTGAGGTATTTTGCGTCGAACTCGTCGATGGCGACTTCGATATAGAGGTTGCCGGGATCGGTGAGCCGGAACAGTGGAGCGCCGGTCATGACATATTCCCCCTGCTCCACCAGCTTTTTTGATACCACGCCATTGATGGGGGCGTGGATCGTGCCGTAGTCGACCTGAAGGCTGGTCAGGCCGAGAGTGGCCTCGAGCTCTCTCAGCCGTGCCCGGGCCGTTGTCAGCTCGTCCTCCTTTATCTGCTCCTGGGCGCGATTGGCAATGGCGTTGTCGTAGCGACCCCGGGCCCCGCCCTCCGCGCCGACCGCCGCGTCGATCTCCTGCCGGGAGATCATCCCGCGCTCGAACAAAATCTGCTTTCGCTTGAGGTCGCTGGCGGCTTCATCCAGCGCGGCCTTTGCCTCGGCGACCTGGGCCATGGATGATTCCCGAGCCATGGTGATTTCGGCCTGGATCTGCCCGATGCGCGCCTTTGCCTGCCGCAGCGATGCTCCGGCCTGCTGTACCTGGAGTTCGGCCTCCTCGCTGTCGAGGCGGGCGACCACCTGCCCTTTCTTTACGAGATCACCCTCATTAAGGGAAAAGGCAATGAGCTTCCCGTTGCGCTGCGCGCTTATGTTGATTTCACGCTCCGACTTTACCGTGGAAGTGGTGGCAGACGAGACGGAGATGGTGAAATCGCCCTTTGCGACAGTGAGGGTCTTCACCGGGACGGCGGCCTGGGGCTTTTTGATGAGGTACACCGCTCCGGCCACAATGGCGATCAGTATGACGATAATGGCGAGTTTTTTATACATGCCGGTCGGTTCCAATGGGCTTCATGTTACACAAGATACCAAAGACGGATGAGAGAAGACCATTATAAAATCGGCCGTGGGTGTGATAAGCTTGATTAAACTCGAAGAAAAGAGGAGATCAGAGGTTTATGGAATCCCGCCTTGTCGACATAGAACTCCATATCATGCAGCATGAAGAGACCATCCAGCAGCTTAACGAGGTGGTTATCACCCAGCAGAAGGCCATCGACCAGCTTGTCAGCGACGTCGAGTTTCTCAAACAAAAGCTTCGCGCCCTGATTCCCGCCGACGTCAAAGACCTGTCAGAGGAAGTACCCCCACCGCATTATTAATCAGGCAGCAGGTTATGCTAGGTCGAAGGGTGAAGACGTTGCCGTGTAATACGCCGCTAACGATTGATCACCTTCCTAAATGCCACCAAGCCGACAAGACCGCTTCCCAGCAGCAGCCAAGTAGTGGGTTCCGGCGCGGGCAGCGGCGCGGCTGCAACATCGCCATCATGCACAGCCAAAGCGTGTAAGTAGAGGCCCTGCGTGTATATATACTGGTTACCGAAAGAAGTAGAGAATATCCACGCGTCAGGAGTAAGCGTGAGCGCGTGCTCCGTGCCCGACCAATAGGAGTTAGAAAGCAAGTTCTGGAAGGGGGCGCTGTTTATAAGGCCGTAAGTTCCGGCAGCGCGAGGATGTCCGTTTGTATCGTACATACCCAAGTTCCCAAGCTCTGTGTAATACAGGTGGCCAAGCTCGCTACTGGTAATGTTGAAGCCGGCGGTGGCGCTACTGTCATATTTATATTTATAGGAATAAACGCCGTCTACCGTCTCCGGCAGGCGCCAGTTGATAAACGTCTGGCCATCAAATGTGACCGACAGGTTCGATGCCCAGTCTACCTGATTCCACCAAGTGTCCTGTGAATTGGTGTAGTCATACCATGTGATGTTGCGGTCGGTGTCGTAGATCAGGTTATATGTGCCGTGGGCTGATGTACCGCCGCCCCGATTGATCAGATCAGCATGGGCTATATTCGATATACCAAGCACCACTATCGCTGCCAACAATAAACATTTGTTCACGGTTTCTCCTCCTTGGTTGTTTGTATAGTTAAAACCAATAGATAGTTGTGGCTAACTTATCTTGGGTTTCTAAAGATGTTTGCTGATCGAGAAGCCTTCGAGCCTTCTCCAATGACACGCTCCATCTCGCGGTTAATACAGTGCAATATCAACTGTCTCACTGATAGTTGCCGCACGCGACGACGAGACGGTAAAAGATTTAAAAAAATTAATACATCAGTAGTTTGCCGTCAAGAGTTTGATTTAGTAAGTTTTTTTTGCGATACATGATTGAAGATGGAAGAGATATTTTTGAGGTTTCTGAATGTTAGCTTGTGGTGTTGTGACGGCTATATACGCTTTATGCGGAAAATGATTGTCGTTTCATTGGGAGTGGTTTGTTGTTATTGCTGCGGCAATAAAATACTGAAAGGACGTCGTTTCCGGGAAAGCGGGAATTCATACCACTGGATGCCCGATAGAATCACTCGGGCATGACAGGATGTTTCACTTGTTTAACCGCCGACGTAATAACAGATGGACTCTGTTGGCTTTATTGGATACTCCCCCCAGAGATCGCGAATATCTTATATCCATACTCGGACGAGATATTGGGGAATGATGATATATTTATAGGTAAGGTAATCCATGGGGTGAGATAGGCATGAGAATATGGATTTTTACACTTCTGGTATTTGTCGCAATCCTTGGCGGCTGCACCAATATTGAAAGCAATGAAAACAAGAGGGTTGATTCCATGAAGACTGTTCCTGAAAGATATGAAAAGGCCACCTTTGCCGGGGGCTGCTTCTGGTGCATGGAGCCCCCCTTTGAGAAGCTCGATGGCGTCATGGAGGTGATCTCCGGCTACACCGGCGGTCATAAGGATAACCCTGCCTATGATGAGGTTTCGTCGGGGAGGACCGGGCATCTGGAGTCGATAGAGGTGGTCTATGACCCGGCGAAGGTGACGTACGCGCAACTTCTCGATGTCTTCTGGCGGCAGATCGACCCCACCGATGCGGGTGGGTCGTTTGTTGACAGGGGAGGTCAGTACAGGTCGGCGATCTTCTACCATAGCGACGAGCAACGGCGGCTGGCGGAGGAGTCAAAGGCTGCCTTGGGTAAATCAGGGGTCTTCAACAAGCCGATTGCAACGGAGATTATCAAGGCGTCGACGTTCTATCGGGCCGAAGATTATCACCAGGACTACCATAAGAGGAACCCGGTTCGTTACAAGTATTACCGGTATAACTCGGGGCGGGACCAGTTTCTGAAAAAGACCTGGGGCGGGCATCCTGAAGGGAAAAAGATGGGCAGGGAAGAGCTGAAATCGAAACTTACCCCGCTGCAATATAAAGTGACCCAGGAGAACGGCACCGAACCCCCTTTCGACAACGAATACTGGGACAATAAGAAGGAGGGTATCTATGTTGACGTCGTTTCCGGCGAGCCGCTCTTTGCCTCCACCGACAAGTTCGACTCGGGGACGGGATGGCCGAGCTTTACCAAGCCCCTCGAAGCGGGGAATATGGTGGAGAAGGCAGACCGTTCCCTCTTTACGGTGCGGACTGAAGTAAGGAGCGCCCGCGGCGACTCGCACCTCGGTCATCTCTTCAACGATGGTCCTCAGCCCGCAGGGCTGCGTTACTGCATCAACTCGGCCGCCCTCCGTTTTATCCCGAAAGACGCGCTGGAAAAGGAGGGCTATGGCGAATATCAGCGGTTGTTCAAATAACTCTTCGTGCAGTTACATGAAGGAAACCGCTAGATACAAAAAGGCACGCTGTTGATTGAAGGGCCGATCCCCGGAAGGGGGGCGGCCCATTATTTTTCAGTTGGTTACCCAGTTCCGCCGTCTGGCACTCCTGTTGCTCTACTCGTTACAGATACTCTTTCGGGCGGTTGTCGCCCGGAAGGCTTTAACGAGTTTGATGACGGGAGGAAGACTGTGGGCGCAGGCGATGATTTCAGGGAATTTTGCGGCAGGCTGGTTATCGATAACCGGGAGGGCCTGCTGCAGCGGTATCACCTTGTTGTGCGGCGCCTCAATGCCGATTTTCGCGGGGTGGATTCAAGGACCGCCCACAGCCTCTGCACCGGATCGTACGGAAGGGGTACTGCCATTCGCGGCTGTATCGACCTTGATATGATCTTCTGTCTTCCCGATGAAAGCTATGAGCGATACGCCTCCATGAAACCCAACGGGCAGTTCTCCCTTCTGCTCGATGTACAGGCGTCTCTTCAGAAGACATTCCCCAATGCCAGGATTGGCGCCAATGGACAGGCTGTCGTCATCAGCTATCCCGATGGCGTGGCCTTCGAGATAGTGCCTGCCTTCCTCAACAAGGACGGCAGCTATACCTGTCCCGACGCCAACCTGGGAGGGAGCTGGAAAACGACGCACCCGAAGGCGGAGATAGAGACCATCGCCGCCATGAGCAGCCAGACCAACGGCAACCTCAAGTGGCTCTGCCGGATGATGAGGGCCTGGAAGAACCTCTGGTCGGTTCCTGTGGGCGGACTGCAACTGGATACGCTGGCGTATAACTTCATAAAGGACTGGCGGTACAGGGACAAGTCTGTGCTCTACTACGACTGGATGTGTCGCGATTTCATGAAATATCTTGCGGAGAGACCCGAACGGGACACTATGATGACGGTTGGCAGCGGCCAGTATATCTGGTCGCAGGGGAAGTTCCAGCATATCGCGGCCCGTTCGCTGAAACTGGCGGATGAGGCGATCCAGTTCAGCTCCGCGGGGTACGACGGATTTGCCCAGGAGAAGTGGCGGCAGGTATTTGGTGTGGCATACCCGCTTGAAACGGCCCCTGCCCAGAAAAAGAAAGGATTTGTCTGCAAGGTTACTGTCTGAGGTTGTCGGCCACTGGGCTGGCGGCCGTTGTATTTCTAGAATTAGTGAGGCGTCGCAAGGGTCACCTTCGGCGCCTTTTTTGTGTCTGTTTATCGGTTTTGGCCGATCCTGAAGCATCCCCGGATGTTCGTTCTTGATACAATTTCATAAAACATGTATTTTCGACTCTGTAAATCTTTCTCAAAGAGCAGCGAAAGGAGTGGCGATGTCAAACAACGAAAACCTCATAAAGATATTCGAGTATGCGCTCAACCAGGAAAAGACGGGTATGACCTTTTTCGAAACGTCAATACAACGCATGGGTGTCGGCGAGGCGGTCAGCGCCTTTAAAACGTTGATTGAGGAAGAGAAGCGCCATATTGCCTTCATTACCCAGATTCTTGAAGATCTGAAGGGCAAGGGAGAAGTAGACCTCTCGAAGCTTCGTGAAATAGCCCTTGAACCCACTGACTATTTCGATGACCGGGCAAAGAAGGAGTTCCTGGAACAGTGCCTGTATGAATCGATGGTCCCTGATGTGGCGGTCTTCAATACCGCATGGTTGATCGAAAAGGACCTCAGCGAGTTCTACGAAAAGATGGCCGAGAAGGCTGAAGGGGAGGCGAAGATGGCGCTCCTGATGCTGGCCCGGTGGGAGAAGAGCCACGAGAAGTTCTTCAAGGAATACCGCGAACAGCTGACGGAAGCCTATTCCAAAATGGCCTGGGGTGGCTAGGGAGACGGTAAGATGGAGCGGCTCTGGGCGCCCTGGCGCATGGAATATATTGAGACGGGGATCAAGGCCGATGGCTGCTTTCTCTGTGACCGGCCCGCCGAAGACCGGGACGGAGAGAACTATATCCTCTGGCGCGGCAGGCGCACCTTCGTCATCATGAACATCTTCCCTTACAACAATGGCCATATCATGGTGGTACCCTACGCGCACAAGGCATCGATCGCCTCCCTCGATGCCGAGACCCAGGCGGAGCTGATGGCGGTGACGGGCATGGCGGTGGAAGCGATCAGGGAGGCGATGAATCCGCAGGGCTTCAATGTGGGTATCAATTTGGGCAAGGTTGCGGGTGCGGGCGTTGCCGATCATCTCCATGTTCATGTGGTGCCGCGCTGGGGCGGCGATACCAATTTCATGCCGGTGCTGGGCGATGTCCGGGTCATGCCGCAACACCTGAGAAGCACCTATGAGCAGTTGTTGCCGGCCTTTAAAAGGCTTTTGCCATCCGATCGATCGGTCG